>Ga0302320_10002568_pt1 | contig 42633 bp, 32 predicted proteins | sample Bog_T0_3_FD_202130 | JGI IMG/M metagenome (GOLD analysis project Ga0302320, IMG submission 202130) | Peat permafrost microbial communities from Stordalen Mire near Abisko, Sweden - Bog_T0_3 | ecosystem: Environmental > Terrestrial > Soil > Wetlands > Peat | place: Sweden: Abisko, Stordalen Mire... | reverse complement strand
GTGGAGGAAACGGCGCTCGCCGCTCGATTCAATCAGGACAATTGAGGTGGAGGTCTTGGCGCCTGGGAGTGTGACCAGGTCGGCGTCGTCAATGCCCTCGCTCCGAACGCGGTCGCGCAAGAACTGGCCAAAGCGGTCATCGCCGATGGCGGCGGCAGCGCGAACCGGAACCCCCAGGCGGGCCAGGGCGATGGCGGTGTTGATGCAGTTGCCTCCGGGGCCAAGCGCTACATCTTCAAGCGGTTGGCTGGTGCCCGAGGGCGCAAGTTGATCCACCGGGCGGGCCAAAACGTCGGCCACCGCGTTACCAAAGCAATAGACTTTGCAGAGGCTGTTCATTTCTTAAGCTTTACAGCTACCCCTTTAGTATTGATAAAGGCTGAGGGGGCATCTTCGGTATTTCGGACAATTGGTCTAAAAATATCCTGCCGGAGCAGACGGATCCAGCGGCTGATTATACCCTTGCCGGCAAAAGTGACAAGTTGCGAATCTTCATCGAAATCGGACATCGAATTGCTATACATATCTGCTATTGCGGATTCTATTCTAATGGAATCAGCTTGTTCCCGAAAAACAGGTGGGCGATTTTTAGTCTTGCTGGACTAGAAGTCCCTGATTTTCAACACCTTTACCAGCCGGTTTGCTTGACGTCAATTTTTTCTGCGTGGTATTATGCACCGCTCTTATTATTGTTGTTTATCCTCAAGCTATCCTAGGACATTCTCTCGAAAATCTAATTTCGGAGAAGTCAAACAACCCGCCTTGGGGGCGCAAAGAGGAAGTTTCGGTCGGAGGAAACCAAATGTACGTTTTAGCGATTGTGTGTATTAGTGTGCTCACATTAATCTTTTCTGATTTTGCTCAAAAAATGATCCGCAAGTCGCTTTCGAGCGCTTGGGAAAACCGTGGCTCGATGGTCAAAATGTTCGTTACCGTTGCAGCCTCCTTATTATTCACAACTCACGCGGCGTTGGCCGCAGGGGGGGATGAAGCAGGCGAAGCCAACCTGAAGCTCCCTGATCTCTCCTCAGTCAAATTTCTCGGCGTGGATGGCCACAAGCTTCTGCTGCTCGGCATCCTCTTCTGCATCTTTGGATTGGTCTTTGGCATGGTCATCTATACCGGCCTCAAGAACCTGCCAGTTCACCGCGCCATGGGCGAGATTTCCCAGCTGATCTGGGAAACGTGCAAAACCTATCTCGTAACACAGGGCAAGTTCCTGCTGTTGCTCTGGGTTTTCATTGCCGCCATCATCCTGCTCTATTTCGGCGTGCTACTGAAGTATGAGGCCATTCGCGTGGTGGTGATTCTCTTCTTCAGTCTGGTCGGAATCGCCGGCAGCTACGGAGTGGCGTGGTTCGGCATTCGCGTCAACACCTTTGCCAACTCCCGCACGGCGTTTGCCAGCCTGCGCGGCAAGGCCTTTCCGGTCTATCAGATCCCGCTGCGAGCCGGCATGAGCATCGGCATGATGCTGATCAGCGTTGAACTGCTGATGATGTTGATCATCCTTCTCTTTATCCCCGGCGAGTATGCCGGCCCCTGCTTCATCGGGTTCGCGATTGGCGAATCGCTGGGCGCGGCGGCCCTTCGCATCGCCGGCGGCATCTTCACCAAGATAGCGGACATCGGTTCCGACCTGATGAAGATCGTCTTCAAAATCAAGGAAGACGACGCCCGCAACCCCGGCGTGATAGCCGACTGCACGGGCGACAACGCAGGCGACTCCGTGGGCCCCACGGCCGACGGCTTTGAAACTTACGGCGTCACGGGCGTGGCCTTGATCACCTTCATCCTGCTGGCCGTCAAGGACCCCACCGTCCAGGTTCAACTGCTGGTCTGGATCTTCGTGATGCGCGTCATCATGCTGGTGGCGAGCGCGCTGGCATACTTCATCAACGGCGTCATCGCCAAGGCGCGTTATGCCGACCTTGACCGCTTCAATTACGAAGCCCCGCTCACTTCACTGGTCTGGATCACCTCAATCGTCTCCATCGCCCTCACCTTCGTCACCTCCAAGCTCATGATTCCCGAGCTTTTGGGCGACACCTCCCTGTGGTGGAAGCTGGCCACCATCATCTCCTGCGGAACTTTGGCGGGCGCGCTGATTCCCGAATTCGTCAAGGTCTTTACCTCCACGGAATCGCGGCACGTGCGCGAGGTCGTGGTTTCGGCCTCGGAAGGCGGAGCCTCGCTGGGAATTCTCTCCGGCTTCGTGGCAGGAAACTTCTCCGCCTACTACCTGGGCCTCACCATGGTCTTCCTGATGTCGCTCGGCTTCCTGGTGAGCACGATGGGCCTCAGCATTTTGATGCTGGCCCCGGCAGTGTTTGCCTTCGGTTTGGTGGCATTCGGGTTCCTGGGTATGGGACCGGTAACGATCGCCGTGGACTCCTTCGGGCCCGTCACGGATAACGCCCAATCGGTCTACGAACTTTCGCTGATTGAACAGGTTCCGAACATCCGGGAAGAGATTAAGAAGGAATTCAACTTTGATCCGAACTTCGACCGCGCCAAGGACATGCTGGAAGAAGGCGACGGCGCGGGCAACACCTTTAAAGCCACGGCAAAGCCGGTGCTGATCGGCACCGCCGTGGTGGGCGCCACCACCATGATCTTCTCCATCATCATGGCGCTGACCCATGGCCTGACCGTTAATCAGGAGATGCTCTCCCTGCTGCACGCGCCGTTCTTCCTTGGATTGGTGACGGGCGGCGCGGTGATCTACTGGTTTTGCGGCGCCTCCACGCAGGCGGTTTCAACCGGCGCCTATCGTGCTGTGGAGTTCATCAAAGCCAACATCCACCTGGAAGGTTCCGAGAAAGCTTCCGTGGCTGACAGCAAGAAGGTGGTGGCCATCTGCACCCAGTACGCGCAGAAGGGCATGTTGAACATCTTCATCGGCGTCTTCTTTGCCACGCTGGCCTTCGCCTTCCTGGAGCCGTTCTTCTTTATCGGCTACCTGATCTCGATCGCCATCTTCGGACTCTACCAGGCAATCTTTATGGCCAATGCGGGCGCCGCCTGGGACAACGCCAAGAAGATTGTTGAGGTGGAGTTCAAGCAAAAAGGCACGCCGCTGCACGATGCCACGGTGGTGGGCGATACGGTGGGCGATCCGTTCAAGGATACGTCTTCCGTGGCCCTCAACCCGGTCATCAAATTCACCACGCTCTTCGGCCTGCTGGCCGTGGAACTGGCCGTCAAGTTGACCGCCACCAACGGCACTGGCCTGACCCACGCCCTGTCGGCGCTCTTCTTCGTGGTTTCTGTTTACTTCGTCTACCGGTCGTTCTACGGAATGCGCATCGGCGGCACCTGGCCGCCCGTCTTCAAGACCGAAGGGAAAGAGTAATCACTCCAAACCCCGCGGGCACGCCGTTAAAACAAGCGGCGTGCCCGCAATTCTCCCCTGCAGATCTCTCCCAACAACCAAAGCCAATTTCGTGCCACGCGCGTGGGCACGGGCTCGCGCGCCTGAAGGTGGCACAGGCACACCTGTGCCGTTGCTGTTGCACGCACGGCTGTTGGCCGAGCCGGTTTTCACAGCCAGGAGTGGCTGTGCCACAACGCTTGCCGAGCATAGGCCCGGGCCGATGGCCGTCCCCGAACAGGGCTGACGGGCTATCAATTGGGGCGGGCAACACTGCTGCAAAAAGTGTTCACGTTTGCCTGCGATTCTGCCGATTCCCACAACAAAGGGGGGGGCCACGTAAGTTTATTGCGGGGCACACTCTTCCTTACAACTTATCGGCAGTTTGCAGTGAAAAGATGAGCCGAAATTTGGGAGCGGGCCGCGAGACGTTTGCCGCCAGCGAGGTGGCGGTTCGCGATCCGCCACCGTTGCCCCGTCTCGCCAATCGTGCCACCGAATCGAAGGGGCGCCCCTCGTGGGTGCCTGATCGGCGGGCAGGCACGAGGCCTGCCCCTACAGGTTCACACAACTTGGCTGCGAAACCTTGGTCCCTTCCCCCGATTAAAAAAAATTCATGAAATTTCCAACTTCCGCCGATAACTGCTTTGAACACAGAAAAGACCCGGCTCGAATTCCTTTTCGAAAGCGCCGGGCCATCGTGGCTGGAGGTTGGAATGGACACCGTGCAGCAGATCGCTCCAATGTTTTTGTTGATTCAGTTCCTGGTGGTGCTGCTGGCACTGGTGGCGGCCACGCGTTTGGCCGATCCGCAAATCTCGAATCGCTGGCGCAATTCTTCCTCCGCGAAAAGGGCATCCATGCCCGGTTCCGAAAGGTAAACTCCCTTCCCCGGGCAGGCCGATGGAACAACTCATCGCTAGCGATGTAGAGGCGGCTTTACGCCGCCATAACGCCACTCTTCTCAAAACGCGAATGGCGGCATAAAGCCGCCTCTACGGGTTTTTCCGCCGCCTGCAGAACCCGGCGCTACGCAAACGGGTTCCGGGGTAAAGCCCGGCCCTACATCCTCCTACTTCCGCCGGGCGGGCACCGGGAATTGCATGCAATTCCCGGCTGGGTTATGTTATCGGTCGGTTGTGGATCCATTTTTCCCACAAAGTCATTTCAGGAGCCGGTATGAAAACCTCATCCTTAATCTGTGCACTCATCACATTTTGTGCATTGCCGCTCTTCGCCAATTGGGGAGGAGACGCCGGCGGCAGCGTCGCCACCGGAACCTTCCGCGCCGTGGGAACCGATCAGATTGAAATGCAGAGTGAGAATTTGAACATTCAACTCTACCGCGACCGCGCCAAGGTGCAGATTGATTACGTTCTAAAGAACACGGGCGATGCCGTTGACGTTACCGCGGGCTTCCCCTGCATCGGACTCACCACCCAATACAACAATTGCTATGAGATTGAGGACTACCAGTTCACCGCGGATGGAACCGCCACTTCCTTCCGCACGGAAAAGGGCGATGTGAAATTCTGGAAGCAGGTGTTTGATCAGGACTACCTGAACATCGCCAAACAGAGTTCAGAACAGGAATCGGAGGGAGCTCCGCGCATCCTCTGGCTGAGTTCCACTGTTCATTTTGATAAAGGCCAGAGCAGTAACATCCACATCCAATACGAGTCCGTGTATGAAAACAGCTCGGGTGGCTATTCCGACGATTCGGATTGGAACAATGACTACTTCCGCTATCTGCTCTCAACCGCGAGCGCGTGGAAGGGGCCGATTCAGAAGGGCAAAATCACCATCAGCGCCGTCACCGTTGACGCCGCCGCGATTACCATTAACCCGGGCGATCGCTTCAAGAAAACGCCTGAGGGCTATGTTTGGGAATTCACCGATCTGAAGCCGACGCTGGCCGATAACATTGAAGTCAACATGAATGACAAGTTCTCAACCATTTCCAACTACAGCAGCGGAAGCGGAGACGACCCCAGTTGGTATACCTTCGCGGGCGACAAATACTTTTTCGATTTCCACAGCTACACGCCGAAGGCGACTTCGGAGAAGGCCGGCTACCCGGTGGCGAACATCGATGACATGAAAAATGACACCGCGTGGGTGGCGGGCAAAAACGGTGGCATCGGCGAAAGCGTCACGCTGACCCTCGCCAAGCCGGAGCACGTCAACCAAATCGGCATCGTCCCCGGCTATGCCAAATCCAAAAAGCTATACTTTGCCAACAATCGCTTGCAGGATCTCGAGGTAACGGTCAACGGCACTCACGTGGTGAAGGCCACGCTGCCGGACGAATACAATTCATTCGGCCCGTACTCTTTCAAAGGCTATGAGCTGATCGACCTTGGAGACTACCCGGGCGACGCGCGCACCATCACCGTAACCGTGAGGAAAGTTTACGCGGGCAGCAAATACAACGACACCTGCATCAGCGAAATTCTGTTGCGCAAGCGGCTTAAAGAGAAGCCGCAAGTTCGCGGGGCGCGGTAAAGATGCCCTGGCGCGCGATGGCGGGTTTGGGGCTGCTTCTGTTTGGCGGTCTGGCCAAAGCGGCCGCGCCCATAACTCTGCCCGTCTACATTGAAGACTCTCATGCCGGAACGTTTTATTGGATCATCCAGAACCTGCCGCTCAACGGGAACTACCAACTTGTTCTCGTCGATGCCCATAGCGACGCCAGTGAAATCCTGAATTCCGACGCCATCCGGGACCAGGCGCTGCGCGCCGCTACCGACAATCAATTGGAGCCGATGGTGCAGCGCTGGCGTTCCAAGGGAACCATTCAGTGCTTCAACTGGATTGAGCCGCTTCTTCCCCACCCCATCACCAAGGTCTGGTGGATTGCGGGCGATACACTTTCGCCCAGGCAGATTGCCCAAAAGCAGCGCGAAGTCTCAACCGAGATCAATGCGCACGAAGAAGCGATAGCGCGACGGGACCGCGATTTCAGCGGCAAGTATGAGGTGATCGATCTCAGCCACTTCCTGCCGAAACAATTCGCCAGCCCCGTTGTTGTCTCCGTGGACCTTGACTACTTTGCTTCCGACCAGAACAACGAGCAGAGCCGCGCAAGGCTAACCCGCGTACTCGACGCTGTTTTGAAACTCCCCAATCTTCAGGCGGTCACGTTCTCTATTTCGCGGCCCTATCTCGCCTCCGATGCCCAGGCTCATTTTCTGCTCCACGAGGCGCTTGGGTACATGACGCGGGTGATCAATGCGGAGGTCCACTACGAGCCTTTTCTCGATACGGGGGAAGACCACTCGGAAAAGGCGAAGGATTTTTACCGGCAAAGCATTGCGGTGCCACGCTATGAAGTGGAAAACGTGCCGCCGGGTTTGCGCACATTCTTTCTCCAGAATTCCTCCCGCATCAAAGTGGAGAGCGGCAGGGAGATGTGGGACGTGCTCCTTACCAAGTGGCGCAACGCCGGACAAACACCACGAATCAGCCTGTGGGTGAACGGTCAGCGCCTCGCAGAAGCTGGCGCAGAAGAAATTCCTTCGGACAAGATCTTTCAGTTGCGGCTTGAAAATGAAAATCAATGGAAGGGTTCGCAAATCCGTTGGAAAGTCCTGGTGGCAAGCGAGGAGAAGTACAACCTGGCCAATGAGAACCAGGGATTTGCCGATGGCTCACCCAAGTACCTGATCCATCGCGAATTGCCTGTCAGCGGAGCCGAGGGACTTTCAGAGGTAACCGGCGAAACGCTGTTTCCATACCTAGACCGGAAGACGGCGCTGGGGACGCTGCGGGTTTATTGCGAGGTCAGCGATGGAAACGAGACCAGCACATCCAATACGGTTATGTTTTCCCGCTACGATGGTGCGGGCTATATCGGAAAGTTGACAGAGATTTTCAATCTGCCCTACGTTTACGGCAGCGCACTGTTGAGAGCAGACGGCAGGGAAAGCGCGGACGCAAGATACGGTGCCGATTGCAGCAACTTTATTATCTATGGTCGACGACGGGAGGGATACAAGCTGCCTTACGTGAATCCCGGCCAACTGCTGCCTTATTTAACCGAGATCGACAAGTTCACCGGTTCTAAGGACGGGGTTGCATACGGCCGGCACGGGCCCATTCGCGTCACACACGATTTGGTTAGGAATGGCCTTCTGCTCCATTTTGGCACGCATATGGCCGCGGTCTACAGGGCCGACGGCCAGAACAATTTTCTAAGCGCCACGACCCCCGTGGTGCATCAACTGGAGACTTACCCCGAAATCACGACGTTTGGCGTCATGGCCGCGAAATACAAAGAGATTCGCATCATGACGTTTAAGTGAACGAATGAATGCGGCAGGGGAATTCGCAAAGCCTTCAATATCCCCCAAGTTCATTCCGGATCTTCTTTGCCAGTCTTTCAATCTTCTCCACGCGGAGCAAACTTGCGTCGGACAGTGCATTGGCATTCGATTTATTCAATTCCTCGCGCAGTTCCCGCGCCAGGGACGCCAATTCCGCCGCGTCCTTCTTCGACTTCTCCAGGTTGGCCTTCAGAAGATTTGTTTGCTGCTTCTTGGTCATTTCAGGTGGACCGTCGCCTTTAGCGACGTGGCTGTCGTCAATCGGGAGCGGCATGCGGCCACTCGACTGAGCTTGCAGGGTTTCCTGAGGCTGCACCGGCGCGCTGGGCGGCAAGAGGCAGGCAGAGGTGGCCAACACAATCATTGCCAGGACGATGCCCTTAGTGCTCATTGGCCTCGCCCTTTATCTTCCTGGCCAATTTCTCAATGGCTTCAGTCTTTTGCAGGACATCGAAGGAAAGAACGTTGACGTTCGATGTTTTCAATTCATCGCGTATTTGATCGGCAAGGGTGGAAAGTTCTGCGGCATCGTCCCGGGTCTTCTCAAGACCGGTGGGTTTGGGGCCAGCCGATTTGGTAGGCATGGGTGCAGTCTGGTTGGTGATGTTCGAAGTGGGCGCCGCCGGCTCCGCGGTTTTGGGGACGGGCGGATTCTGCGCGCCAGCCAACGATGCTGCAAGCACCACTATTAATGGAACAACACGCCACCTCTCCCCCACAAGGGAGAATCTGCGCAACTTCGCCAGTGGTCGAGTTGAAATCATGGCGGAATCCTTTGCCACCGCAGCGAAAGAGCCCGCACGCAGGGCCAAAGCGGCTTGCCGGTAAATTGTAGTCCCGCATCTTGCCGCCTGCAATCAAACCTTGTTCCTGACAGTTACTCCTCTTTGTCACTCACCGCTTCGCTGCCAATCCGGCAACCCTCACCGTGTCCCTCAAACAAAATGTGTGGGTTTCATTTCTTTCCCGCCCGATATATGATCGGCAGAGGGTTGATTGCACCTGCATCATGCTTCCCGGCCCGGAACCAGCGCCTCCGTAATCAGGACGGAAATTCCTGGTCCAGCTCACACTCAACCGGCCTAAGGTGGAACAACCATTGCGCAAACTGAGTGAGGTCCCCATGGAATTGCAAGGCAAGCCCGATTTTGAAGAATCATTGCAGCGCATTGAAGCCTGGTTCAACCACGAGAAGCTTGACCGCCCTCCCGTTCGCTTCGCCATGCACAACGCCAGTTCCATCAGCGTGCCCGATTACGGAGGCCGCACGTGGCCAAGCCAGAAAGCGCGCTGGTTTGACGCCGAGTTCCAGGTGGACTACTTCATTCAGTCCCTCGACGGCCGCAGGTTTTACGGCGAGACGTTCCCCGTATTCTGGCCCAACCTCGGGCCCAATGTTTACGCCGCTTTTTACGGGTGCGAGCTGGAATTCGCCGAGATCACCTCGTGGGCGGAACACCTGGTGCAGGATTGGGACGACCTCCAACGGATCAAATTCAATCCGCAAAATGAATATTACCAGTGCATTGAGAAGCTAACGCGCCTGGGCCTGGAGAAGTGCGCGGGCAAGTTCATGGTGGGTTACACGGACCTGCACGGCAGTCTTGACTGCGTGGCCGACTGGCGTGACCCGCAGCGCCTCTGCCTTGACATCATGGACAGCCCGGAAAAAGTCCATCAGATGCTGGCCATCGCCAATGAACACTTTCTTCCCACCTTTGACCACTACGATGAGGTGCTGAAGGCGCACGGCCAGTGTTCCATCACCTGGATGGAGATTCCCTCGCGCGGCAAGATTCACATCTCCAGTTGCGATTTCACCTCCATGGTTTCCCCCGAAGCCTTCTGCGAATTCTACCTGCCGTCGCTTGAACGCGAAGTGGCGCACATGGACCACAATATTTTCCACATTGACGGCGTGGGCGTGCTGAACCATCTTGAGCACATTCTGCACATCCCGCAGATTCAGGCCTACCAATGGGTGCAGGGCATCGGCGACGATTTTCCCATCCTTCAGTGGCTGCCGGTCATCAAGAAGATTCAGGCGGCAGGCAAGGGCGTGGTGGTGGACGTGCAACTGAGCGAACTGGAACCCTTCATTGACGCCATGAAGCCCGACGGCCTCTATCTCTGCATCCCGGCGGAGGAGAGCCTTCAACCTGACATCCTGAAGCGGATTGAGAAGTGGTGAGCGGCGGCTATTAGAAATCAAACCAACTCGTGAAGAGGCGGCCAGACGCCAAGGCGGTGGAAGGACCATTCGCATATCGTTATTACTTATTAACGGGCAGCTTACCCGGCTGACAAGTTTTGTCAGCCTCCTTCGACAAATTTTTGCATGATGGCGGCCCGCTACCCGGCTTAACGCCACGCTGCTTCCTTCCGCATTTTATAAATCATTGAAAAGATGGCCTCCCTTTTTCCTTCGCCAAACCTGGCTTTGGAACTCAAGTTGCCATAGATAGTGCCAAAGTCCTCTACTGGAACAATCGAAAGCGGCCACGAAAGCGTTGAGGAAAGCCTCTGTAAATAAGGCCTCAAAGTGCTTCCTGGCATTGGCATGGCAGACAGCGCGTGGACAACAGTCCGGGCGGTATGCGGACGTGTGCTCACTTGCGCCGGTTCCTGTGATGTGCGAACCCATCGCAAAAGTTCGCAGATTAGCGAATGTGCGTGGGTCACAGAAACCGGTGAGTCGCCGGCCAATCCACAGGAATACTCCTGTTCCAACGCAGGCGTATGCGCGGAGCTGCGCAATCACATGGGGTTCGATCAATTCAATTTTGAGGACCGCGCTCTCAGCTTGATGAGCTTCAGAAGAGCGCGCCAGAGGAGATGCGGAAATGCGAACGTTGGGAAAGTTTGTAATGTTTTTGCTCGCCTTTGCGGGCCTGGCGGTTGGCAATCTTTGTGCGCAGAGCGTCACGATTTCGCCAACCATGCCTTACGTGCCCCTGGGGAGCACGCAGCAGTTTACGGCGACAGTGACCGGATTATCCGGCACGGGCGTCACCTGGTCCGCCGGGAGCAAGATCGGCGGCAACGCCACGGCAGGAACCATCAGCACCTCAGGTCTTTATAAAGCGCCCGCCACCCTGCCGGCGCAGGACCCGGTGCAAATCACCGCCACCAGCACTGCAAATTCAAAAATTTCAGCAACCACCTACGTCAACATTGAACCACTCGGCCCGCCCATCACCTCGGTTTCGCCCAATCCTCTCGCCGTCGGAAATGTTACGGTAACCGTCACGGGCAGCGGCTTTTTATCGGGTGCCGAGATCTACATTTCCTATGGCAGCACTTCACTGGTTCAGATGTCGACCACCAAGGTGACTTCCACCACCGTCACCGCCGGTGGTTACCTGGGACCTTCCACAACAGCTTCAATCTGCGTGCGCAACCCCGGGTCAACCTACAGCAATTCTATTTCGGTCCCGGTGGTGACGCTCTACTCACTCACCGTCAACGGCGGAACCGGAAGCGGATCCTACGCCGCGGGAACCGTGGTGACGATTGCGGCCAACCCGCCGCCGAGCGGTGAAGTCTTTACGGATTGGACGGGCGCGACCGTGGCCAGCTCAACCTCTTCAAGCACCACGCTGGTGATGCCCGCATCCTCCACGACGGTAAAAGCTCACTACGCTGTGCCCACCTATCCCCTAAGTGTTGTGAACGGTAAGGGAAGCGGCAATTATGCGGCGGGCACCGTGGTTTCAATTTCCGCCAACGCGCCACCAACGGGAGAGGCCTTCCTTGATTGGACGGGCGCGACCGTGGCCAGCTCAACCTCTTCAAGCACCACCATCACCATGCCGGCGGCCGCGACAAGTGTGGCCGCAAACTACTACACACCCACCTATGCGCTGACCGTTTTGGGCGGAACCGGAAGCGGCAATTACGCGGCCGGCACGGTGGTCACCATCACTGCAGGCGCAGCGCCTGCGGGCGAGGTCTTTACCGATTGGACCGGCGCGACGGTGGCAAGCCCCACATCGTCCACCACCACCATCACCATGCCGGATGGGGCGCGGACGGTGACGGCCAACTACACCGGCGCCACTTACACCCTGACCGTCGTGAGCGGTTCGGGCAGCGGCAATTATGCTACGGGCACGGTTGTGACGATCTCCGCAAGCGCAGCTCCCAGCGGCGAAGTGTTCTCCGACTGGACGGGCGCAACCGTGGCAAGCGCCAGTTCCTCATCCACAACCATCACCATGCCGGCGGGCAACACCACGGTCACGGCAAACTACACCACTTCCACCTCCACTACTTACACCCTAACCGTGGTCAGCGGCACGGGCAGCGGTTCCTACACCGCCGGAACCGTGGTCACCATTACGGCGGATGCTCCGCCCAGCGGCGATTCATTTTCCGGATGGACTGGCGCGACGGTGGCCAACCCCACGTCACTCACCACCACCATCACCATGCCGGCGGCGAACACCTCAGTAGCGGCGACGTACAGCGGCCCTTCCAGCATTCCATTCCCGGTCACCACTCATCCGCGGCTGTGGATCACGCAGAGCGATCTGCCGCGTCTGCAAAGCTGGGCCACCGCTTCCAATCCAACTTACGCGAATGGCATGCAACCGATGCTGCAAACGGCCGTCTCGCTTTACCAGACGCAGTTCTTCCCGGGTGGCGTGCCCAACCCAAACTATCCTGACCCCGGCGATGTGCAGGGTTACACGGGATACCTGACCGAGCAGTACGCTGCCATTCTGGCCTTCAATTCGCTGATTGATCCCATTCCGGCAAACCGCATCACTTATGCGCAATACGCGCGGAACATGTTGATGTACGCCTTGAATCAAGCGGCGCTGGGTCATCTGGCGAACGCCCCGTTCCGCGATCCAGCGTTTGCCATCTATAACCGCGCCAACTTCTCCGGCGATCAGTGGCCCTTGATTGTAGATTGGATTTACAACGCCACTGACGGAGGCGGGAATCCGATTCTCACCGCCAGTGACAAGTCGACCATCCAGACCGTCTTCCTGATTTGGGCCAATGACTGCTTGAACGCTAATACCACAGGCGGCGACCATCCCTCGCCCATCGGTACCATGAACGACCTCAGCCTGCTTCCCAACAACCTGCCTTACCGCATGGCGTCAAACAACTATTACCTGGGTCACGCCCGCCTTCTCACCCTGATGGCGCTCAGTCTCGACCCGGCCGATGATCCTCCGTTGAATTCCTCGGAGCCTGCCGCGGTGCTGGGCAACTCCATGCGCAGCTACATCCAGAACGCCACTGGCGCATGGCTCTATCAGGAGTTCGCCATGATGGGCGACCCCGCCGCGGGCCCTGCCGCCTATGGCCTATCCGCCAACACAACCGGCTTTGGGTTGGCTTCCGGCGGCATGCCACCTGAGGGCATGCTCTACGGCCACTCGTTCGGGTTTGTTCTGGGGCAATTGCTGGCCTTGCAAACAGCGGGCTTCAACAATCCTGCCTACTCCGGGCCGCAGATCGGACTGATCGGCGCGCCCGTTTGGGATCGCTGGGTCACCGGGACATTCTCATCGCTCACCCCGGGATCAATGGTTCCCCCGTCCGAGCCCTACATTGGGTCGGTGTACCAGTTTGACAGTTTCGGCGATCTGCTGCGCCTGTGGGTGACTCCGGACTTCATGCAGCCCTACTCAATGCTGGCACTGCTGGAAGCCGAAAATGGGAGCACTGCGCATGCCAACGCCGCCCGGTGGTTTGTGGTCAATGTTCCGGAGGGTGGCCCCAGCGCCCTCAATCAGCGCATGACCCAACCCTGGAGCACGGATGAGACCATCCTGTACTACATGCTGCTTGATCCTTCGGCCGCCCCAGGCACCGATCCGCGGCCGAATTACCCAACCGTTTACTACGACCCCGGCGCCGGCCGCATTGTCGCCCACAGCGATTGGACCGCGAATGGCACCATGTTCGACTATCGCGCCAGTTGGATCTCCATCAACCATCAGGTTGGCGATGGCGGGCAGTTTGAGCTGTTCCGCAAGGGCGAGTGGCTGACCAAGGAGATGAGCAATTACGATAACAACCTGGTGGGAATGACCACGGTCTATCACAATACGTTGGCGCTCCAGAACTGGAGCCCGAACGGAACTCCCGGCCTGGATTGGTTTGAAACCGGCGAGTGGGCAAATGGCAGCCAGTGGATGGAAGGCGATGACGGCGGAGATCCAACCACACTTTTCAGCACGGGTCCCGGCTACGTTTACGCCTCGAGCAACCTCACGAATCTCTTCAACCGACCCGACATCTGGGATTCCAACTTAGCCGCCACGGACGTCACCCAGGCCACGCGCTCCATCATGTGGTTGAACAATGACTACGTTGTGATCTACGACCGGGCCACCACGATCCACTCCGGCCTGTTCAAGCAGGTGCACTTCAGCCTGGTCAATTCGCCGGTGATCAGCGGCAACGTGGCCACGGAAACCATGCAGGATAACCAGCAGTTGTTTATCCAGACGCTCCTGCCGCAAACTCCGGCATTGAGCTACTTCAATGGGGCTGCCAACTTGAATCCCATTGCTGACCTGGAACCCACACAGTACATCTACCAGGTCGCGGACCCGGCACTGCCCACGGATACGCGCTTCCTGCATGTTTTGCAGGGCGCTGACCCGGGAGCAGCGATGGTGCCCGCGACTTATCTCCAGAGCACCAACGGCACGGCGTTTGACGGTGCAGTGTTTGGCAGCCAGGCGGTTTACTTCCCGCAAAGCGCCACCACGGCGTTTGCGGGAACCACGATTTCCGCTCCTTCCGGCGTGCAGACGCTGCTGGTGACCGGGCTTACCCCGGGCGCGAGCTACGGCGTCACCATTCTCCCCAATGGTTCGGGCTACGTGGTCACCGTAACCCCGGGTGGCGTTGGCGCCATCAGCGATGCCGCGGGCGTTCTCAATATAACCCTCTAAAAACTGAAGGGGCAGCGGATCAAATTTCATCCGCTGCCCCTTTTTTCTCCTCGTATCAAAATTCGTATTGCCCCACTGCTGTCCACTTCGCTGTGCTCACGCAACAATAATTCCGATCGCCGGCGATGCCGCCTTAGAGTGCGGAAGCAGCAGCTACCGCCCTTCTGGCTCCAGGTCTGGTGCGATGGTGGTATGAGGCGTGGGCGGAAGGCGGCAGTTGCTGCTGCCGCACTCCAAGGTGCTTTGCGCAGGTTTCAAAGCTGCATCTCCTAAGTTAACAGAGTTGGGATTTGTGTGGCCGCGGTAAAAACATGTGCGCGCGTAAGACCTATTCGTAGCGCACGCCGTAAACGTGGCGCTCCGGGCCAGACCCGGATTCGATGCGAACAACGCGGGCGCGGGCCTCAGGCTTTTCGCTTGCCGCATCGAAGGGGCAGATCACCACAATGCCCTGGCCCACGTGATACTCGCGGAAGCTGGAAAAGCAGAAACCGTCATGGGAGATGTTTTCTGTTCGCGCCAGCTCAATCTCGCCAAAATAATCCCGAACGCGAACGGGAAGCTGAGCCTGCTTGCGGTACATCTTCCGCCGATCCATGCTCACGGGGGAGTCGTCATCGGCCGGCTCGTTCCCGGCCGCTTGATCCTGAGAGGCTCCGTTTTCAAAGCTTCGCAACGGGTATCCCCAGGGAGTGTGCTTGCCGCAATGGGCGCAGGGTTTGGTCAGCAGTCCCGCTGTTTCCAGAACTTCCACTTCCACCAGGGAGAGAGATTGCAAAGTCAGGGCGAGGCAATGCCGGCATTCCAGCAAAATGTGCGCCGCGGAGTCCTCGTCAGGAGGAGGAAAATCGATCGCCCAGATATTCTGATCGAGGCGCAGGCACTCAATTCCCCACTCACCCACCTGGTCTTCCGGAGGTGAGAGCGGGCCGATCACGTGGAACGCGGCCTCAGCGCCGTTGCTTTGGTTGATAACACGTATTGTTTGGCCCGGCCGGAAAAGGTGCTCCGCCTGGATGCGCGCCCCGTGCAGGTTCACCGTGATGGTGCGGCCGTTGGTTTCGAAACCGTTGCCCTCTTCATCCACCCCGCGAATGACCACGGGAATGCTAAACATGATGCGAAGTGATCGCCGTTGATCTTGTTCCATAATTGGTCCGGGTGCCCTTTAAAAGCGCCGATGGCATCAGTTTAACGGCTCATCCCGCCAGGCGCAACTTCTTACTTCAAGAGCTGCCTATGGAGTGCCCGCGTCCCCGCCCTGCTTCAGGCTTACGGGCGGAAAATATATTCCCGTCAGGGTGCGATTCCACCACGCGCCTTGATGGCTTCGTTCGGACCATGTGGTGAATTGATAGTCATAAACGACAGCGCGAAGATATCTTGGCGGCCCCTGCGGAAACGGATTCCTCTCCAGCAAATTGAGCAACGGCGGCGAGCCTTGCAGCAGGCGCAGCATGAGCTGGCTGAACCAGGGTGAATTGCGATAATCGCCCAGCGCCGCGAACCACATCTGCCAGTCCAAGCGCGGCTGCAAGGGCTCAACCCAGCGGGGAGCCCGGTGCGGATCGCCCATCTTGTATTTAAAATCATAGGCAAGCCACGTTTCACCATCGTTGCTGCCTTCAATCACAATTTCCGGGCGGCTGGTGGTCATGCTGGCGAAGAGGCCGTAACTGTTGGAGATGCGCATTGGCTCAAGGTTTGCCAGCAGTTGGAAAGCCGTGGGCGGCAGCCACTCCACGGAGAGCAGGTCCGCGAGCTGAAGCAGTCCGCAGGCAAAAACAATCACGGCAACGGGGGCGGTCACCCAGCGGCGCAGCGAAAAGCGGCGTGAAGGAGCAGGCGCGGGGCGCAAGCGATCCGCCAGAGCGCGGGGAATAAATCGTTGCAGGAACGCGTCGTCAAATAGCAGAACGCAGAGCGCGATGGTGAGCAGATTGAAGAACGCGTAGTTCCCGGTAAGCGCAATCAGGAGCTGAAGCAGAATCAGGAATCCCGCGCCCGTGAACCGCCACAGCCGCGGGGTGAAGATCAGAAACGGCACCGCCAATTCAACAAAGAACATGAACCCCACGGAGGCATGCAGGACCCACACCGGGGCCAGGTGTGCGTACCATGCAAGCGGCGTGGGCAGCGGCTGCGTGTAGTAGTGGTATTCCAGCGCGGTGAAGTGGCGCCAGGTCACGTCGCCGGTTGCGAGCTTCACCACGCCGGAGGAGAACATCAGGCGAAACAGCAGGAACCAGAGCAGCAACCGAAACGTTCTGGGCGGTGAAGCTTTCTGCTTCCAGCGTGGCCACAGATGCCAGGGCGCCAGGAATATGGCCAGGAATCCAGCCTCCAGCAGCAGCGCGTCCCATTGAAAGCCCAGAAAATCCTGCCCCACCGTGACCAGTGAAAGGTAGAGCATCCATAAAATCGGCAGGGCCAGGATGGGCGCAAGATCGAAGATCAGCAGAAGGGAGCCAAGCGCGCCACCGATGCTCATCACTTGCAGGGCGTTGTCACTGGAATTCAGCCATGCCAGCGTGGGGAAATACCAGAAGCGCTCCGGGCCGATGCGCGACGCCACCATGGCGAGGTACTCCCCGGCCGGAAGGATCCCATGCTGGCCAACCAATCCGAGAATCTGCGTGGAGAGAGAAAGAAACGCGAAGAAGTAGGCAGCGCCCAGCAGTCGCAGGAAGAGCCACGAAGATAGCGCAAAGGTTGGTCGCTCAAAATGGCTGCCCCAGAATATCCGGGTGAGGCGGTAGAGGGGATTCCGATTTCGCGCCACAAAACGGTAGAGGAATTCCGTGACCATGGCCACGCCGGGAAGATGTTGATAGAGCCAGAGCATCCAGGCGCATCCGGGGACAAAGGTGAGGGTTTGAAACACCGCGTGCGCAGCGCTGAAACACCTCCCATCAGGCAGGATCATCTGCACGGCGCGGGCAAAGTTCTCGCGCGGGAATTGCGGATATTGCGCGGCCGCCTGCTGGAAGGGTTCGTAGCGAACGCGGTCCCCTGTGAGGTCGCGCCAGCGTTCGATCCACAGGCGGCAGAAGCTGCAATCGCCGTCGTAAACCAGAACCGGCCTTTCGATAGTTTGGGAATCCATGCGTGAACCCCGGTGATGAAACCCGCCCTGCGTGAATGAAAGACGAAGGGGTATTCTACTGGAGTTGAGGGAAAGAGTCTCGCGGCTGTGCTAAAGGCGTCCCCGCCCGTGCGCGGGCATGGGCGGGACCTGTAACGATGCATTTCATCGGGATGGCCAAGGCAGAAGAGGCCGCGGCCGGCGGCGGCGTCCCGCTCCCGCCTGCCAGCACCGGCAGGAGTGCCGGTGCCACTTTGCTGAACTGAAACTTATTTTCCTGCCCCTCTTATTGTACAATCAGGGTTGCTCACCATCGGTTTGCGGATGAAGGTGGGCGCCAGTTCAAATCATTTCATTCCAGCAGGCGTTTTGAGGCAGGATCGTGGCTGAACCCAGCGGCAGGCACTTCGCATTTGCAGCGGCCTGCCGACGCGTCGTGGAGCATTGATGAGCGAACGCCTTTCGCTACATATCAAGAACGATCTTTTTGAAATCAAAAGGATGGCAGAGGAACTGGAAGACTGGTGCCACGACCAGTCGATCTCAGAAGACATTGCCTTCCAGCTTGATCTGGTGCTGGATGAAATGGTGAGCAACGTCATCCGCCATGGCATCAAAGACAGCGGGCAACATATCATTGAGGTCAACCTGCATCGCGACGGGCAGCAGTTGATCCTTGAGATAGAAGATGATGGCATCCCCTTCAACCCCTTTGACGCCCCCGTCCCCGACATCACCAAGTCCATCGAAGAGCGGCGTCCCGGCGGCCTGGGAGTTTTCCTGGTGAGGCAGATGATGGACAGCCTCGATTACGAACGCCGCAATGGAAAAAACTATCTGCTCATAAAAAAGAGTCTGGAAGAAACGCCGTAGCAGGTTCATAATCCGAGACCATTGGCCGGGGAACGGCATGCCGCAGCTCTCAGATCTACTGACTCTCGCCAGCGCTTACCAAAATTGCCTGGAAGCAAGCGCGGTCTACAAGGCTCTGTCGCATCAGCTCGGACCGGATCTTGGCGCGCGGGCCGTGCTGGTGTGGACGCGCCGCAGCCTTGACGGCGGCCTGACCTGCGCAGATTCCTGGTTCCAGCCCGGCTCGCCCTTTCGCCCCACCCCCGACGCCATCACTGAAGGCTTCCTGTTTGATCAATTGGCGGCCGAACGCGCCCAGCGTTTCGGCAAGGCGGACATTGATCCTGAAGCCCTCACGCATCTGGGTGAGAACGACCGCGACCGGGTCACCACGGCCATGTACGCTCCCATCAACACGCGCGCCGGCTCCATTGGCGTGGTGGAAATTCTGAATCGCGGACGGGGCGAGTTTACCGCCGATGATGCGGCCTTTGTGGAGGAGGCATGCCGCCTCACCGCCGGGTCACTAAACTTCCTCAACTCCCTCGATGAAGAACGCACCAGCAGCATGTCAACCGTGGAGCGCCTCACCGCGCTTTATGACATCAGCCGCGTTTTCAGCTCCACGCTGGAACTCTCCGAGCTGCTCCCCATCATGGCGGAAAAGATTCGCGACATTCTTCAGGCGGGCGCCTGCAACATCTGGCTGGTCGATTCCGCCAGCAATGAATTGAAGTTCGCCCAACAGGTGGGAGAGGACCCCACCACTGACCAGGGCGTGCGCATTCCCGTGGGAGAAGGCTTCCTGGGGCAGATGGTAATCCAGGGCGCTCCAAAATTAGTGGAGAGCGCGGAAGGCGAAGATCTGCTGGCAGATCGGCGTCAGGCGGACGAAGAGTTTGAACTGCAAACGCTGATGTGCGCTCCCCTGCTGAAGGAAGAGACGGTCCTCGGCATTGTGGAAGTGGTGAACAAGCCGGACGGCACCGCCTTTAATGATGACGACCTCTTCTTCCTCTCCAGCATGGCGGAGCAGGCTTCCATTGCCCTCACCAACGCCAACCTGTTCAATGCAGAGCGCCGCGCGAATGACTTAAACGCGCTGCTGGCCACCAGCAAGGAACTTACCTCCACCCTGAACCTTGACCACGTGCTGACCACGGTGGTGAACCAGGCTGCCACGGTGGTGCCCTTTGATCTTTGCGCCATTGGAATTTTCGATCGCAGCCAGTTCGTGCTGGGAGCAGTATCAGGCGAGACCGAGGTTCCCAAGACTCCCAAAATGGAGCAGTTGCGAAAGGTGATGGAATGGGTGGCGGCGCAGGAGGGCTCCATCTCCGCCGATCGGCATGAGGAAGGCTGGGCGATGACGCCGGAGGGCGATGTGGCGGCCCTGACCCAGTTCATGGATGAGCACGGCTACGGCGGGTTCCACGGCATTCCCCTGCGTGACGATCAGGGCTGTGTGGGCGTGCTGGCGCTGCTGAGCGCGCAGGCGGATTTCCTGACCGCAAGCAACTTGGAACTGCTCAGCATCCTCGCCAGCCAGACCACGGTGGCTGTTCGCAACGCCAGGCTTTATCAGGAGGTGCCGCTCGCCAGCTTCCTGCGCCCCATCCTGAAGAGCAAGCACAGGTTGGAAGAGGCCACGTACGGCCGCGGGGTTGAACTTTTCTGGAAGGCAGCGCTGGTGGTGAGCCTGCTGATCCTCATCCCGTGGAAATTCCGCATTCAAACCAACGCCACCGTGATTCCGGCGAATAAGCGCACCGTCAGCGCGGAAGTGAGTGGCGTGGTTGAGAGCATTCCGGTGCGGGAAGGCCAGCAGGTGCAGGCGGGCGAGGTGCTGGCAACGCTGGATGATTCAGACTCGCGGCTGCTGCTGGAAGGCGCCCTCTCCAACATGGCCGTTGCCCGCCGCCAGCTTGAGGATGCGGAAGCTCGCCATGATTGGACCGCCGTCGGCCAGGCCCAGTTGAGCATGGATCAGCACAAAGCGGAGGCGGACCTCTATCGCGAAAAAGTGGAGAAGGCGCAACTTCGCTCGCCCATCAGCGGCGTGATTGTCACGCCCAAGGTGGAAGAGAAGGTCGGCCGGTTGCTCAAAACCGGCGATCCGTTTTGCGATATCGTGGATGAGGACCGCATGGCGGTGGAGATGAATGTTCCGGAAACCGATGTGGAGTGGGTCCATCCCGGCTCCAGGGTGGCGCTGAAGCTGAATGCTCTTCCCACCCAGACCTTGGTGGGCCGGGTGGAGCGGGTCTCTCCCCAGACCATTACGGCGGAAGAAGAGGAGTTCTTTGTCACCCGCGCCATCTTCACCAATCCAGGACGTAACGCGCGCACGGGGATGGCGGGGCAGGCCAAGATTTCCGCCGGCGGCGGGTGGTTTAATACCGGCTGGTATTCGGTGGGATTTGTCATGCTTCGATCACCCGTGGGTTGGGCGTGGCGAAAAATGTGGACGTTGATTCCGTAGGAAGCAGAGAGGCCGGATCGATGCGACTTAAACTCCTGGCGTTCGGATTCATCCTGTTCGCCATGCTGGGCGCGACAAGCTGCTCAAATGACGATCAAAAATCTGCGGCGGCCGCTCCCGCCGCGCCCCCGGCGCAGCCTGCCCCGGTTGCCGCCACGTCCGCGCTCACCCCTGCCAAGCCCAGTGCGCTGGAAATCCTCACCGTGCTTTCCGTGGAGAACTCCGTACAACTGCTCGCGCAGACCGACGGCATTGTTACGGAAATCGACTCCGATCAGGATAAGTGGGTGGAGAAGGGCGCGGTGCTGGCCCGCCTCGACGACCGCGAAATTCAGGCCAAACTGAATCACGCGCATGACGATTTGGAAATTGCCCAGAACAATCTCAAATACCAGGAAGCGGCAACCCAGGCCAAGGATGCCGCCTACCGCCGGCAGTTGGAGTTGCGCAAGTTTGGACTCAGCAGCCAGGCGGCAGAGGAAGAGGCGGAGTTTCTTTCCAAGGGCGCGCACTACGATGTGGATAGCTATGCCGCCACGGTAAAGCAGAAGGAAGCAGAAATCGAGGAACTAACGGTGGAGCTGGAAAAAACCAACATCCTCGCGCCCTTTCAAGGGTACATCACCCAGCGTTCCCTTCGCGTGGGGCAGAATGTGGTGAAGAACGATCCGTGCTTCCGCCTGAGCCAGCTTTCGCCGCTTCAGGTGCGCTTCCTGGTGCCGGAATCTTCCGGGAAGGCCCCGCAGGTTGGCGACGCCCTCCGCGTGGTCGCGGTTGGAGATAGCTCACATGAGTATGATGCGGCAGTAAAGCTGCTGAGCCCCACCATCGACCCCGCCAGCATGAGCTATGACGTGACGGCGGAGCTTACGGGGAAGGACCTTGGCCCTCTCCGCCCCGGCATGGCGGTAAAAGTTTTGTGGCCGGCGCGGTAAGTGGAGCCGGCCTTGAGGCCGGCAAATGCCGGGCGAAAGCCCGGCCCAGGAGTTTCTACATTTCCGGTTCAACCACCCCGGCGCTGACGCGCCGCCCCTCCTCATCCGAGGAGGGGCGCTTTAACCGGAGGCTCCCCTCCTAAATTAGGAGGGGCTGAGCGCTAGCGAAGGGGGTGGTTTCAGTAAGCACCAGGCTGGTTTCAAGCGCGCAAATCCGAGAGCCAGCCAATGTACAACCTTCAGGGCCGGCTAAAGCCCGGCCCTACACCCGCAACGCGGGCTTTGAGGCTCAATGCAATTTGGTCCCACCAGCATCCGCCTGAGCGGTGTTCTTGCCCGGGGTCTTCAGCGCCCCAAGCTGCGCACTGACCTTAAGGTCAGCAAGCAGACGTTTGCCGGTGAGGTGAGCTACGTCATCAAAATTCCCGAAACTGAATCCATCAACCGCATCGGTGAATTCGATTGGGAAGTGCTCTCCCTTTGCGATGGAACACGAACCCCGGCGGATGTTGCGGCGGAGTTGAACGCCAACAATGAGGGGCTCACTCTTTCGGCGGAAGAGGTGACGGATTTCCTCTCCGGCATCGACGTCAACACGTGGGAGCGCAAACCCGCCGAGAAAAATCTCTGCATCCTGGAGAAGATCCGGGATGAACGGCGCGAGCGCGTCAACCACGAGAGCATTCTCTACATCTATTTTTCCGCCTTTGATCCGGACAAAATCCTGACCTGGCTCGCTCGTTATACCCGGTGGCTCTTTACCAGGCAGTTCTTCCTCTTCTCCCTGGTAATTTTCCTGCTGGCCGCAATCATCGTGGGGGACGATTTCACCCGGTTTCGAACCGAATCCGAAGCCCTCTACAACTTTGCCAACAAGGGCGCGGGAGATATTCTGCTGATGTGGGTCCTGCTTTTTATCGTTGTAGGCCCGCACGAATTTGCCCATGGGCTGGCCTGCAAGCATTACGGGGGCGAGGTCCACCACATGGGCTTTATGCTGATGTACTTCGCGCCCTCCTTCTACACTGATTGCACTGAGATGGCCTTGTTTGACAGCACCACCAAGCGCATCTGGACCATCATCGCGGGCATCTGGATCACGTTGTTGCAATGCAGCTTCGCCATCTTCCTGTGGCATCTTTCGCCGCCCGGGTCCGCCATTGGCGACGTCGCTTACAAACTGGCATTGATGAGCGGAATCCCGGCCTTTATGCAATTGAATCCGCTGATGAAGATTGACGGCTACTATGTGCTGAGCCAATACGTGCAGATTGACAACCTGCGTGAGCGCTCCTTTGAATACCTGACGCCCTGGCTGAAGCACTACGTGCTTTTTCAAGACGTGGAACTGCCCATGGCAACCCGGCGGGAGCAGTGGATTCTTCTGAGCTACAGCATCGCGGCAGGCATCTATAGCGGCCTCATGGTCATATTCTTCACCCTGTTTGTGAACAACGTTTTTACCAGCCACCTGGGAAGTCTGGGGTATTTCGCCACCGCCGGCGTGCTCTATCTCTTCCTGCGCCAGCGGTTGAAACAGTGGTGGTCCGCGGCAAGCCGATACTTTGAGGAAATGAAGATGAAATTCATGGCCTGGAGAATGAAGTGGTGGCAGCAGGGGTTGGGCGTGGGATTTATCCTGCTGCTCATGGTTCCGCCCTCGGCGGTGAAGGTGGTTTCCGATTTTCGCCTGGAGCCGGGAAAGAGCGCCGAGATTCGCGCCGAGGTCCCCGGCCTGGTTTCGCAGGTTCTGGTGAATGACGGTACGGAGGTGCCCGCCGAAGGCGTCATTGCGATTCTTCACAATCCAGATCTGGAAGCTCGCAGCAAGGTTTTAGGTTATCAATTGCACGGGGCTGCAGAGGCCATGAGAGCGGCGGAGGCCCGCGCCGATTCCGGCCAGACGGAAGTCTATACTCAACAGGAACGGCACCTGGAATTTGATCAGAAGCAGGCGGATTGGAAGCTTGACCAGTTGACGTTGCGAGCGCCGTTCGCCGGCGTCATCGCCACGCCGATGGTGGAGCAGCGGGTGGGAAGCTACTTGCAGGAGGGCGATCAGTTGGCCGTCTTCGTGAATCGCCAGGTGATGCGGGCGCGGGTGCTGGTGCGCGATCGTGATCTCCAGGACGTGCAAAAGGGCACGCGGGTTGATCTGAAAGTCCAACCCTTTCCTTTCCGCTCCTTCACCGGACAGATTGAGCAGATCATGCCCGCCGCTTCGCTGGACCGTCCCATCACAGCTCCCGATAAGATGGAACGGAAGGGGCAGGAACTTGCCAACTTCTTCGAAGTCGATATGGAATTCCCCAATTCCGATGGTGCCCTGCGTGAGGGCATGACAGGCACCGCCAAGATTTATGGAAAGCGCTACCCCGTGGCCTGGCGCTTCGCGCGCGCCGGCTACCAATGGCTTCACTCGCTGATCTGGTAGGAAGTCTCTGGCGTTGCACTCGCCTTATGAAGGGAAAATCACACGATTCTGGATGGAAATTGACTGGTTCTTTGTTTGCACCTGGAAATCCTGGCTGCATCCCGGCGACGGCTTTCCAGCTTGAGTCGCACCCCCTTTATCAGGGAACGACTTGCCAATGAAAGTGGCCGGAGGCATGATAGTCTACTCAGTAAAGTGGAGGATCTAAAAATCCCACGTTTTGTTGCGACAACGTTTGAATTATGAGCGATGCCATCAAGCGACTCTCGATCGAAGGGTTCAAGTCCATCCGCAAGCTGGAGGACTTTGAGCTCCGCTCGTTAAATGTCCTTATTGGGGCCAACGGTGCTGGCAAGAGTAACTTTGTGGAGTTCTTTCGCTTGCTAAGGGAAATGGCCGACCAAAGACTCCAGACGTTTGTCAACACTACTGGCGGTGCGGATACATTCCTTCACCTTGGCCCGAAAATAACCAAACAGTTAGTAGGCTGGATAGACTTTGCAGGCGGCTATGGTTATGAGTTCAATTTGCAGCCGACCCTGAATAGTGGGTTTGTTTTTGGAGATGAGACAATAATTTTCGCTGACGAGACCGTTGGTTTTACAGCATCCGCCATTGCGAATGGCCCTCCTGCAAGAACGGTTTCTCTTGGCAAAGGGCATCGGGAGGCCAAGCTTAAGGAACGCCAAAAGGAGGATTTTGGATGGAATAACTCTGCTCGAAAAGTTGTCCCAGAGCGGATTCTAAACGGATTATCAAATACGACGGTTTATCACTTCCACGACACCAGCATCACTGCGGGTGTTCGCCGCCAAATAGCGATCAATCAGAACGGATTTTTTTATCCCGATGGCACCAATCTAGCCGCCTTCCTCTATCTCATCATGTTAGAAAACCCGGACTATTACGAAAAGATTCGGGACGTAATCAGGCTGGCGGCACCATTTTTTGACGACTTTCAACTGCGTGCTAATCCGCTGGTGCCTGGTATGATTCAACTGGAGTGGAGACAAAAGAACTCGAACTATCCCTTTCTTTCCAGCCAGCTCTCTGACGGGACGCTTCGTTTCATGTGCCTGGCGACAGCACTCCTCCAACCGTCGCCACCTGCAACAATGATCTTCGACGAACCAGAGCTTGGGCTTCACCCTTATGCATTGACACTCTTAGCCCGTCTATTCGATGTGGCAAGCAAGGACACTTCTCGGCAAGTAATAATCTCGACTCAATCAGCGCAATTGCTGAACGAGTTTGAACCGGAAGACGTGATTGTCGTTGAGAGGTCGGAAGGCGAGTCTGTATTTAAACGGCTGGATTCAGAGCAACTGTCAGGCTGGCTTGAAGACTATACGCTGGGCGAACTGTGGCAGAAGAATGTTTTGGGCGGCCGACCGCGGAATGAAAGCGTCCCCCTGCCATTAATTGACAGCGGAAATGGGATCGCAACTCCTCAAAAGGAAGTTTTAAGCTCTGGTGACGAACCTTTATGAGGCGCGTTTACGCTATTGTGGAGGGGCAGACGGAAGAGTTGTTTCTGAATGATGTTCTGGCTCCAGCCCTGACATCCCGCCGAGTTTACCCGTACCCCATCCTTCTCGGAGGAAAAGGTGGCCACACCAGCTACGCCCGCGTCCAAATGGACGTCCTTCGCCAACTAAAACAGGATCTCTCAGCTTATTGCACAACGATGCTCGACTTTTACGGGTTGGGGGGCAACTTCCCCGGCACGCCGCTGCCGCCCAATCTATCGAATCTCGACAAGGTCACCCATATTGAGCAGGCGGTGAGTGCAGACATTATCACGCAGGCTCCAGGACTTCGGGCAGACGTTCGATTCATACCCTACCTCCAATTGCACGAATTTGAAGGGTTGCTTTTCAGCGATCCACCGGCGTTTGCACGCGGCATCAACCAATCGAATCTTGCCGGTCAGTTTCAGTCCATCCGCAATGGCTTTCCAACTCCCGAAGACATTAATGACAGTCCGACTACGGCTCCATCAAAGCGCGTGTTGCAGCTTTGTCGCTCCTACCGCAAGGTTTTGAACGGAACCCAGGCAGCAATGACTGTAGGCATCGAAGCGATGCGGCGCGAGTGCCGGCATTTTCGTGAATGGATCGAGCGACTCGAAAAATTGGGCTAAGGAAGAAGAAAACCTGGTGCATGACGCCCGCATTCATCATCGGCGCTCCAATCCGTTTGCCTGGAAATGATGACGACGGCGGATGTGTGGCTGCTGCCCGCCCATTACTGACCAGCAGGTTTAATAAATCATGATGACACGGGCCGGCGTAGAATCCCGCGCTTAGGAGTCTGCGAGCCCGAGCAGGGGACCTCGTAAAGGCGGTTTTACGCCGCCATGTGGCGAGGCAAATTGCCACTAAGACGACGCGCAGCTGTATTAGACTGCCGCTACGACCGATGCTGCAACCAGCGGGTCGCCGCGGCGACCAAGCGGCTGTGCCGCTGTTACACCCGGTTCAAGTGGGAATACGGGGGCAGCGTAGCCAGCCGGTCATCGTCCACGGGCCCGCCGACGGTAAAGTGGTAGAGGCTTTGAAACTGGTCGCCGCTTAAACCGAGAATATCGTGAACGGCGTCGTCAAAGAAGCAGCCGATTCCGGTGCCGCGCACTCCGGCGGCCTCCGCTTCCAGGTAGAGCGCCTGCCCCAACACTCCCGCCTCCCAGAACAAGCGCCGATACCACCAGGCGCCGCTCGCGCGGATGCTTTCGGAAAATTCGGCGATCATGCCGAGGCTGAAGACGCCATCCCCGGCGATCTCCTGGTGGCAGCTCACGGTTTGCGCCGTCTCGCGGAAGTCTCCCTCCACCAGGCTGAAGAATCGAAGGTGCTCCGGGCATCCCGGCGGGCGCTTCCAAAGAAATTCAGGCCGCAGGGCGTGCCGCAAACGCTCATGAACGGCGGAACTTCGCTCCAGCAGATAGAGCCCCGGCGCCAAACCCCGGACGCGGTGCACAAAGATGGCGCAATGGATGTGGGGAGGCCACGGCCAGACGTCCCAGGGAGGGACTTCTGCGCGGGGCAAGAGTCGGTCAAGCATTCCATAAAGCACTTCGGCGGAGATTGTGGTGCGGCCATCGAAGGAAACGGCGCTGCGCCGCTGCCGGATTAGACTGGAAGCCTTCGTCAGTGGAGCGGTTGCCGGTTGGATTGGCAACGCGGGGAGTTCATCGCCCACCGCTGCGCCCTCAAGCTTCCGGGTTTCAGACGTGGCTGCCGTGTTCCACGCTGCCTCGGCAACTTCATCAATTACCTCCCACACCACATGCGCCGCGCTAAGCGGGTTGGGAGTTCCCATCCAATGGCCTGCGGCCAGGACCGTGCGCAACCTTTCCACATCAACCCTCTTTGAATCAGCATCTTGGGGAAATGCACCGACTGACTGGTTAGCGCCCAGTTTGGGGACAGGCGGCGGGAGGATGCCCTCCAAAGGTTGGGGAAGGGAGATAAGCAGCAGCGCGTCAGGGTGCTCAAGGTCCTGCCGGTCGACGGGTGAATTGCTCTCCGGCTGGGGCAGTCCAAGGAGACTGGAAATTGCTGAATCTGAAATACTTGTGAGCAGCCGAACGGACCAGCCCAGGGTGGCGGCGGCATACCGTGCGCTGGCGATGGCGTGCCCAATGTCGTGCTGGCAATAGCGGAAGGCGCGCTCGCCATACTTCCACGCTTCGCGCCAGTGGATGGAGGAAAAGCCCAGAAGGAATGAATCGGGAGGCAATGACTCGGCCAAGGCTTGCGGCTGATCGCCCGCCAGAACGCAGCGGCGCTCCAGGCAGTGGTCGCGGCTGACGTAGTGATAAACGCCGGCGTTGACGCCTGGGATCGGCGGGAGAATCGCATAGCCCTCCGTGGGGTGGAGGTTTCCGCTGGATGGGTTGCACCGCAGCGCCCAACGAGTGGTTTCAATCTGCTTCCACGCCGACAGCCCCAAGGCCAGCTCAAAGAACATGCCAATGCTGTTTAGATTCAAAGGGATGGGTTGGACCTTGCCGGGAACGTGAATCTGGTCAAAACCCGCGGTGAGCTGGTCAGCGGCCAAGGGAAGCTCTAGCCTTTCAGCTCCTGCGTAGGTGCGGAAGGGATCCGGCTGCGTGGCCCAATCCAGATACCCCAGTGACGCGGCAAAGCGATGGAAGTGGTGCTTGGTGCGTCGATGATAGGCCAGAACCGCTGCAACCGATTCCTGATTACTGGTTTGCGAGGGGTCCGCCTGCGCTTGGAACTTTTCTTGACTCACATTTCTCCAATTCAAAAAAAAGAAGTGCCTTTTTCAGCTTCGGCAAAAAATTAACGCGTGGAGGGATACGCAGGGTCGCTTACCCGGGCAGCCCTGGTCTCGAGATTTACATTCGGCGGCCAACACATTCAGACAAAAGGTCCACTTATCAGTCTACTCTATATTCCAGTCTAACCTGTTTGCAGCACCGGAAGGCACCTTGACAGCACTTTTCCCCAAGCTGCATTTTTGGACCGCGACGAAAGGCAGCAAATCTCAAATTTCTTATTCCAATACGTCTTTTGCCCAATTGGGCGGAAATTCAGCCAGTGGGTTTTGCCAAGTCATGCCGCTGATCTACAAAGGCGCGCAATTGAGTGCAATTTGAAATGGCTTGTCCTATGATGGCGGCATGGAATAATAGTCTGCCGCACCTGATCTGCCGCGGCAACCCGACCGGGTACGCCGCCGTAGTTACTTGCATGCGTGCCGGGCCAGAATAGTGGAAGAACTGGGAACCAGGGAGAAAGCCAATGAACAAATATCTCGCGAATGTCTGCCGCATTTTAGTAATGTCCGCTCTGGTCGTGGCTTGCGGGTGCAAAGGCGATCACGTCGTCACCGGCGAGACGCGCACAGATTCCAAAACGGTGGCAGTGGGCGCGGCAAAATCCGTGCAGGTGAGCCTGACGATGAAGGCCGGCGAGTTGAAAGTTGAGAGCGGCGCAAACGATTTGATGAATGCGAATTTCACTTACAACGTACCGGAATGGAAGCCCGAAGTGAAATACCATGTCAACGGCACAGCCGGAAACCTGGATGTGCAACAGCCGGGGTCCGGAACTTCCGGAAGCGATACGCGAAACGCCTGGGACGTGCATTTGAGCAACAAGACGCCGATGGAAATGACCGTAAACATGGGGGCTGGCCGCGCCACGCTTGCTCTCTCCGGGTTGGATTTGACCAAGCTGGAGTTGAACATGGGCGCGGGAGAAACCACGGTTGACCTGACGGGGGATTGGAAGCGGGATCTTTCCGCCGAAATCAACGGAGGCGTGGGCAGAGCGACAATCCGGCTGCCCCGCGAAGTGGGCGTCCATGTGGATGCGCAGGGCGGGCTGGGGACCATCAACGCCAGCGCGTTCAAGAAGCAAGGCGATGCCTACGTCAATGACCTCTACGGCAAATCGCCGGTAACGCTCCACATTGAGGTGCAGGGCGGCGTGGGAGAGATCAACCTTGAGTTGGCAGGTGAGCCACCCGCTTCGTAAGCGCAGCGTGTGCAATCAGGCGGCTTGGGGAAGCGTCTCCTCCAGCTCTGGCGGAAGAATCTCAAACGTGGTCTCGATTTTGGCGGTCTTTGAGATCATGGCGCCCACCGAGCAGTATTTTGTTTCGGAGAGGTGGATTGCGGCCTTGACCGCTTCCGGATCGATCTGGCCGCGCAACTTGTGTTTGATCTCGACGCGCGTAAAGAACGCCGGCGGCTCAGGGTTTTGGTCCGCGTGCAGTTCGATTTCGTAACCGGTCACCTTTTGGCGCTTCTTGCGCAAAATGCTGATGACGTCAAACGCGGTACACCCGCCAAGAGCCAGCAGTGCAAGCTCAATCGGCTTGGCGCCGCTGTGGCCGTCCGCGTCATCCACCACCAGGGCGTGGCCGGTCCCCGACTGGGCAACGAATTGGCGTCCAGTACCTTCCACAGTGGTCAAAACCAATTTACCTTCAATCATGGGTCACCTCATTCTTGCTTCTTCGGCGCTGGAGACGCCGCAAGCCTCCGTGATGGTGGAAAGCCGCCCGGCAAAGTTGCATCAATCCTGATGGAGCGATTCTGCCTTGCAGGGTTTCCCTCATCCCACTTACATGAATGCAATTTGGGCCGCGAAGATACAGAAAAGTTTTTAATACATTCGCGATGCGACACAATGGCCCCTTATTCGTGCAAGCGCGCGGCAAAATGTCACGAATGCCGATAGCCCTTGTGGACTCCGAGGGTTGTTGGCGCCTCAGAAGTGGTGAAGCCACGAAGATCGTTCTTCAGGATGCAACCCGCGCGCTCGGCAAGATATTGCCGCGGGAAATTTGGGTTATACTGGCGCTGGAGTTACCTGACCCTTTCGATTACGCTTCTTACGGTGCCCGCGTCCTGGTTTTCAAACTACTGGCGAACATTTCCAGGAAGCCGAAAGGATTGATTTTGGTGTGCCGCGAAAGTGCCTTGAAGTAAAGGAAAGGACCCCTGCTTGGGATTTGAAATAATTGATATTCGCCGGTTTGAGGCAAAGGAGTTCTCCGACCTTCTTGATGCTGAATCGCGCGCGTGGAACACCATTCTGCGGTGGGACTTTGCCGCCTCGGTGCGCATCATCAACTCCTGCCTGCGCGATCGGAGGCTTTCCGGTTACGCCCTGGTGGGTGAAGGGAAAATTCGCGGCTATTGTTTCTTTTTTTACGACGGTGAAAAAGGGATTGTCGGCGACCTTTATGTAGACCCGGAGCTGGCGGGTTTGGGCCAGGAGCGTGAACTGCTGGAGCATGCGCTGGAAACCCTTCTTGCCACCCCCGGTTTGCAGCGTGTTGAAGCCCAGCTTCCGCACTATGAGCGCGGGGACCTGGAGCCCTGCTTCACACCCCGCGGCTTTCAGAGCTTTCTGCGCCGCTTCATGAGCCTTCCTTTGAAAGGCGCGAACCGGCCGACCACCGATGATTCACCTTATAAAGCCCTTGCCTCCAGGGATCGTTTGGAGCAGGAAGGCATTGAGCTGATCCCCTGGCAAAAACGATTCAACAGTGAGGCGGCGGAAATGCTTTACGAATCCTACCGCAAGCATGTGGATGCAGTGATCAACGATCAGTACGCCTCGGTGATGGGAGCGACCCGGCTGGTTGAAAACATTTTCCACAATCAGGGATGCGGTGATTTTCTGACGCATGTGTCGCGCATGGCAGTGCACCGGCCCACGCAGAAACTGGCGGGAATCCTTACCGTCACCCGCGTTCGACCCCGCACTGCGCATATTCCGCAGGTGGGAGTGGGCCCGTCATTCCAGGGTCTGGGTGTGGGTACGGCAATGATGGAAGCGGCGTTTCAAGACCTTGGCGAGGATGGCTTTGATCAAGTTACGCTGACCGTAACCGATGCCAATGCGGGCGCCGTAAGGCTCTACGAGCGGCTGGGATTCGAAACGTTTAAGACCTTTGGCGCGTTCATCTATGGAACTGAATGGGATTTGGGATCTAGGATTTAGGATTCAGGGGCGAATACCTGAAGTCCAGCCGCTCAGCAAGCTAAATCCTAAATCCTGACTCCTAAATCCTGCGTTATTTTCCCTTCGCCTTCAGCAGGTCCTTCAGCTCATCCATAAATTCGCGGACGTCTTTGAAGTCCAGGTAGACCGAGGCAAAGCGGACGTAGGCGACCTTGTCGAGCTTCTTAAGGCGGTTCATTACAAGCTCGCCGAGTTCCGTTGCGGGACGCTCACGGTCAGGCGATTCTGCCACGTGGGATTCAATCTCGTTGACGAGCGCCTCCAGCTTGCCCATGGCGACGGGGCGCTTTTCGCAAGCCTTCAGCAAACCAGCCAGAATTTTCTGCCGGTCAAACTTCTCGCGCCTGCCGTCTTTCTTCACCACCATGTAGGGGATTTCATCAATGCGCTCATAGGTGGTGAAGCGGCGCCCGCACTTCGTACACTCGCGGCGGCGGCGGATGGTGTCGCCAATCTTCGCCTCGCGGGAATCCACAACTTTGTCTTCAATGTGGGCACAGAATGGACATTTCACGGTGGTCGTTCACCTCAGCATGCGGCAGACCCTGGCTTCGAATCTTGCCGCGAAAACCTGTTCTAACTTCATTCCGAAGTTACAGCTTTCTTTTCCTCGTCGGCAATGGCTTCCAGCTTGCGGATCGACAAACCCTCATGGATCAGCATAATCAAGCCCAGGGCCAGCGTAGGGACCAATTGGATAATCCAGACCAGAATACTGGCTCCGGTGGCAGGTTCGACTTTGATGTTAAAAATTTCGGTCAAAGACAGAATGATGCCCACCTGATAGCCCCCACCGACTCCAGGAAGTTGCACCATGAGGCCCAGGGCAGCACAGAAGAGGGTTAGGCCGGCTGCCAGCCAAGGCAGGTGGCCCATATGGTGCCGCACACTCTTGAACGTCAGCCAGAACATGGTGGTGTTGATCGCCCAAAGGACAGCGGTGGTAATCACGCTACCCGCCAGTCCTTTCCAGTCACGAATCACGCTCAAGCCTTCGCTGAATGAGTGCAGGAAATGAGCGAACGAGCGCAGGGGGCGTTCAGGAAGAAAGGCGAACAGCCTTAGCGTTCCGGCCGTCATACTGGCCGCACTCAGGCGGAAGAGCACCAAGCCCACAATCAGCAGGCCCGTAAGTCCGAAGAGCACATGCCCCCACACATGCATTGTATGCAGCACGGAAACACCACGGGCTGAGTCCGGGTTTACGGGTTCAAAATAAAGGGCGGCGGCGAAGAGAATCACCATGGCAATGACGTCAAACACCCTTTCAAGCAGCCAGATTGCGATCATGGCGCTCATGGGGACATTCTCTTTTTTGGCAATATAGGCGGGACGCACAAGTTCACCGGGCCGCCCCACCAGGAAGATGGAACTGAAGCCGAGGATCTGCCCCACAAACAGGACCCATAGTGATGCGGATTTGATGGGCCGCATGAAGAATTCCCAGCGGACCGCACGCATGAAGAAGGAGAGGTAAACGCCAATGATTGCCAGCAGAAGGTAGCCGGGGCTCGCGCCCACAATTGAATTCCACAGGCTGCCCCACCTGAAATTGCGCCACTCAGGGTTCTGCCTAAGGTTGTAGAAGATCAGGGCAATAATGACGGCCCCTGCGGCCAGCCAAACCCATCGCCCCCATGCCTTTTTCATAAATTGGTCCCGCCCAGGTTCGTCCCAGAAAAGCTATCCGAAGGGGTGGCGGAAGTCAAGCAGAGGGCGGGGTGTGACGCGCACCTACCGGCTTTCGGCCAGCACCCTTTCATAACACTCACGGGTGTGTTGGTCAAAGCAGATGAAGAGAACTTTTTCGAGGGTTGGGTTCATTTCAAGAAAGGAGCGGACTTCCCGCACGGCGATGCGAGTGGCACGCTCCAGGGGGAAACCATAGATGCCGGTACTGACGGCGGGAAACGCCACGGTGTGGATTCCGGTTTGAACCGCCAGTTCAAGAGAGCGCCGGTAACAACTTGCCAGCAACTCATCCTCGCCCTTGTGGCCACCGTGCCACACCGGGCCCACCGTATGGATTACCCATGATGCGGGCAGGTTGTAACCCCGTGTCAATCTGGCCTCGCCCGTGGGGCAACCCTTTAAGCTACGGCATTCCGCCAGCAGTTCCGGCCCCGCCGCTCGGTGAATCGCTCCATCCACACCCCCGCCGCCCAGCAGGGAAGTGTTGGCGGCATTCACGATGGCGTCAACTTCCTGCTTCGTGATGTCGCCTTCGACGACCACCATGGTTTGGTTTGACATTACGCGCCTGCAATGAGTGAATTTTCAGTTTCCGTTGCGCTGCTCGTTCGGTGCCTTACATCCGGATCACGGGCCATTGATAAGGTCTGTGTTGCCGCCCAAAATTACCAGCCTTACTCAACGCCCAGCTCCTGTGCCATCTTCTCAGCGTCGAAGGGTGAGCAGTGGAAGATTCGCCCGTTGACATCAAAAGTGGGCACCTTGCGCTTGCCGTGATTCGCGCGCTTTACGAATTCCTCTGCTTCAGGATTCCCTTCGATGTCGATCTCTTCAAATTGAAGCTGCCTCATGCGGCAGAATTGCTTGGCGCGGCGGCAATCGGGGCAGTACGCAGTTGTATACATCCGGATGGATTGATTCATTTTTGAGCCTCTGAGGATGACGGGTGAGGAATAATCTTTGGAGTGGGTTTCTGTTGACGGTGATCATCAGCCTCTCACCCCTGCACGTGACTCCAACCCGGCAGGTGATTTAAGCGTGATTCTACACCAATCCGCACATGGGGGTGAAGAAGGCTTTATCAAAAGGAGAAGGGGCGGAATTAACCCCGCAGTTTGTGTGCGGTTTCAAGGCGAACCATGGCCCGGGCCAGTGCTTTGCGGGCGCGTTCCATGTCCACTTGCGGATCATCGAAGCGTTTCAGGAGCTCCTCAGCCCGAACCTTGGCTTTTTCAGCGCGCTCCACATCAATCTCTTCAGCGCGTTCAGCCGATTGTGCCAGAACGATAACCCGGTCGCCCAGAACTTCAGCGAATCCCCAATTCACCACCAGGGTGTGCTTGGTGTTGCCGGAAGTATATTCCAACTCGCCGGCCGCCAGTTCGGTCAGCAATGGGGCGTGGCCGGGCAAGATTCCCAGATATCCGTTCTTGCCCGGAATCGTTACTTCGGTGACGGCGTCATGCGCCACCAGGCGATCCGGTGTCACGATGTCGAGTCGAATTTCTGTGGGTAGCGTGATTTCTGCCATAAGAACTGTCCAAAGTCGATAGTTGGTGGTCGGTCTTCAAAAACCGTCCATCAATTGCCGACTTCCAACTACTTTCCTGCCGCTTTCAGCTTCTCGGCTTTCTCCAGCGCTTCTTCCATGGTTCCGACCATGTAGAACGCCTGCTCGGGGATGGCATCATATTTGCCGGCAACGAGGTCTTTGAACCCCTTGATGGTGTCTTCCAGTTTCACATAGCGGCCATCCATGCCCGTGAACTGCTTGGTGACGAAGAAGGGTTGCGAAAGGAAACGCTGAACCTTGCGGGCACGCGCCACCGTGACCTTGTCTTCTTCCGAGAGCTCGTCCATGCCCAGGATGGCGATGATGTCCTGCAGGTCCTTGTACTTTTGCAGAACGGCCTTCACGGCGCGAGCCACATCGTAATGCTCATGACCCACGATGCGCGGATCAAGAACACGCGAAGTGGAAGCCAGGGGATCGACGGCGGGGTAGATGCCGATTTCCACCAGCGCGCGGCTGAGCACCGTGGTGGCGTCCAAGTGGGAAAACGCCGTGGCGGGCGCGGGATCGGTCAAGTCATCGGCCGGAACGTAAATGGCCTGCACGGAGGTGATGGAACCAGTCTTGGTGGAAGTGATGCGCTCCTGCAGTTCACCCATTTCTGTCGAAAGGTTGGGCTGGTATCCCACGGCGGAAGGCATGCGGCCGAGCAGAGCGGAAACTTCCGCGCCCGCCTGGGTAAAGCGGAAAATGTTGTCAATGAACAGCAGCGTGTCCTGGCCGCCCACGTCGCGGAAGTATTCCGCAACCGTAAGGCCGGTCAGTCCAACGCGCAGACGCGCCCCGGGAGGCTCGGTCATCTGGCCGTAAATCAGGGCCACCTTGGATTTGTCGGGGTCGCCTGCAACCATGACCCCGCCTTCCTGCATTTCCAGCCACAAATCGTTGCCCTCGCGGGTACGTTCGCCCACGCCGGAGAAGACAGAAACGCCGCCGTGCTTCATGGCAACGTTGTGGATCATTTCCATCACGATGACGGTCTTGCCCACGCCCGCGCCGCCGAACAGTCCCGTCTTGCCCCCCTTCAAGTAGGGTTCAAGCAGGTCGATGACTTTGACGCCGGTCTCAAACGCTTCCAGGTTGGTGTTTTGATCCTCAAGGGTTGGCGCATGGCGATGGATGGGCCAGCGTTCAGTGGTGGCTACAGGACCCAGGTTGTCCACGGGTTGGCCAATGACGTTCATCACGCGTCCCAGAGTGCCCTTGCCCACCGGCACGGTGATTGGCTCACCCTGATCTTCCACGACCATGCCGCGCACCATTCCATCCGTGGGCTGCATTGCCACGCATTTGGCGCGGCCTTCACCCAGGTGCTGTTCAACCTCGGCAATGACGTCAATGGGAGTGGGAACCTCGAAGCCCTGGGATGTAATCCGCACGGCATTGTAAATGGCGGGAAGGTGCCCGCCTTCAAACGCCACCACCACCACCGGACCAATGACTTCCACCACTTTGCCAACGTGCTGCTCGGACATCGTTGTTAGTCCTTTCCAGAAAACAGGCATCAGTAATCAGTCTTCAGTTGTCAGTCAAACAACTCCACCTTTGCGGTGGGATTGTGCTTGAACTGACGACTGACAACTGATAGCTGACGACTTCTTTACGTTGCCGCTGCGCCGCTCACCACTTCGATAATTTCCCGCGTGATGGCTGCCTGCCGGACGCGATTCATATACAGCGTCAGGGAATCGATCATCTCTCTCGCGTTATTTGTGGCCGCATCCATGGCGGTCATGCGGGCGGCGAGTTCCGCTGCCTGTGATTCCAGCAGCGCCCGGTAAACTTCAATTTCCACGTAGCGCGGCAGCAGGGCGTTGAAAATCTCCTGCGCCGGCTGCTCATAGATGTAATCAATCAGCGATTCCCCGGAAGCTGGAACAATGGGCTTGATGGGCAGATAGCGTTCAATCATGACTCGCTGGGTCATGATGGATTTGAACTCGTTGTAAATGAAATCAACCGAGTCCACTTTACCTTCCGTGTAAAGCTCGATGATGCTCTTTGAAATCGGCTGCGACTGGCCGAATTCCAGGCGGCCAAAGATGTTGATGTGCTCGCCGATAATCTTGACGGGCCGTTTGATGAAATAGTCCCGGCCTTTTCGCCCAACCGTAATGATGGAAATGTCGCGCTCGCGGTGCTCATCCACATAAATCTGCGCGGCGCGAATCAGGTTGGCGTTGAAGCCTCCGCACAAGCCGCGGTCAGAGGTGACAAGGACCAGCAATTGCCGCTGGATGGGGCGCTCTTGAAGCAGCGGGTGGCAGCGGTCTGTAATACGCGCGGCCACGCTGGAGAGCAGCGCCAGCATCTGGTTGGCGTAGGGACGGGCATTGAAAATGCGGTCCTGCGCCTTGCGCAGGCGTGCCGCCGCCACCATTTTCATCGCCCGCGTAATTTGCTGCGTGCTCTTTACCGAGCGGATCCGGCGTCGAATATCAAGTAGTGCTGCCATGAGAACCTTGGGGAGACAGAATTCAGAAGTCAGGAGTCAGCATGAATCCGACCATTTCCTGATTCCTGACTACTGGCTCCTGACTCCTTAGACCTTTGCTTTGCTCTCTGCCACAAACTTCGCTTTGAATTCGTCCAGCATCTTGCGCAGGTCCGCTTTCACGGCGTCGGTTAATTCCTTCTTCTCCACGATCTGCTTTCCCACCGCCGGATAGGAATTATCCATGAATTCGTAAAGCCCCTGCTCAAACGGTCCGCACTGCTCAATCGCCAGATCGTCAAGGTAGCCGCCCGTTCCGGCAAAGATGATGGCAATCTGTTTTTCCACAGGCAAAGGCTTGTACTGATCCTGCTTCAGGATTTCACCGAGGCGGCGTCCCCGATTCAATTGCGCCAGGGTGGCTTTGTCCAGGTCGCTGCCGAACTGGGCAAACGCTGCGAGCTCGCGGAACTGGGCCATTTCCAGGCGTAACATTCCGGCGATGCCCTTCATGGCTTTGATCTGGGCGTTGCCGCCGACGCGCGACACAGAGATGCCGGCGTTCACGGCAGGGCGCACGCCGCTGTTGAAGAGGTCGCTTTCCAGGTAAATCTGGCCATCGGTAATGGAGATGACGTTGGTGGGAATGTAGGCGGAAACGTCACCGGCCTGCGTTTCAATAATCGGCAGCGCGGTGAGAGACCCGCCGCCCAATTCCTTGCTGACCTTCGCGGCACGCTCCAGCAGCCGGGAGTGGAGATAGAACACGTCGCCGGGATATGCTTCGCGGCCGGGGGGGCGGCGCAGCAGCAATGAAATTTCGCGATACGCCACGGCGTGCTTGGAAAGATCGTCGTAGATGCACAGGGCGTGGCGGCCGCTGTCACGAAAGTATTCGCCCATGGCGCACCCGGAATAAGGCGCCAGATACTGCATGGGGGCGGGGTCGGATGAACCGGCCTCAATCACGATGCTGAATTTCATGGCATCGTATTCTTCCAGGGTTTTGACAACCTGGGCGATGGTGGAACGCTTCTGGCCAATCGCAACGTAAATGCAGATCACGTCGCCGCCGCGCTGATTCAGAATCGCATCAAGGGCCACCGCGGTCTTGCCCGTCTGGCGGTCGCCGATGATCAGTTCGCGCTGGCCGCGCCCGATGGGAATCATGGAGTCAATGGCTTTGATTCCGGTCTGCATGGGCTCGCGAACAGGCTGGCGTTGGACCACGCCGGGGGCGATGCGTTCAATGGGGCTGAACTTATCCGTTAGGACAGGACCTTTGCCGTCAGTGGGGCGGCCGAGAGCATCGACGACGCGGCCAACCAGGGCTTCACCCACCGGCACGGACATAATCCGGTTGGTGCGCTTGACGATGTCGCCTTCTTTGATCTTGGTGTAGTCGCCCAGCAGCACAGCGCTGACCTGGTCTTCTTCCAGGTTCAGGGCCAGGCCCGCCACATCGTGCGGCAACTCCAGCAGCTCGCCAGCCATGACGCGGTCAAGGCCATGAATGCGGGCAACGCCGTCACCCACGGAGATGACTGAGCCGATCTCCGTCACAGTGACGGCGCGATCGAAGTTCTCAATCTGCTCCCGAATAATTTTAGTTATTTCGTCGGCTTTAATTTGTGCCATTCATTACCTCGGCGATTGGTGATTGGTGATTTGCGATTGGTGATTTTTCAGCGTGACTTCGCGCGGTCGTTCTTGACGCTTGAAATATTCGTACCAACTCATTCGCCTCAACCAACAAGTGCCCCAATCTATCTCTCTTCACGATATTTGCATCGATGAGCAATTCCAACCAGAACGCCGTTTCGTGGGCTTCCTCAACCGTTATGCCGATTTTCAAAATGAAGTCCGCACGCGATCGGGAACGACATGCGCTACGATAATTTGCTGCTACTGACGTTCCAGATCGAAGTATCTGCCTTCCCAGGATTCGTGCTTCCTCGGTCTTTGGCAAATCGCGGAACAATTCAATAATGCGCAACGCAAATACTTTGGTTCGCTGCCGCAATTGCTCCGGGCTGGAAGTCCCTCCCACGCCGTTGCTCTCAATCACAAATCACGAATCGCAAATCACTAATGCCTTACTGCGCCAATAACTGTCCCCGCAGCCGGTCCAGGCTGCCGCGAATGGAGCCGTCAAAAACGGTGCTTCCAATCTGCGCCACAAGGCCGCCAATCAGGCTGCCATCAAGATGAAATTCCAATTCGGATTTCTTTTGCGTCAGCTCGTTGAACCGCGCCTGCAAAAGGTTCTGTTCCTCAGGGGATAATCCGGTGGCCGAAGAGATCCTAACCCGTACGATTCCCAACCGCGCGTTGACCACGCTGCGGAAGGCCTGGATGGCTTCACCGAGCAGGGGCATGCGGTAATGGCTCATCAGCACGCGCAGGAAATTCAAAGTGACGTGGGAGCTGCCCATTTTGGCGGCAAGCGCTTCCAGCACCTTCAACTTCTGCGGCATTCCCACTGCGGGAGTGTCGCAAACCTCGCGGAATTCCAAACTCTCCCGATACGCCGCGCCGAAATCCTCCAATTCGCCCAGCACCTGCTGATAATTCCCGGCGGACGCAACAACATCCGCAAGGGCGCGAGCGTAACGATTGGCAACGACTGTCGGCATGATTAGTTCTTCCGTTCCTTGGACTCAATGGTGGCCACAAACTGGTTCACCAGGCGGTGGCGGCCGGAATCATCCAGGCGGGTGCGAATCAGTTCCTCGGCCAGAGTCACCGATTTCTGCGCCGCATACCTTTTCAATTCCAGCTTGGCGGCACGAACGGCGACGGCGGTCTGGTTGCGCGCTGATTCCAGAATGCGCGCCGCTTCTTCCTCACCGGCTTGCTTCAGGCGCTGGCGGTCGGCTTCCATTTCACGCAGCGCGGTGGCTTTGAAGGCGGCAATTTCCGCTTCCAAACCCTTCAGCTTCTCTTCCACAACCTTCAGTTGGGCTTGCGAGGCTTCCAGCGCCTTGCGGCCTTCGTCAAGATCTTTACGGATGGAAGCGGAGCGGGAACTGAAGAACTCGGCCAGGGGTTTTCGCAGCAGGTAGCCAAGGCCGCCGGCGAGAATTGCAAAGTTGATGATCTTGTAAAGCAGCTCGTGTGGCGGCTCGGAGTGTTCTTCTTTCGCAGCCGTCTCAGTCCCTTGCGCCCTCGTTACCAAGGGAGTGAAAAGTCCGGCAAGGCAAATTCCCAGGAGCGCGAAAAAAGTAATTTGGCGAAGCGTGCGCGTCATCGCTGAACCCTCTCTCCCCCGCCCGGGAAGGAATCGGGTCCAACCAGACTTTGGGAAATCTCTTCAGCCAGGGGTTGACACGTGGTGTCCAGTTCCGCCTTGGCGCCCACAACCTCTGCGGCCAATTCCGCTTGCGCCTGGTGCAACACTTCCTCCGCCTGCTCACGGGCCTGGCGCAAAGCGGCATCGCGCTGCTCAAGGTTGGTGTGCCGGTCCACCTCGCGCTGGCGGTAGACCTCTTGCCGGGCTGCCTGGAACGCCGCTTCGTACTCCGCCGTCTTTGTTCCGACTGCCGCAGCTTCTTCACGCGCCCGCGCCAAGGCTCCCACTGTCAGCTCTTCGCGCTTTTTCATCACCGCGGTCAGCGGCCGAAACAGAATTCTCTCGAGAATGACAAAGAGTAGAAAAACCAGCACCACTGTGGGTGTGGCCTCTAGGAACAACTGTCCGAGTTGGTGGAACGTATCACCCATTTGAAATGCTAAGCCTCACAGGCATGCGTTTCGCGAGTAGCGAAGATTGGCAAATGTAGCATGCGGCTTTAAAAGGTGTCAAGCAGAACGGCGTCGGATTGGAACCCTTTTTTGTCCGATATTGCTCTGATTCTACTTGGGTTATATCTCCTTAAACTCAATTCGGACAGTGTGCCCTTACCCGAGTGCAAGATTGTTCCAAATTTCACCCGAGGAAGCCTCACTTGATTCGGCATCCCCCCCTTGCCTATCGGCGAGTTTCACTCAAACTTGATGAATCCGGGATTCATAATTCCTTGCGGGTCGAACTTTTTTTTCGCCGCCACCACCGCCGGCCATTGCTCCCCGTAGTGAACTTTCCACGCTGGGTGGTCAAAATTGATCCAGCCGGAAAGATAGCGCTTGCCGCCCATCATGGTTGAAGCCTGGCTGGCCATGTTCATGCGCGGCAGGACTTCATCCACGAACTTCTGCGGGACAGCGGGCAGAATTCCGAATCCCATCAGGAAATCACCCTTGGGGCGCATGAAGAGCGGCGCGTGAGAAGCCGTTCCGCGCGCGGGCCAAAGCAGGATGTGCCCACCCACCAGAGCTTGCGGCGGCAGGTTCGCCAGGACTTGGGAAATGTACATTCCCGTGGTCTGCCAGGGCAGGACGCATTCCATCCACGGATGCGCGTAGTCCCAAAAGCCACCGCGCTTCCACAAGGCAAACAGGTTGTCGAGCCGCGTGAAGAACTCCCCAATCTCGCCGTCCTCCGTGTGAACGTGCTTGTAAAATTTCAGCCCCTCCAGCTTTTCCGCCGCTTCTTCCGGCGTTTCGCCTTCCTCAAATTCCACCGTGGCATGCAGGGGAAAGAACCACTGGGCAAAGGGCTGTCGCTGCCCGGCCACTTTCTTGAAGCCTTGAGGACAGGGAACGCACCACGATTCCAGATTATCGAAGCGCGCATCGTCCATCACGATTTTCAGGTCGTTCATCAGCGCGGTGAGATCATCATAGAGCAGATAGAAGCTGCGGAAGCGGCGGGGATGGCGGCGTAGTTTCACCACGGCTTCAGTAATCACTCCGAATTGGCCAACGCCACAGCGGGCGGCGTCAAACAGGTCGCGATTTTCACTTTCCGAGCAGCGCACGATTTCACCCGTGCCCGTCACCACCTCCAGTTCCAGGCAGTTATCCGCCTGGGTGCCGTGGCGCCATGAGGCCACGCCCAACCCCGCCATGGAAAGCGTTCCGCCCACGGTGACATCCAGATTGTTGGTGAGCACCGGCGGTGAAAGGTTTT
>Ga0302320_10002566_pt1 | contig 42644 bp, 35 predicted proteins | sample Bog_T0_3_FD_202130 | JGI IMG/M metagenome (GOLD analysis project Ga0302320, IMG submission 202130) | Peat permafrost microbial communities from Stordalen Mire near Abisko, Sweden - Bog_T0_3 | ecosystem: Environmental > Terrestrial > Soil > Wetlands > Peat | place: Sweden: Abisko, Stordalen Mire... | reverse complement strand
TGCCGCAGGCGCTCGGAAAGGCAGCCGACACGTACGTCTTTTCGCCCTGCGGGTTCTCTACGGCGAGAATGAGCATGTGCTCTGCCATCCAGCCCTCATCCCGGGCGATGTTCGAGGCGATGCGCAGGGCGAAGCATTTCTTTCCAAGGAGGGCGTTGCCGCCGTAGCCCGAGCCGTAGCTCCAGATCTCGCGCGTCTCCGGGAAGTGCACGATGTACTTGTCGGGATTGCAGGGCCATGGGACATCCTTCTCGCCCTTCTTGAGCGGCGCCCCCACGGAATGCATGCACGGGACGACGCGCTTCTCGGCCTTGTCGATCTCCTTGAAGACCGGGGTACCGATCCGCGCCATGATCCGCATGTTGGCCACCACATAGGGCGAATCCGTGAGCTGCACACCGATCTGCGCCATCGGCGATCCGACCGGGCCCATGCTGAACGGGAGCACGTACATGGTGCGCCCCCGCATGGAGCCGTTAAAGAGCTCGCGCAGCTTCTTGCGCATGTCGAAGGGATTCACCCAGTTGTTCGTCGGGCCGGCCCCGTCGCGGGAGTTCGAGCAGATGAACGTCCGGTCCTCGACCCGCGCCACGTCGCCCGGGTTGCTCCTGGCATAGTAGCAGCCGGGCCAGAGCCTCTGGTTGAGCTCGATGAATGTCCCGTTCTCCACCATCACCTTGCAGAGGTCGTCATACTCCTCTTTCGACCCGTCCACCCAGTGGAGAGAGTCGGGTTTGCATAGGTCGGCCATCTTCTCGACCCACCGAAGGAGGTGCTCGTTCTTGCTCAGGGGAGTAGCAGCGGCGCGTGTATTCATGGTTCTTACCGATGGGGCCACCCAGTCTGAATTGTCCGCACGAGGCAAAGCAAGGGCCGTAGGCCGCACCCGCCCTCGGCACCGCAAGTTTCACCGAAGCTAATATGAGGTATTCCCCGGCGCGGACGGGAGCAACTCTCGCCCGAATTTGACCGCGCGCGAAAAACGCACATCTAAGGAGTGTGCCCCCTTCTACCCCCGATGTCAGGAAACCGCGCAACGTCCTGCAGGAAATAGCCCGGCGGGCCATGATCGAGAGGGGCCTTGAGCCCGACTTCTCAAGCGAGGCGGTCAAGCAGCTGGAAAAGATCCAGGGGCCGGCGGCGCGCCCTCAGGCTTCGCTGCGGGACCTGAGGGGCCTGCTCTGGTGCTCGATCGACAACGACGACTCCAGGGACCTGGACCAGCTGACGGTAGCCGAGGCGATCCCCGGTGGCGCCAAGGTGATGGTGGCCATCGCAGACGTGGCGGCCACCGTGGACCAGGGGTCGGCAATAGATGCCCATGCAAGAACCAACACGACGTCCGTCTACACGGCAGGAGGCATCTTTCCCATGCTCCCCGAGAAACTCTCGACGGACCTGACATCCCTCGGATTCGGGAAGGAGCGGTCGTCCTTCGTGATTGAGATGGCATTCGACGGCCACGGGGCGCTTGTCGGGTCAAGCGTCTACGAGGCCCTCGTCAAGAACAGGGCGAAGCTGGCCTACAACAGCGTCGCAGCGTGGCTGGAGGGAACGGGCCCTGTCCCGGAGGCCGTCTCGGGGGTCGCCGGCCTAGCCGAAAACATCCAACTCCAGCACAGGATCGCCGAGCAACTCCGTGGCCTAAGGCACATGAGGGGCGCCCTCTCGCTTGAGACCCTCCAGGCGCGGCCCGTCTTTGACGGCGAGGTCCTTCGGAACCTCCTTCCCGACCAGAGCAACACGGCAAAGAGCCTGATCGAGGAGTTCATGGTGGCAGCCAACGGCGTCACGGCCAGGTTCCTGGCATCCAAGGGGCTCCCGTGCATACGCAGGGTGGTCCGCACGCCCTCCAAGTGGGACCGCATCGTGGAGCTTGCCGCGGAGCGGGGCTCGACGCTCCCGCCGAAGCCCGATGGCATGGCGCTCGAGCAATTCCTTCTCGATTCCGAGAAGGCCGATCCCGGCTACTTTCCCGACCTGTCGCTGTGCATCATCAAGCTCCTTGGCCGGGGAGAATATGTCGTGGAGTTCCCCGGTGGCAATGTCGCGGGCCATTTCGGCCTCGCGGTCGCCGACTATGCCCACTCCACGGCGCCGAACAGGCGCTATCCGGACTTGCTGGTCCAGAGGCTGCTCAGGGCTGCGCTCCTTGCGGCGAAGCCACCGTATCGGGACGGCGAGCTTTCAGACCTGGCCAGGCACTGCACCGATCAGGAGGACGCGGCCAAGAAGGTCGAGAGGCAGGTCGTGAAGTCGGCGGGCGCCATGCTGCTTGCCGGCAGGATTGGCGAGACCTTTGACGCGACCGTCACCGGGGCCTCGGACAAGGGCACGTGGGTGCGCCTGGCCGCGCCCCCGATCGAGGGGAAGCTCGTGAAGGGGTACCAGCGCAAGCAGGTCGGCGACCGGTTAAAGGTGAAGCTCGTCTTCACCGACATTGAGCGCGGCTACATCGACTTTGCAGCCTTGTAGTCCCAGGGGTCAGTGCCCGAGGAGGCCCTGCAGGAGAAAAAAGATGCCTGCCGCACCAAACCCCAGGCTCACGAGCCAAAACCTTCGCCTGCTGGTAAGGGCGGCGATGGCCCCAATCGCTATGGCGATCTGGAACAGCGTCACACCGCGGGCGAAGATCACGTGCCGCTTGAGGTGCTCCTCGGCGGCCACTTCCCTCTCTTTGGCCTCCGCCGCGATGTCATCCTGGTCCTTCTTGTACTCAGCAATCTTGTCCCGGTCCTTCTGCGCCACGGGCTTGCCCTCGGCCTCCAGCAGCTCGAGCTTGGAACCCAGCACGGCCGCCTTGATCCCCTTGGCCTGGTAGAACGCCCATTTGTCCGAGCTCTTGATCTGCTCGATCATCGCCTCGTTTGAGTGGTGCCCCGCCAGCAGGGAGCAGACTGCGGCCAGCCCCGCTAGCAGGGCGGAGCTAAGCGCAACGCCCATCATCCACGGCGCCTTGCTATGGGCCGCGTGATGCTCGATCTCCTCGTGCAGGTGTTCCGTGGGAACTTCTGGGTCTTCCATAAGGGCCCCTAGCAAGAGGGACGCGACGTCGCGGCCAAGCAAAATCCGCGCTCGAAAATGGAAGTGCCGGGCCGCGCTTTCGCCCAGCCCGGCACGTTAGGCGTCCCGGGGCAACCGGGACAGGTCTTTGCCTTCTAGAAGCGGTAGCTCACACCCGCGCGGAGGCCGAAGTCTCTCGCGCTGTGCTGGTCCAAGTCCGCGCTCAGGGAGGCGTTCCACTGGTGGGTGATGCGGTAGGTCGCCTTCACGCCGTAGTATGTCTCGTGGTTGGGCAGGTCGGTGAGCGGCAGCCCGCTGTTATGCAGCTGCGGCTCCGCCTGGTACTCGACGAAGGGCGAAAGCGCGAGGTCCTTGAGCACCTGGAACTCAACGCCCGCGGCCGTCGTGTACGCCCACGACTTGCGCGAGACACCGCCCGCTTGCTGCCAGGCGTAGCCCCCGTCGACCGCGACGAAGGGTTTGCCCCAGGTCTGCTGGAGGAAGCCGGTCAGGCCCAGCTGAAGCTCGTCGCGGCGGTCGCTGAACCCGCTCGAAGCTGCAGACAGGTGGTCGTAGGTGAAGTTCCCATCCAGGCCGCAGTTGTCCTGCTTGAGGATCGACCCGTTGGAGACGAACTCGTAGTCGCGCAGGCTCTTCGGCGCGCCTTCGTCCCTCTGGTAGCCAAAGCTCACCTCGGAGTAGTTGTTGCCCAACAGCCCCGGGCCCGGGTCGACGGCCTGGGCGGCCGGTGCGGTCTGCGAGAACGCAGGAATTGAGAGCCCGAGCGCGAGCGCGGACAAGATGACGGGGGTTTTAATGTTTATTTTCTTCATTGTATCTGATGTTTGGATATACCGAGACCAGTCCCTAAGGCCGGCTCAGTCCACTGTTTGACCTCGCTGCCCGGAAAAGTTCCATCGCCCGCGGCTGGGCCCCTCCGCTGCCCCCTCGGAATAAATATTTTCCCCGCGCCGCAGCAGCGGCCCAGACGCAATCAAGGTGCTGGCCCCAGGGCGGGGGCGTAACTTTTCCCCGGAGGGCGCGTCTTGCCTGTTGAATGAGAACCACGGGCGCTTGCACATTTCATGAACCGCCGTTAGGTTCCCTGTGGCGCCCGCTGTTGCGACCTGCTTGGGGGGCGCGCGTAGAAACGCCGGAACAGCGGATCAAAAGTTCATGTCGGAAGATCAGGGAAGAAACCGCAGAAAAACTGCCGCACACTATGAACCTCAAGAGCCTATTCGCAATTTCCGGGGCGGCGGGCGCCCTCGTAGTTATCGCTGCATTGGGTGCGCCGTCCCGCGCAGCCGCCCAGGCGCCGGTCCCTTACGCTGGGAGCCAGGAGGCGGCCCCGGCGCCTTCGTCCGCGTACGTCTGGATGTCGGGCCGCTGGAACATGGAAGCGGGACAGTGGAAGTGGTTGGCCGCCCACTGGGAGCTTCCGCCCACCCGAAGCGCCGTCTGGATCGGCGGCCACTGGGCCCCCGGAAACGGGGCATGGGTCTGGGTGAACGGCGCGTGGAACGTCTCCGATGCGCCCCAGTCGCAGGCCGCGCCGCCGCTTCCGCCGGGCGCCTCGATTCCGGTCCCCTCGACACCGCCGCCGCCACTGGGCGCATCCTTTTATGACAACGGCGTCGCCCAGGGCGCGCCCGCGACGACCGACTACGGCCCCATCAATTACGCGGTGGCGGATCCAGGCTATTACGGGGCAGCGGATCCGTACTGGGACGCTTACCCTTGGATGTGGGGATATCCCGGCGGCTATTTCGGGTTCGGGTTCGGCCCCGCATACTTTGGGTATGGGCGCGGCTACCGGGGCTACCCTTACGGCGGAGGCTACGGACGCTGGCACGGGGCCACTGCCGGGCGCGCTGGAGCGGGCGGAGGCCATTTTTCCGGGCACGCCGGCGGCTCGATCGGCGCCGGGCACCATTAGGCGGCCGCGCCTACTTCTCGGGCACCTCGCCGAGGGATTTTATCTCCCCCACCTCCACATGGCCCTGCGGCAGGGCCTTTCTCACCAAGCCGTGGCTGTCCATCCCGAAATACTGGGAACCGTAGTTCACCATCGAAGGGAGCATCTTCGTGAAGTCGGTGCCCCTTTCCCGGACGCTTAGCCGGGTCACCCAGAGCAGCTTGTGCAGCTTGTGCTTCCAGAGGTCCTGGAAATCGTACGCCATCAGGACCACGAGGTAGCGGCTCTCCTCGATCTCGGCGACCACGTCCTGCCTCCTGTTCCTCATGGCCGTCATCTCAAGGCCGGTCGTTGCCGCTAGTTCGCTATCGTACCCCAGGATGGCCGCGTTGCGGGAATCCACCTGGTTGCGCATGTTGTTCTCGGCCGCCGCAGCGGCGAGGGCCCCGGTGTACGCCTCCTGGCCCGCAGCCTGCACGACCGAGGCCATCGAGGTGGCGCTTGCCGCCACGTGGCTGTTGCCCGAGGGCGCCGGGATTGCGGGCGGCTGACTTCCAACCTGCGTCGACTGCAGGTTCTGGTAGGCCACGGTGTTCGAGGCGCTCTCGGCACCGTTGGTCTTCCCCCAATACACGAGGATGAGGAGCTTGGTCTTGTTCGGATCCCTGTCCGCCTCGGGAACGTAGCCCTGGGCGGCAAGCGGCACCGAGAGCATTCTTGCGAGGTCCAGGAAGCTGAGCTTGTCGATGGAATCGTCCCGTGCCGCGCCGGCCATAAAGCCGCCCTCGCCGAATGTGTAGGTCTCGGGCTGGAACGATCCGTCGGGCTTCCTCGTGCGAACATAGTCGGAGCTCGCCTGCGACGACACGGCCGTCACCACGTCCTGGTCGGCGCCAAGCGCCCTTAGGCAGGGGCTTGGCGCGCACGGCAGGACCAGCGCGAGAAGGAGTGCCTTCCGCGCCAAGAACCGTCCCGGCGGGATGCGAGCCACCAATGTCATCTTCTGGTACATTGTATATAACACCCTCCGCCCCCGCTACCCTTCAAATCCTAAAGGCGATCGGGGAGGATACCACACCGGCACAGTGCGGCAACACCCCAGGTGGTTAGAAATCGCCTTTTTTCCGCGCTGCGCCAAAATCCGGAGCCGTGAACAAGCTCTGCATCTTCGTTGGCACGACGGTGGGGGGGTATGTCGGCGGCTTCCTTGGCTCGGGCTTCGGGCTGATGACGGAGATCGTCACCAGCGGGATCGGCAGCCTCGTCGGGGTCTACCTGGGCTGGAAGCTGGCACAGCGGATTGACCGCTAGCGCGCGTGCACGCGTCTCATTTGGGCTCAACGTGCACCGTCACGTCGCTCACCCTTAGGCGCGAGGCCAGGAGCGTGTCCTTTACGGCGTGGGCGATCCCGTGGCCCTGCCTCACGCTCATCTCGCCAGGGACGCGGATCTGGATGTCGACTAGGTAGCTCAAGCCGCTCTTGCGGACACGGCACTTGTCCAGGCTCGTCACCCCGGGAACGCGCGCCGCGAGCGCCCGCACATCGTTCTCCATCTTTACGGGCACAGCGATGTCCATCACCTCGTTGAGCGCCTTCTGGAAGATCAGGACCCCGTTGAAGGCGATGACCGCGGATGCGATGAGCGCCGCCCACCCGTCCGCCGCCGCGTAGGCCTGTCCGCCGGTGACGGCGATCGCGATGCCGACAAAGGCGGCGGCCGAAGTGATCGCGTCGGAGAGGTGGTGCCACGCCTCGGCGCCCAGTGCCGTGCTGTCGGTGTCGCGGCCCACCTCGTTCAGGCGCCGCGAGAATACGACCTTGGCCGCGATGACTCCGGCCAGGATGACAAGGGTCCACCAGTGGGGCAGGCGCTGGGGGTCCCTGATCTCGTTGACCGCGTGCCAGCCCACGCCGGCGCTCGCGCCCAGTACGACCACGGAAGTGAGCAGGCCGGCTACGGCCTCGGCCTTGCCATGGCCGTAGGGATGATTGGCGTCGGGCGGCCGGGCGGCCCACTTAAACCCCGCCCAGATCAGGACCGATATGGCGATATCGCTGAAGGACTCGATGCCGTCGGCCACCAGGGCGTAGGCATTGCCGAGGACGCCCCCGCCGACCTTGATCAGGCCGAGCACCACGTTCAGGACCATGCCGCGCACGACAAGGCGAGCGCCCTTCTCGGCCCTGTCGATGATGCCTGCCTGGTGTGCGGGGATCTCCATAGTGGGGCGACCCTTGGGTGCCCCGCGGAAAATCTCAATACCTCGCCGTTGACCCTGCACGGATCCGCTCCATGATCACGCGCAGCGATGGCCGCACGAACGAGCTCAATGCCGAATGACCCCGTGAAGCAGTTCTCGGTGTTTGCCGAGAACAGGGTCGGCCGTCTCTACGACCTCACGTCCCTGATGAAGGAGAACGACGTGCACATCATGGCGATCACCGTCCTCGACACGACCGACAGCTCGATCATCCGCGTGGTCGTGGACGACCCCGACAAGGCCCGTGAGCTTCTGATAAGCAATGACTTGCCATATGGGGAGTGCAGCATCCTGGCCGTGGAGATCACCGACGAATCGGAGCTCAAGAGCGTCCTGGCGGCGCTCCTTGAGGCCGAGATCAACACGAACTATATCTATAGCTTTATCCGCAGGCCCGCCGACCGTGCGGCCCTTGCCATTAGCGCCGAGGATGCGGACACCGCGGCCCAGTCCCTGGGAAAGCGCGGGTTCAAGGTTCTCCAGCAAAGCGATATTTCGCGCTAGGGGCGCGACCCAGGCCTATTCGGCGACCTGGCCGGGGCCCTCGGCGTCGAGCTCATAGATTCCGGTCATGTAACCGCTCTCGAAGGTCGCGCGCACCTTGAAGAGGCCGCGAAACGAGATGGGGACGTCCTGCGTGATGGGAACCCCCTGGGGGATCTTCACGATCACCCAGTCATTCATGTTGGGCACCGTGCCGTAACAGCAGGCCATCTGGTTCGCCATCAGCAAAAATTCGACGGCTTTGCCGTTGTCCAGCTTCGTCGGGAGCATGAATCCGGTTACGACGGCCTTCTTGCCGCTCCACTCCTTCACGACCGAGGGAATCTGCTCCTCGCCGGTCGGCGGCGACGCCTTCGGGTTGGCAAGGGGGTCGTATTCCGGGGCAACGAACTTGAAGCCCGAGAGCCGGTCGAACCCGAGTTTCAGGTAACCGCCGTCCACCTCAGGCGCAGGGATGCCGAGCGTGGCCGGCGCGCCCAGGCACGCGAGCGGCAGCAGCGTGAGAATGACGAAAAGCGGCTTCACTTGGTCCACGCTACCACAAGAGCGTGTTTCGTCAAAGGGGGTATTGCCGCCGGGAGCCTAGGAGAGGGGCGAGAGGTTCTCGGCGACGGGGAGGCGGTACGCCTTAATCGCGGGGATCACCCCGCCAAGCGCGCAAAGGGCGACAAGGCCCGCAGGCGCAAGCACCAGGACCGGGTGGAACTCGGTGAGCGAGAGCACCACGCCCGTCTGCGCCCGGATCACGTGGGCGACAAATGCAAAGAGCACCCCGTAAACGCCGAAACCGACGAGCGCCCCGAGCGCCCCGATGCAGGCGGACTCCACCACCACCGCGCCGAACACCAGGCGGCGCCTCGCCCCTAGTGCCCTGAGGATCGCGATGTCGCGCTTCCTTGCGTTCATCGAGTTGTAGATGCTCGCGAGGACGGAGGCGGACGCCACGAGCGCCACCAGATAGGCCACGAGCGCAAGCACCTGGTCAAACCAGCTGATCTTTGCGAAGAGCTCGGCGAGGATCGCGCCCACGGGGTAGGCCAGGGTGAGCCGGTTGCCCTGCTTGTTGATCATGATGTCCAGCATGAAGCCCGCCGTGGGCGAGCGGAGCTTGATCAGAACGGCGCTGATGTCGGTTGCAGCCTTGGGGTCGTGACCGCTCATGGTCTGCACGCCCTTAATGGGGATCAAGACGACCCGGTCCAAGGGGGTGTTCGTGGGTTCCATAATGCCCACGACCGTGAAGAGTTCGGCATGCTGGGCCGCGGGGTCGTACGCAAGGCCGTGGAACGGGTGGAAGGTGTCGCCCAGCTTGAGCCCCAGCCGGCCCGCGGCGAAACTTCCGATCACCGCCTCCTTTGCGTCGGGCGAGAAGACCCTTCCGCCGGGGGCGAAGGCATACCTCGCTCCAGGGGCGTATTCCACGTCCGAAAAAAGCTCGGGGATCGTGCCGACTATCCGGTACCCCTTCAGGTTGTCGCCCACGGCGATCGGGATGGCCGTCTTCACCGCAGGGTGCCTGCGGATGGACTCGTAGTCCTGCCATGCCAGGTTCCCCGGGGACGCCTCCAGGTGGAAGATCGCGTTAAGCACGAGCTGGAGCTTCGAGCCGCGGGCCCCGAGCACGGCGTCAAACGCCGTTGTTGTGCGCAGGAATGATTTCTGGGCCTGGGCCTTGACCATCCACACGCTCATCAGGAGCCCTCCCGCGAGTGCCAGGCTCCCGGCGGTCACCAGGGTCGAGAACGCGTGCTGCCTGAGGCTGCGGTAGACGATGAGGAGGAGCGTCATGGCGCCCTGGCCGCGGCGGCATTGAGGGTCGTGAAGTCCTGAACGTTTGCGAACTGGCCGAGGACCTCCTCGTCGTGGCTTACCAGGAGCAGCGACGTCCCGTTCTCGCGGCATGCTTCCCTGATGAGCGAAAGCGCCTCGCGCGCGTTGCGCCTGTCAAGGTTGCCGGTGGGTTCGTCAGCCAGGACGAGCGCGGGCCTGTTGGCGAGCGCGCGGGCCACGGCGACACGCTGCTGCTGGCCGGTCGAGAGCTGCCGGGGAAAGTGCTCGAGGCGGTGGCCCAGCCCGACCCGCACGAGCAACGCGCGCGCCCGCCCGTAATCCGCGCCCGCCGGGGAAAAGCTCATGCCGAGGACCACGTTCTCGATCACTGTGTAGCCCTGGAGCAGGTTGAAGGTCTGGAAGATGTAGCCAAGCTTGGCGGCCCTGAGCCGGTCGCGGGCCGGCTCCGGCAGCGCAGCCATGTCTGAGCCGTCGATCCTGATGCTCCCGGAGTCGGCGGCAAGGATCCCGGCCACAAGGTTTAGGAACGTCGTCTTGCCGCACCCGCTCTCGCCGCGCAGCGCCCTCTCCTCCCCTTGCGCGAGCGAGAACTCCGCAATGCGCACAACGTCCGCCCTTGAGCCGTCTGGCCCGGGGTAAGACTTATGCAGGTCCCTCACTTCAAGCATGACCGGTTCACCATGGGAGGACGCGCGGCAATGCCAAACGTTTTGCGGCGCGCCACCGATTGGCGCGGGGTTGCATCGGCCCGCGAAGTTGCCACTATGGCCTCTATTCCATGCCGTACGCTGCGTATGAGTTGGTGATCCTCGGTTTCCTGATCGTCGCCAACGGCCTGATGACGGCGGCGGAGACGGCGTTTGTGTCGGCCAAGAAGGTGAAGCTGCTGAGGATGGCGGAGTCGGGAAGCGAGGGGGCCGGTGCTGCGCTCGTTATCGCCGAGCACCCGGGCAGGTTCCTCGGGCTCGTCCAGTTCTGGCTCACGCTGACCTGTGTGATCGCAGGCGTGGCGCTCGTGTCCTCTGCGGCCGAGGGGTTCGCGTCCTGGTTCGCCCATTGGCCCGCCGCGGCGCCCTGGGCCGAGACCTTTGGGCTGGTCTCGGGCACCCTGATCATAAGCGCCGTAATGCTCCTGTTTGGTGAACTCCTGCCCAAGAGGATCGTGCTTGCGAACCCGGAGCGCGCGGCGGCGATCCTCGGGCCGGCGATGCGCATGTTCTCGAAGGTCGTGAGCCCCTGCTCGGCACTCCTGGGGCTCGCAAGCGAGGCGATCGCCACGACCCTGGGCTTCAAGCTGCGGCCCGTCTCGGAGACCGTGGGGGACGACGACGTCCGGGCCCTGGTCGAGCGGGGGCTGCACGCCGGCGTCTTCAAGAGGGCGAAGAAGGAGATGGTCGAGGGCGTCCTCTCCCTGGACAAGCTTCTCGTCACCACGATCATGACGCCCCGGACCAAGATCGTCTTCCTCAACATCGACGACAACGAGGAGACCAACTGGAGGAAGATCGTCACCAGCGGACACTCGCACTTTCCCGTCTACCAGAAGAACCGCGACCAGGTGGTCGGGATGGTCTCGGTGAAGTCCCTCTGGGCGAATTCTGCCATCGGGCTTCCCACGGCCCTCAAGAACCTCCTCGTCTCCCCCCTGATCGCGCCCGAATACATGACCGCGATCCAGCTCCTCGAGCAGTTCAAGAAGACCGGGCGCCATACGGCCGTAGTGTCGGACGAGTTTGGCGCGGTGCAGGGCCTCGTGACGCTGATCGACGTTTTCGAGGCGATCGTGGGCGACCTTCCGGAGCCGGGGCAGCGTAACCAGTCCAGGGCCAAGCGAAGAGACGACGGCTCTTGGGTCGTCGATGCTACGCTTCCCATCGCCGAGTTTAAGGCGCTTATCGGGATCAAGAACAGCCTCCCCAACGAGTCCGAGGCCGAGTACCGGACGGCCGGGGGCTTTGTCGTGACCCAGTTTGGCCGAATTCCCGATGTGGGCGACCGCTTTGAGTGGAAGGGCTGGAAGTTCGAAGTGGCCGAGATGGACCGACGCAGGGTTGACTCCCTGATCGTTTCAAGCGCCACCCCCCACGTCCCGGTCCCGAAAGCACCGGAGTAGGCGCCGCGTGCGAATAACTTGTCGGCAAAGAGGCGTTGCGTTTGAGTCTGACGCCGCCGACGTTTCTCGCATGGCGGACACATGCAAGATGCCTTCACCGGACAACCGACCTGCATCCGCGGCTCCGTCCTCCCGGGCGCGGACGGGAGAGCCGCTATTCAGGACGATCACGAGCGACGACTGGAAGCGCTCGCTCGACTTGGCAAGGCGGCAGCCGAATGCGATCTCCGAGCAGATTCGGACCGCGATCTCGTCCTCCTCGCGGAAGACGAGGTGATTCTCCTGGAGGGAGCGGGCGCCGAATGGGCGGCCCTGGGCGCGGCAATCCGGGCGTTTCGGGCCCTCCTTCCCCTTAGGCCGCTCGCCGACTTCGGGTTCCAGGCCAGCGAGGAAAACCCCCTTGAGGAGGCAAACTCCGCCCTGCGCCGGGTCGGGGTCGGCGTTGAAGCGTGGGCCTTCGCATCGGCCGACGGCTCCGTCTACAAGTTCTATCTGCCCCGCGAGGAGAAGCGCGTCGGGAGCGCGTTTGGCTTTGAGCGCGGGGAGGAGACCCTTCTCTTGGCGCGTGCCGGCCTGGGCGACTACAGGGCACTCCTGGAGAAGCTCCTGATCATCCAGGTCCTGGGGGGCATGGCGACGGAGGTGGTCGCCATGACGCCCGAGGGCATCCTGGTGGCCAAGCAGGTGCTCGGCGAACCCCTGCCCCAGGGGGACGACATGTCCCGGGACCTTCCGGATTGCCTGATCGAGATCCCGTCGCGCTTCCTCAGGGCCGACCGGGACCACCCGCGCCTGCTGTTCCTGGCAGGCATGCCCTTCCTTGTGGCGGACCTCCACGCGCGGAATTTTGTCCGCGCCGCGGACGGTTCGCTGCGCGTGATCGACCTGGTTGCGGGTCCGTGGCCCGCCGGGGATATGCTCCGGGAGCCGCTGATCTCCTTGTGGCTCTCCCGGGTCAGGGCCGACCCGGCCGCCCCGGCCCTGCCCCTGGCACCGGACGAGGAGCTTTGAGGGATTCCTAGCTGCTCTGGCCTGCGATCACCTTCAGGACATCCTCGGCCTGCTTCGAGGTCTTCGCGCTGTAGTCGGCCCACACGATCTTGCCGTCCTTGATCAGGAAGGCCTCGCGGCTCGCGAAGTGCCCCATCATGGGAACGCTCTTCACGGTGACGCCAAAGGCGTTGATCACGGTCTGGTCGGGATCGGCGATCAACGTGAACGGGAAATGGTACTTCTCCTTGAACGCCTTCTGGGCGTCCGCCTGGTCCAGGCTCACCCCAATCACCACCACGCCCTTCTTTGTCAGGTCCTCATAGGCGTCGCGAAGCGAGCATCCCTGGGCCGTGCATCCGGGCGTGTCTGCCTTAGGAAAGAAGTAGACCAGGGTGTAGGGCTGCTTTGTGTAGACGTCACCAAGGTTGAGCTTCTGTCCCGTCTCGGTGATTCCGGTGACGATCGGGGCGCTGTCGCCCACCTTTAGCTCGGCTTTTGCGGTTGTGGACATGGTAAGGGCGGCTGCGGTCACAAACAGGGTGAAAAATATCGGTTTCATTGCGTTCGGAAGCTGTCCCTTTGGGCTGGTTATTGCAAGCTGGCGGACACTATTGGGAATCGGAGGGTTGGGGGCGCCTTTTCCGGAACCTTTTGGGGTCCCGGTAAGACTAAAAAGCTCCTCCCGGGGGCATCCGCTTCCCGGCATTGCATTTGTGCGCTTTCTCTGTAAGCAGCATTACCTTCATGCCATTCCTATCGACCCCAAGAAACCGGCTGTCCGGCATCAAATTTGCAGGCCTTGCACTTCTGGTTTCCTTGAGCGCCGCCATCAATGCCCGTTCGCTCACACTACCCAACGACGGTTTTGACCCGAATGCCAATGGCCAGGTGAACGTCCTGCAGGTGCAGCCAGACGGCAAGATATTGATGGGTGGCTACTTTACACAGCTTCACCCCTATGACACCCCGGTTTCCGGGCACAGCCATGTCGCCCGCCTTAACCATGACGGAACAGCGGACAGCTCTTTTACGCCTAACGCCAACAATGTCGTGAACGCGATGGTGCTGCAGCCAAACGGCCAGATCATCATCAGCGGCAAGTTCACGACCATCCAGCCGACCGGCAGCAGCACCCCGGTTACCCGAAACTATGCGGCCCGCCTCAATGCCGACGGGACCCTGGACTCGGTGTTCAACCCGAACACAAACGGCGTCGTCTATGCCGTGGCCTACCAGCCCAACGGCCAGATCATCATCGGTGGCGGCTTCACGACTGTCCAGCCGACCGGCGCCGCGGCCCCGGTCACCCGCAACCACATCGCGCGGTTCAATGCGGACGGCTCGCTGGACACGACCTTTGACCCGAACACGGACAAGACGGTCCTCTCCCTTACGGTGGCCCCGACGGGCCAGATCCTTGTTGGAGGCGGTTTCTCGACCGTCTCGCCCAACGGCGGGTCAGCCACCATGCGCAGCTGCGCAGCCCGACTGAACGCCGACGGTTCGCTCGACACCGGGTTTGACCCGGAACCCAATGGCAGCGTGAGCACGATCCTTGTGCTCCCGAGCGGCCAGGTGATTTTCGGCGGCGAATTCACCACCTTGCAGCCAAACGGGGCCGCCATCGCCCTTCAATGCGACTTCCTCGCGAGGATCAACACGGACGGCACCCTGGATTCCACCTTCATCATCAACCCGCTTGGGGCCGTGTCGGCGGTGGCGTTGCAGCAGGATGGGAAGCTCCTGATCGGCGGCGCCTTCACCCAGGTGTACCCCGAGAACGGCCTTGCTGAGACCACATCCACCTACATCGCGAGGATCAGCCCCAACGGGACCCTCGACGGCGGCTTCCTTGTAAACCCGAACCAGGCCGTGAACGCCATCGCGGTGCAGCCCGACGGCAATATCGTGATCGGCGGCTATTTCACGAGCCTGACTGCGGTTGACGCCCCTGCGGCGATCACGCGCAACTACATCGCGCGGGTGACGACCTACGGCATCCCCGACACCTCGCTTGCCCCCGACAGCGTGGGTACGGTGTTCAGGTCGGTCGCGCTCTCCAATGGGCAGGTCATCGTCGCAGGATCCTTCCTGAGCATCGGTGGAAAGAGCCAGAGCTACCTGGCGCGCCTGAACGCCGATGGCTCCCTCGACGCCACCTACTCCCCCAGCCTTAACGGCCCCGTGCAGGCGCTCGCCCTCCAGTCGGACGGGAAGGTTGTGATCGGCGGGGCCTTCACGGAGATTGACGGGTTCTCCCGGAGCTACATGGCGCGGATCAATACCGACGGAACGCTCGACGGTCCGTTCAATCCCACGCCTGACTCCAACGTCTTCGTCTTGGCGGTCACGTCGAACGGGCAAATCCTGGCGGGCGGCCAGTTCACCGCCTTCACGCCCAACGGATCAACCAATTCCTACGGGGTTTCGTACTTCGCCAGGATAAACTCGGACGGCTCCCTCGACACCCTGTTTAATCCCGCCCCCAGTGGGGCAGTCTATGCCATTGCCCTGCAGACCGACGGGAGGATCGTCGTGGGCGGGGGGTTCACCTCGATTGCGGGAGCCACCCGCGGCTACGTTGCCCGGCTCCTCTCGACCGGCGCAATCGACACGGCGGTATTCGATCCGGAGCCGAACGGGAACATCTATGCGCTTGCGATCCAGCCCGATGGAAAAGTGATCATGGGTGGCGGCTTTGCGGGTGTGCTCCCACAGACCGGCAAGATCGGACCCGGCACGACGACCACGACGACGGACGCCGGGGGCAACCCCGTCGTGATGCCCCAGTCGGGCTACAGCGCCACGACGGGAATCTACGCCAACCACCTCGTGCGCGTGCAGACCGATGGCGAGATGGACTTCACCTTCACCCCCGACCCGAGCTCCGACGTCCTGGCGATATCGGTCCTGAGCGACGGGAGTGTCATCGCCGCGGGTGCGATGACCTCCTTCGCTCCCAACGGGGCCACGACCGGCACCACCCGCAACTACATTGGCAAGATCAGTTCCACCGGGGTCCTGGACCCCACGTTTGACCCCAACGCCAACGCGCTGGTCAACACGGTTTCAGTCCTTCCGAATGGCAACCTCCTTCTGGGGGGCTCCTTCTCGACCCTCCAGCCCAACGGGGCCGCAAACGCGACCAATGATAACCTGGTCGCCGTCGTGAACCCGGACGGGAGCCTGAATACGTCGTTCACCGCCGGGGTCAACTCGGCGCCAAGCGGTCAGGTAAACGCCCTCGTCCAGCAGGCGAACGGACAGTTCCTGGCGGGCGGTTCCTTCCAGCCCTTGGCTGGCAACACCTCGGCCTACCTGGCCCGGTACAATCCGGACGGGACGCCCGACAACAACTTCTACACGGCTATCGACGGCCCGGTGAACACGATTTCAATCCTGCCGACCGGCGCAACCAACCTGACCGCGACGAGCGCGGCCGTCTGGCTGGAGGCAAACAGTGCCGTGCGCCATGTCTTCACGACCGACGGAACCGGCGAGGTCACCGCGGCGGCCCAGCAGTCCGACGGGAAGGTGATCATCGTCGGCCAGTTCATCGGCTTTGCGAACTCGCAGACCACGGCAAACATCGTGCGGCTGAACGCCGACGGGACCCTGGACACGACCTTCAACCCGTCCACCAACGGGCTCATCAACACGGTCGCCATTCAGCCGAACGGGCAAATCCTCATCGGCGGCAATTTCACGCAGGTCTACAGCACCGCGACCGCGTACCTCGCAAGGCTAAACGTGGACGGAACCCTGGACACGTCGTTCTCGCCGCAGCCCAATCTCCAGGTGCTCGCGATCGCGATCCAGCCCAACGGCCAGATCGTGATCGGCGGCGACTTCACCTTCCTTGCCTTCGGCACAACAGTCGCCTCGCCGGTCAGCTACTGCGCCAGGATCAACTCGGATGGGACCCGCGACACGACCTTCGAGCCGCAGCCGAACGGCCCGGTCTACGCATTGGCCATCAATTCGACCGGCCAGATCCTCATGGGCGGATCCTTCGGCGCAGTCGCGCCGAACAATGGCGCCACCTACCCGGTCAATGACCTTGCCAGGATCAACTCAAACGGCGGGATCGACACCGCATTCTACCCTGACCCCAATGGCGCGGTCACGGCGATGGTGCTTCAGTCGAACGGCCAGCTTATCGTGGCCGGCAGCTTCTCGGGTTTTGAGCAGAACGCCAATATCACGGGGGTGACGGCCGGCAGCATCGTGAACCGCAACTTCATCGCCCGCGTCAACACCGATGCTACGGTCGACGCTTCGTTCAACCCGAGCCCCAACGGCGCATTGACCTCGTTGGCGCTGGCCGCCAACGGCCAGATCTATTTCGGCGGAAGCTTCAGCTCCGTCCAGCCCAACCTCCAGGGCTACCCGGTGACCCGCTCCAATGTGGCCCGGGTCAATTCCAACGGCACGCTCGACGCCTCGTTCGACCCGTCGATCAACGGCACCGCCAACACCGTCGTTCCACTCGCGGACGGGTCGGTCTTCGTGGGTGGCGACTTCTCGTCAATCCAGGTGGGCGGCGCGTACCTTATCGGAGGCAGCTTCGCCCACGCCAGCGGCAACGCGGTCTCGAATCTCGCACTCCTCAACAGCGACGGAACGTTCAACTCAACCTACGGCGCCAATCCCAACGGGGTGGTGAACGCGATAGCCGCCCTTCCCAGTGGGCAGGATGTGATCGGCGGAGCCTTCACGACGATGAGCGGGCTGCCCAGCTCCTACCTTGCACGGGTTAACGCAGACGGGTCGCTCGACGGCACGTTCAGCGCGCCTGCGAATGCGCCCGTAAATGCGGTGGTGGTCGAGCCGAACTCGGAGCTCCTTGTCGGCGGATCCTTCACGAGCATCGGAGGCACGGCCGTCACCTACCTTGCGAGGCTCAATCCCAACGGCGGGGCCGACCTGACCTTCGCGCCGACGCTCAACGGCGCCGTGAACGCGATCGTTCTGCAGCCTAACGGCCAGATCGTTGTCGCGGGCGCCTTCACCAGCGTAGATGGCCAGCCCGAGGTCGGTATTGCCCGCCTAAATTCGAATGGATCGCTCGACGGGACCTTCAACCCGGGAGTCAACGGAACGGTCCAGGCGATCACGCTCCAGGTGGACGGCACTTTTTTTGTCGGCGGCTCGTTTTCCACAGTCGGCGGCCAGCAGATTGCAAACCTCGCGCACCTGTTTTCAAACGGGGCCGTGGACACGTCATTCAACCCGAGCCCCAACGGGACCGTGGACGCGCTTTCGGTGCAGGGGGACGGCAAGTTGAGCATCGGCGGAAACTTCACGACGGTCGGCGGCCTGACGCGCGCCCTCCTTGCACGGTTCTCCAGCCTTTCGGCAGTCACGCAATCGATCACCGTAAGCCCTGACCAATCGACGTTCACCTGGACGCGGGGTGGCAGCGCCCCAGCCCTCTCCTCGGTCATTATCGCCGAGTCGACCGACGGCATCACCTGGACAAACGTCGGCTTCGCGAACTCGACGGACGGGATAACCTGGCAGATCACCGGGCTAAGCCCGTCGGGAACGAACCTGTTCCTGGTGAGGGCGACCGCCGTGACGCTGTCTTCGGAGTACAGCTCGGGCGGCCTTCTGCAGACCGCCTTCCTCTCGAACTCGCTCACGAACCCGGTCATCAACTCCGTCCCGGCCGTGACCGCGCTTGCGGGCTCCCCGTTCGACTTCACCATCACCGCCACGGCCTCGCCGCGGGTCTTCACCGCGACCGGCCTGCCCCCCGGCCTGAGCATCAATACCAGCACGGGCCTCATTTCAGGAACGCCCACGGCCACGGGCACCTTCACCGTGACGGTGACAGCCGCCACCTACGGGGGCAGCGCAACGTCGATCCTGACCCTGACTGTCGCGTCCTCATCGGGCGGTGGCAGCCAGGCCTCGAACGCCTCGGACCGCCTGCTGAACCTCTCCTCCCGCGCGTTCCTGCCCGGCAGCCAGGTTCTCATCGCGGGATTTGTGATCTCGGGCAACAACCCAAAGACGGTGCTGCTTAGGGCCGTCGGTCCGGGCCTCGGCTCGTTTGGTGTGAACGGCTACATGGCCACGCCCCTGCTCGAGCTCATCTCTTCCTCAGGGACCCTAATCAGCCAGAACAGCGGCTGGGGCGGCACCAGCAGCTTGTCGGCCGTGTTTGCCCAAGTCGGCGCCTTTGCCCTCGCGCCCACCAGCACTGACGCCGCCATAGTGGCCACGCTCTCTCCTGGAGGCTACACGATCCACGTGTACGACCCGACAGCAACAGGCGGCGTCGTGCTCGCCGAGATCTACGACGCCAGCGCGTCGCCGCTCACGGACCCGGACAGGCTGGTCAACCTCTCCGCGCGCGGCACTGTCAGTCAGGGCGAGGGAGCCCTGATCGGGGGCTTTGTCATCGGCGGAAGCACCAACAAGAGCGTGCTGATCCGCGGGGTCGGCCCGGGACTCGCCGCGTTCGGCGTGACCGACGCGATCTCCGACCCCGTGCTCAAGGTCTATGACGCGAACGACAACCTCGTGGCGCAGAATGGCGCGTGGCCGATCCAGTCCTCCTCGAGCCCGTACCAGGCGGTCACCAATGCGGCCGGGATAACCTCGGCGGAAGCGAGCGTCGGGGCGTTCACCCTAACCAACCAGAACGACACCGCCCTCATTGTGGACCTGCCCCCCGGCTCATATACCTTCCAGATCACGAGCGCCAGCGACGCCACGGGCGAGGCGCTGGGCGAGGTCTACGAGCTGCCGTAACGGCCACCCGATCCTACCAATCGTCGCTTCTGAACGGCGCCGCGGGAAGCCCGGCGCCGTTGTAGAGGTTCGCCTCGGGGGCGTTCCTCCAGGCATAGCGCACGGCGACCGGCTGCTTCACGAGCGGCGACTGGACAAGGAGCGTGCTTCCCTGGATCACGGCCTTGGCCGGGTGGAACACCTTGTCTGCCCCTGCAACTTCAAAGGATTGAAGCGGCTTGTCCGAGGCGGTGATGCCCTCACCCGTGAACCGGAAATGGACACGCATCGAAACGCCCTCGGCCTCGGCTCCGGCAAAGGCAGGGCCCGAGTAGTCGACCGGGATCGCGTACACCTTCGCCTTCGCGATCAGGGCAAGGCGGCGGCCCACCTCCTGCTTGTTCCTCGGGTTGATGCCCGCCGGGTCCCCGATGTCGATGGCCACTGCCTGACCGGTCGCCGGCAACGCAAGCGTGCGCGACTGGGCCTCTCGAAGGTACGGCAGCACCTCGCCCCGGCTGCTGGGAGGCGCCCTGAAATTTGCAAGCTGCACCCAGAGGAAAGGGATGTCTCCCTGCCCAAAATGGGAGCGCCAGGAGGTGATGAGGGCCGGAAACTGCTGTGCATAGGCACCGGCGCGCCCGACGTTGCTCTCGCCCTGGTACCATAGGACGCCCCGGAGCGCGTAGGGCAGGAGGGGGTGGATCATGCCGTTAAAGAGCGCCGCTGGGACCCAGGGGTCCTCCTTGCCCGTGGCTGCGTCCACGCCCGAATGCCCGTTCGAGTATCCAGGGAACAGAGCGAGGGCCGCAGGGCTCATCCATGCCTCTATCGGGGTCCCCGACCAGGTGCAGTTGATGATGCCGACGGGCACCCCTAGGCGGTCGAAGATGTCCCGGGCAAAGAAGTAACCCACGGCGGTGAACTGCCCGACGGCACCCGGGGAACAGACCTTCCAGTCGCCGCCGGCTTCGTCGACGGGGGATGCGGACGCCTTCCTTGCCTCCTTGAAGTGCCGGACGAGCGGGTACGATGCCGCGGCGACCTCCGCCGCCGCGTTCTCAACATGAGCCCCGCTGCCGGGATCATTTACGGGGTATTCCATGTTGGACTGCCCCGCGCAGAGCCACACCTCACCGACCAGGACGTCGTGGATCGTGACGGATCCCTTCCCGGTGACAGTAAGGTCCGAGCCGGAGGGGCTTGAAGGCATTGGGGAAAGGAACGTGATCCAGCGTCCGTCCGGGGCCGCCGTCGCGCCTATGCTCTGGCCACCGAACGCCACGCTCACGTGCTCCCCCGGGGCGGCCAGCCCCCAGACCGGGACCGGCTTGTCGCACTGGAGCACGGCATGGTCCCTAAAGAGCGGTGCCAGCTCGGGGGCCGTCCAGCCGGTAGCCGCTGCGGCAAGGGCCAACACAAGGGGAGCGATCGGGCGCAACAGGGACATGGAGACTCCGTAGGAGCCCCAAGGAGCCCCCGGGATCAAGTTGTTTTCTCGGGTACGGGCTTTGACCGGCCCAGAAATGCGTGCAGTTCCGAGGCGAGCTTCGGGCCAAAACCGGGTACCTCGCAGATATCCTCGACGGACGCGGCCTTCAGACTCTCGATCCCGCCGAACCAGGTGAGAAGTGCGGCCCTGCGGACCGGCCCAAGCCCCGGGAAGTCGTCCAGGAGGGACTCGCGGATTCTCTTCGACCGGAGATCGGCATTGTAGGTATTCGCAAACCGGTGCGCCTCGTCTCTCAAGCGCTGAAGGAGCCTGAGGCCGGGATGGTCGAGCTGCAGGTTAAGCGGAGGCCGCCCGTCGGCAAAGATGATGGTCTCCTCCCGCTTGGCGAGGCCCACCAGGGGCGGAGGCCCGATGTCCAGGGCCACGAATGCCTTCAGCGCCGCGCCGACCTGCCCCATCCCGCCGTCGATGACAACCAGGTCCGGGAACGCCCTGCCCTCCCCCTTAAGCCGTCCGTACCGGCGACCGACCACCTCCTGCATCGCGCGAAAGTCGTCGTTGCCCATGAAGCCCTTGATCCTGAAGCGCCTATAGTTGTCGCGGTCGGGTTTGCCATCGGCGAACCGCACCATCGACGCTACGACGAAGGTGCCTGAGATGTGCGAGATGTCGAAGCACTCGATCGTGTTCGGGGGCGCCGACAGCTTCAGGGCATCCTGGAGCGATTCCAGGGCCCGCCCACCCGCGCTTGGCGCCGTGGGGTCGGTGCGCTCGAAGTGCCTCGGCCTCTCGAGGGTCTTCTCCAGGGCGAAGACAATGTCCCGAAGCCCCGCGGCCTTCTCGAACTCGCGGCGCTCCGAAGCCGACGCCATCTCGGCCCTGAGGGACTCCAGCCACTGCCTGGATTTCCCCTCAAGGAAGGCGCACGCCGCCTCAACACGCTCCCTGTAGACTTCGGTGGTCACGCTTTCCGGGAAGCCGTAGATCTCGGCCCTCACGTCGTCGTAGAGCCGCCATGAACCGTCCGGCAGCCGGACCGGCGTGCCGTCGCCCAGGAGGACGCCGAACTGGCGCCGCACCTGGGCCAGGGTCTTCCTTAAGGGGCCGCTGTGGGCAAAGGGCCCGAAGTACCTCGATGTGTCGTCCTTCCTCAGGCGTACGAGTCGAAACCTCGGTAGCACCTCACGCAGGTCGACCCGCACCAGGAGAAAGCGCTTGTCGTCGGTGAAATCCGTGTTGTAGCGCGGCTTCCACTGCTTGATCAGCTTGCCCTCGAGGAGCAGCGCCTCGGGCTCCGACTTCACCTCGATCGTGTCGAAGTCGGCGATCATCTCCACGAGGGCCCGGATCTTGGGGTGCAGGGTAAAGCCGCGTGACGGCTGAAAGTACGACGACACACGTCGCTTGAGCGCCTTTGCCTTGCCCACGTAGATGATCCTTCCTATCCGGTCCTTCATCAGGTACACACCCGGTCGGTCGGGAAGCCTGCGGACCTTTTCCTTGAGCGTGGGAGGGACCCCGCTATCTGCTTCAACGGCTGGCATTTTCCCGAGAATAGCTTAAATTTATGAGCCGAAAAGGATGCTTTCCACAAATTTCCAGCCCACCGCTTGAAAAAGCCAGCCCATAGGCTCCACTACGAACTGCTGACCATAGGCGACGAACTCCTGCTAGGACTCACCGCCAACGGGCACCTCACGTTCATTGGGTCGGAGCTAAGCGCGCGCGGGGTCCAGCTGAAGAGGAACGTGACGGTAACGGATGACGCCGAGGACATTGCGGCGCAGTTCAGGGAGAGTTGGGGGCGCGCGGACGTGGTCCTCATCACGGGCGGCCTCGGCCCCACGTGCGACGACCGCACGCGGGAGGCGGTCGCAGGCGTCCTCGGTCAGAAGCTGGTCTTTGATCCCTCGATAGAGCGGCACATCCTGGACCGGTTTGCGCTCTTCGGGCGCAAGATGACCCCGAACAACCTGAAGCAGGCCTACCGTTTCGAGCGGGGCGACGTGCTCGCGAATTCGAATGGCACAGCACCGGGGCTCTGGGTCGAGCAGGACGGCAAGGTGCTCTGCATGATGCCGGGCCCACCCAATGAGCTCCGGCCGATGTTCACGGAGCAGGTGATCCCGCGCCTTGCCGCCCTTGGCTTGGTGCTCGAGAGCGAGGCCTACGTGCAGCTGCGCACCGCCGGGATCGGCGAGTCGATACTCGAGACAAAGCTCCAGCCCCTATTCGACCGGCACGGGCCGAACCTCGGTATCGCCTTCTGCGCCCACGCCGGGCATGTCGACTGCAGGCTGAGTTCCCCCGGCGGCCAGCTGAGCATGGCCGATGTCGGCGCTATCGCCGACGAATGCGCGCAGCTTCTCGGCGAGGATTTCGTCACGCGCGGCTGCGATTCGCTGGCGAAGGTGTGCGCGGACCTACTCCGATCCCAGGAGAAGCGCCTAGCGATCGCTGAGACGGCCACCGGCGGCCTGCTTTCCAACGCCTTCACTGACATCTGCGGCGCTTCAAAATTTTTCTCGGGCGGCTGCGTCTGCTATTCCAACGACTCGAAGATGCAGCTCCTGGATGTTCCTGAGTGCCTCCTCCTGCAGCACGGTGCCGTGAGCGCCGAGGCCGTGGTCGCGATGGCGACGGGCGCGGCCGAGAAGCTCGGTGCAGACTATGCCCTCGCGATCAGCGGGTTTGCCGGGCCCTGCGGCGGCACAAACGAGAACCCGGTCGGGACCATATTCGTGGCCCTCCACGCCCCCCATGGCGTCTGGTCGCGCAAGCTGAGCTATCCGGGCCCCAGGGCCACGGTGAAACAGCGCGCGGTGAACGCCGCGCTCGACTGGCTCAGGCGCGAGCTCGTTCGCGCGCAGAACGGTGCGGTCATGCCGCACCAGCACGAGAATGTCATGCAGTAGCCCGACTCCCGGACATAAGGTTCCGGAGAGCGGCTAGGTACTTCTCGCGGGTCCTCTCTATCACGCCTTCCGGCAGCCTTGGGGCGGGCGGCTTTTGGTCCCAGGAAAGGCCGAGCAGATAGTCCCTCACGAATTGCTTGTCGTAGCTCGGCGGGGAGGCGCCGGGCACGTAGCTCTCGCTCGGCCAGTACCGCGACGAGTCGGGTGTCAGCACCTCGTCAATAAGGACAAGCGACCCTGCCTCATCCGTCCCAAACTCAAACTTCGTGTCGGCAAGGATCATGCCCGAACCCAGCGCCTCCTCGTGACCAAGCCGGTAGAGGGCGAGGCTTGTGGACTTCACCCGCTCGTAGAGGGCCGCGCCGACGGCCGCCGCGCCGCGGGCGTCGTCGATCGCCTCGTCGTGGCTGCCCTTGGGGGCCTTTGTGGTGGGTGTGAAGATAGGCATAGGAAGGCGTCCCGCCTGCAGCAGGCCAGGCGGAAGCCTAACGCCGCATACCGATCCCGTCCTCGAATAGGATACCCAGCCGCTCCCGGCAAGGTAGCCCCGCACGACGCATTCGATGGGGAGCGGCTTGAGCTTGCGCACGACCATGCTTCGCAGCCGAAGATCCCCCTTGGGAATCCCATATCTGTTGAAAGCGGCTTCCTGGTCGTGAATAAGGTGGTTTTCGACGGTACCTGCCGTCCTCTCGAACCACCACAGGCTCATCTGGTTCAGGAGGATGCCCTTGCCGGGGATCCCGTCGGGAAGAATCACGTCGAAGGCGGAAAGCCGGTCCGAGGCCACCAGCAGAAGCGCGTCACCCAAGTCGAATATCTCACGCACCTTGCCCGAGGCTATCCTTTTGAAGGGAGCTTTGATCGACGCGACTGCCTGCAGGGGCAGCGCGCGTTCGATTTCCGCAAAGGTCATCCGATTAGAATCCTCCGGCATCGGGCGGCGTCCAGAAGGAAAAATGCTCTTGCTTGAGCGGGGCCCAGGCCTAGGTTGCGCAGTTCCGCGCTACGTCCCCATCGTCTAGCCCGGTCAGGACACCACCCTTTCACGGTGAGAACCGGGGTTCGAATCCCCGTGGGGACGCCAGCACATCGCATTTGGCTGGCCTCAATCGAACACCTGCATTTTCGGCCACGCTTCACGGAGGTCAAATTTCAATCCCCGGCAGAGGTAGATATCGTACCACTCATCCCGACGGGAATAGGGATGCCCCACATGCCCGGCCTTTTCGACCGTTGCAAAGTGCTCTCTATCGCCGGACCCGTCGCTCTGTAAAACGATCACGATTTCACCGGTGTAATCCCGGGGGCCCCAGTCCCAGTAGCTGTCTTTGTTGCTAATCGCATGGGGGAGACCCCACTTGGGCCCGTAGAAGTCAACCGCTGCAGCATCACCCCAGTTATTCGAAAAGATCGCAGCATGCTTCTGCTCAGCTGATGGAAGAGAATGATACACACGAGCCACTTCCTTCACCATTTCTTCCCACCCGAATTCGTCAGCGAAATATTGCGGCAAAGGACCATTCTCGTGGTGCTCAAATACGACCAATGGCTCGATATGGACTACCTTCTCGTACCGAAACAACGATTCCGGTGAGAGGATCGGTACCGAAAGCGGCAGGAACACTAATCCTGTAACCGCCAAGAGCCCGACGTAAACTGTGCGCGCCCATATTCGACCACGCTTTTCCGTAAGCTCTTCGAAGGCTACGGAACCCGCAGCAAGAACGATCGGATAGATCGGCGAGACGTAGTAGTTCTTCCCCTGCAATAGGATGAAGGCGCCCATCACAACTACAAACGTCCAGCCGAACACGCCGTATCGGTCGCGCTGGCGTCCAAAGAGCAGCCACAACACCCCGCCGACCCAGAGGGGTGCGGTCAATGGTTCCATGATCAGCATCTGGTCGAGCAAAAAGTCGAAGGGTTTGCGAATCACGTCACGATTGCTAGCGGCAACATGGTGCAGATGTTCCAGAAACGGGAATCCGCGCTGCAGTTGCCAAAGAAAATTTGGAAGTTCAATTGCACCACAAACCAGCAATCCAATCCACAGCCATCCATCAGCAAGCCGTTTTCGCTGCTGCGTGAGCACCAAGCCAATCAGCACGCCGACGACAAGAAAAACGATCGAATACTTGGTCTCGAGTCCAAGCCCTGCGAGCGCACCAAATCCAAACCAATACCGCCTGTTGTTCGAATTGATTAAACGAAGCAAGAAGTAGAAGCAGCCTAGCCAGATCAATGGCTCGAACGCGTTCATCATCAGCCAGTGATCGAAGATCAAGTATATGGGCGCGACGCAGACCGCCACGGCCACCAATACTTGCGCATAGTCGCGCCCGCCAAGCTCCCGCACCACCCTACCGGAAAGCCATACAAGAGCCGCACCTGCGAGCGCCGGAAGAAGTCGCAGGCCCACGAGCGACTCGCCAAATATGTTGCTCGCGATCCATGTGATCAAGATCCCTACCGGCGGGTGGCTGATATATCCCCAATCAAGATGCCGCGCACAGGCGATACCATACATCTCGTCCCGGAAGATCCCATACCGACCCGCGGTGAAAAGATGCAGGAGCAATTTGCCCAATGCCAATCCCCATACGACGCGCGATCCAACCGTCGTGTGATAGGGCCGTGGCTGACTCATTTCCGTGACGAGCGTTTCAAATGTGCCTTCCAGGGATGTAACCGCCAGGCAACCGAAATGTTACAAATTATGGCGGAGAATCGGGATTCGAATCCCCGTCGGCCCGCCAGCACAGTGACTAACACCATTCTGATCACTCGTCGTAAACAGTGGACCGGTGCCCAACAACCACTACTAGAACGGTAAAGACGGAGTCCTCAATCCGACAGATGATCCGGTAATCCCGCACCCTATACCTCCAAAGCTCGTGTTTGGATTGCCGCAAGGGTTTTCCAAATGCTCGGGGATCCACGTCACCCTGGAATCGCTTTTCAAGAAACTCGAAGATCTCGCGGGCCGCGGACGGACCGACGTCGTGCAGATTTTTCTCTGCCCCGGACGAGATCTTAAAGACCCAAGGCATCCTTGACCTCTTGAGGGGAGTGGACGCCCGATTTTCCAGATTTCACGCGCTCCCATTCTAAATCGCCAGCGCGAGCATCCTCCGCATCTTCTACAGCCTCGATCCGGGCCAGATGTCGGCGCGTGACAGAGACGAGTTCAGATGCGAGCTGCTCCTCGGCCGTGCGAGACCGCGAGGCCTCGCGCATAGCCGCCTCAATAATGAACTTTGGAGTACTTATTCCTCTCCGTTTGGCAGCGGCAGCGATGCTGCGTTTTGTTGCCGCCGGAATCCGAAGCGATGTGGGCGAGATCTTGGTCGAGCTCATGCGCTACAAATGTAGCGCGAATCATTCCGCGTCAACCACTGTCATAAGCTTGTCCCCGGTCGAGTCCGAAGCACGACGCGATCGTACCCGGAAGTAAGAATGACGCCTATAATCGCCAATGACACCGACATAGCTATCAGCTTGATTTACAACACAAGTCGTTGATCACCATCAGCGTGATTCGAGACCGGGGTTCGAATCCCCGTGGGGCCGCCAGCTCAGAAATATCCGCAGCCCTAATGACTTGCGGGTTTCTCATTTTACGAGCTGGCCACAGGACTGGCAACACCCGCGGAACCAACCCGATGAAACTCGAGAATAGGAGAGCTCCTTTTTGGTCACTTCTTGTGTGCGGCGGCATGCGAATCATAACCCGCAAATTTCTCGACGAAGCAAAAAAGATTCATCCCAAAGCCCGAGCATCACTCGATCATTGGCACCGAATTACACGAGCTGCGAAATGGCAAAACCTAGTCCCGACCCGGGAGACCTTCGGTCATGCCGATCAAGTGACTGTCAAAAGCAATCGAACCGTCACTGTTTTCTATATCACAAACGATTTTCGTCTTATCACTGCGATCCACTACAACCGGCAGGAAATCTTTACCATGCGGTTTCTCACCCACGCCGAGTATAGTAAGAATAAATGGAAATCGTCCCTATGAAGCCAACGAACGTGACCCTGACATTCTCTTCCATGCCCAAGACCTACACTGGTTTGGTCTCTCTTCTTGTTCCCCGACCTATCCACGATCAAGCCGCCTACGATAACGCACTGGAGATCGTCCACGCACTCGCGGGGTTTAAGCTTAATCGGGACCAGGATGACTATCTCGAACTGATGGCTAAGACAATCGAGGATTACGAGCGCGAGACCTCACCCGAGCCTGTTAGGGGCGTAGAGTCGCTGAAGTACCTTTTGAAGGAAACCGGGCTATCGGCTGATGATCTGGGCACTATCATCGGCGTGGATCGATCAATCGCCTATCGTATTTTGAAAGGCGCACGGAACCTAACAGCCGAGCATATCAAGAAGCTCTCAAGCAGGTTTGTGGTAAGTGCCGACCTGTTTCTCGCGTAGCTGGCAACAGTTGCGCGACATGTTGGCGATAGTGCCTTAGCCCAATGGCCCTGGTCGCTCTTCTGTAGCAGCCTTCGCTTGGCAGCTACCTAATCCCGGACGGTAGCCACGCTCCTGAAAACCCTGCGCGCTGCAGTCCTCTTATGATCGGCTGACAGTTTCGCATCAGGCGCCAAACCAGTCCGGAACGGAAATTTTCAATCATCAGGATCAATGGGCCGTGGTTTAAGCCATAATGATGCTCCGATCGCCAAAAACCCTGGGGAGTTGATTCACTGAACATAGGATTGAATGAAGCGGCGAATCCACACGAGCCACGTCTCCCAACCTCCGTTTTCAGGAAATATTCGATCGTCGGCAGCACAATCTCCGGCGCGAACGGAAGCGACGCCACAGCTGCTCCCGCTGAGACCGTCCCGTCGTCCGGCCCAAAAGGAACTCCGCGCGCATGGTAACCAAAAAAGCGCATCTTTCGGTGCTTTATTCGGCGCACACGGGGTCCGGGACCGTCGCAAGCGGTGATACCCCAGCTCAGCTCTGAGCGACACTCGAAACCTTGTGAATTTCTCCGGCAGTATTCCCGCTGAACATAGGTGGCGCGGCGGCTGTTCTCAAAATAGTCTATGGACTTCTCCCTCATGAAGTCGTCCTGCAGTCCGCGAAAATCGATCCAAGCGTGCATGAACTGGTGAATGAACAGCGGCCCGGCGTAAAGATACTCGTAACCATAAACGCATCTCCACTGATAGGTTCGCGTCCACGCGCGATAGCTCTCCCCCGATAGAGAATGTGCTGCCGAACCAAGGGCCAAGAGATATAGCGGCAATCCCTCGTTGTACCCCTGCCAGCGATATTTCAAGAATCCCTTTTCGGGGGTATGCCCATGACTCAAAGTATGCGCGCGGTTGCAGGCCCAATCCCACTCCACTCTTTGGTAAAGCTCGCCGACGCGTTCGCGCAACTCCCGCTCCCGAGCATTGGCGCCGGAAAAATATTCGGCAGCGACAAGCATTCCCAAGATCAAGAAACCCGTGTCTATCGTGGACAGCTCGCATGCCCGGGCGCGCCGGCCTTTTCCCATATCTAGAAAATGATAGTAAAAGCCGCGATGGCCGGTCGCATCAGCCTCCGCGCCTTGCGAGCTGCCGGCAAAGAACCTGACTGCGGTCAATGTGCGTCTTAGCGCTTCGCTTCGACTTATGAAGCCGCGTTCGACTGCGACGATGTAGGCCGCAAGCGAAAAGCCTGTCACGGCAATGCTTGAAGGGGATAGTCCCTCGGTCTTGTCACGCACCAATCCATTGGATGGATTGTATTCACGAGCAAAATAGCCGAATGACTCTTTCTGAAGTCGGTGCAGCATTTTGTCGTGGGATTGCGCCATTGGAGCTGTTCTTAGAATTAGCTGAGGGCAGTGGCAACAGGGCTGGCAACAACTTGAGTGTTTACAGAAGCAACTACCGTCTGCTCTCAGAGCAAAAAGAGGTAAGCGGTTGATCTACAATAGCGGGCAGTGTCAACCGGGATTCGAATCCCCGTGGGGACGCCAGCTCAGGTGCCTGTAATAAGGCACTGTAAACAGCCCGTAGGATCGCCGTAGGGCCAATCGTTTGCGCCCATTTGGCCAACTCTCTCTCGCCTCATAGAAGGCATTTTGCGTGATCCCGCGTTTCAGGCCCCCCATTTGTATCCATCGTTTCCCGTCTCGGCTCTCGGAAATGGGAATCCGCCCCCGGCGTCATCTGCGGTCGCTCCTTGCATGCTGGGCGATGATCTCCTGCCGGACGCCCACAGCCGTGACCTTGGGTTCTAAATTCAGATGGTGCTCCTGTCGGTAGGCGCGGGTGAATTCCACCCCGAAGAATAGGATGGCGCACGAATAGTATACCCAGATCAGCACCGCAACGAGAGAGCCCGCGGTTCCGTAGACGGAGGCGACCGTCGAATGGGCGAGGTACAGCGCGATGAGGTAATGCCCGAGGGTGAAAAGGACTGCCGTCACGACCGCTCCGAGCCCCGCGTCTCGCCAGCGTATCTCGACGTCGGGCATGACCTTGAACAACAGCGCAAAAAGTCCGGTGATCACCACCAAGCTGACCCCGCCATCGGCGATCTTCAAGAGGGTCGACCCAACCAGCCCTTGGCCGAAGTGCCCGAGTGCGCTGCTCAGCAGGGTGGTCAGCAATAGCGACACCAGCAGCAGGAACCCGATCGTCAGCACCATGGCAAAGGATATCAATCGGTGCCCCACCAGCACGGCCCAGCCGCTCTTGCTGGGCCTCGTGCGCACCCCCCAAATGTCGTTCAGGGACCCTTGAAGCTGGCCGAACACCGTGGTCGCGCCCACGAGCACCAGCACAATTCCGACGACCGTGGCGAAAACGCTGTCGTGTTCCGCCTGGCTGGCTTTTGCCACCGCCGCGATCATTTCGGCGCTGGCCGGCCCCATCAGGGCGGTGATCTGCTTCTCAAGCTGGTGTCCCGCGGCCTCCTTGCCCAGGAAAACACCGGCCAGGGTGACCGCGATGATCGTGATGGGTGCGAGGGAGAAAAGGGCGCAAAAACTGACCGCCGCGGAATGCTTGAAGACGTTGTCGTTGTTCCAGGCCCTCGCCGCATGCAGGAGGATTTTCGCCCATTTGCGCACAGCTATTAGACGGGCGCCTCCCGCCAATGGTTCCATAGGCTTATCTGCATTTCTGCCCCCTTTTGGGCAAATAGCCAACGCCGCTTGTCCGGCGGGTGAATCGGCGAGACTATAGTCACGGGTCTGGGGACGCGAGCGGTGCATATGGCCGTACCCGGCTTCAGACCGCTCCCAGTCTGACAAGGTTGCTTGGTAACGAAGTTCCTAGGCGGCCAAGAGAGCGCTCCCCAAACCGAGCCATGGCCGCGCTACCGTCATTCGTCGTAGATTGTAGATCGGTGCCCAACTGTCACCAGGAGAATGGTAAAGACGGAGTCCTCAATCCGACAGATGATCCGGTGATCCTGCACTCTATACCTCCAGAGCTCGTACTTCGATTGACGCAAAGGTTTTCCAAATACCCGGGGATCTACACGATCCTCGAATCGCATTTCTAGAAACTCGAAGATCACATGGGCCGCGGACCGACCGATGTCGCGCAGATACTCCTCTGCCCCGGACGAGATCTTAAAGGCACAACGCATCCTTGACCTCTTGAGGGGTACGAACGCCCGATTTACCGGATTTCACCCGCTCCCATTCCAAATCGCCAGCTCGAACATCCTCCGCATCTTCTACTGCCTCGATCCGAGCCAAATGCCGGCGGGTGACAGAAATGGGTTCAGAAGCGAGCTGCTCCTCGGCCGTGCGAGATCGCGAGGACTCGCGCATGGCCGCCTCGATGATGAATTATGGAGTACTCATTTCCCTTCGTTTTGCAGCGGCGGCGATGCTGCGCGATATTTTCGTGGTGCATCACGCGGGGATTACCGTCAGCTCCGCCCGGGGAACCCCGGCTACAATGTTCTCCCCCCATCAACGAAGAGGGTGGTGCCCGTCACATACGAGGCCTCATCGCTCACAAGGTAAAGCACCGCGGCGGCCACTTCCTCGGGGCGGCCGATCCGGTGCAGCGGAATCCGCTTCAGCTCCCGCCGGCGCTTAGCGGCATCGTGGAGCCATGAATTATTTATCGGCGTGGAGATCGCGCCCGGGGCGACGTTGTTGACCCGTACGCCGTTCCCGGCGAGTTCGAGCGCCATGGTTTGCATCAACATCTCCAGGCCGCCCTTCGACGCACAATAATGGGCGTAGCCGGTCCACGGCAGGACTGCATGCACGGAGGAAATGTTGATGATCACGCCCCGGTTCTTTTTCACCATGCTCCGGGCCGCCAGTTGCGAGCAGAGGAAGACCGCGCGCAGATTAACGCTCATCACCTGGTCCCAGTCGCGCACCGGCATGCTCAGAAAGGAATGCTTGTTTTCCATGCCGGCGCTGTTGATGAGAATGTCGGGCGCGCCGACTTTTTTGAAAACCTGCGCGAAGAGCGATTTGATCTCGCGCTCCTTTGCCATGTCGGCGCGCAGGGCCACCGCTTTCCCTCCGAAGGCTTCGATGTTCGCGACCGTTTTCTTGGCAGCCGCAGCATGCGACCGGTAAACGATGATCACGGCCGCGCCCGCGACGGCCAGACGACAGGCAATCGCCTCGCCGATGCCAGAACTGGCGCCGGTGACAAGCGCCCGACGGCCCTGGAGTGGGAGTAGAGAGGGTGGCTTTGCGGTCATGAATTCCGATGTTCGAGGCCCCGTGACCATGCTCTTTGTTAGACCTACTGTTTGCCTAGCGAGAGCGCTGCTCTAAGATGCGTCTTTCAGCCGGGTGCCGGGATGGCATCTTCTTGGGCGGTTGGGGTGCTCGCCTGTCATCGCTTCAATCCGGGCATACCGCTCTCGGGCGTTTCGGAGAGTCGAATCGACCAATGGGCTCTAAACTAAATCCTTCACTGGAATATGGCGAAGTCTGCCCCTTCGATTTGTCGGGATAACCGGATTCGGCGCCGCACTTGGTCTCGACGATTTCATCGCACTCTCTGTGCCGCTGTCCGATCAATTCTTCACGCGAAATCCGCCCGTAAAAAAGATGATTAGGCAGATTAAGAGAACAAGGCCAAGTCCTCCGCCGCCGATGGCCGGACCGCCGAAATAAAAACCACCACCGCCGAACAAGAGGAGAAGAACAACCATCAAGATAATGAGATTCATGCCGGCAGGATAGCACGCTGCATCCGCCGCGTCTGTGGGGTATTTACCTCCCAATGGCAGTCTTGTCGCCCATCAGGAGAATCTCCAATGCTTCAATTGTTCGGCATAGCTGTGCGCGAATTCCGACGGCGAGAGTTTGGCTGCGGTGCATGCTTCCGCATACGTGTAATCCGCGCAATTTCCTGGGCGATATTCTCGGGCGAAAGCACAAAATCAATGCATCCGCTGGCGATCGCGCTCTCCGGCATATCCGGCTGCCCGGCGGTATCCAGTTTTTGCGCGATGGTAATGCCACCGGCCTTTTTGATGCCGCACAGCGCGGCAGCCCCATCCCCATCATAGCCAGAGACAATGACCGCAATCAGTTTGCCGTCCCAGTGGTGGGTGAGGGATCTCAGAAAAACCGTGATGACATCGGGCCACCCACGCGGCTTGGAGATCGGCTTCAATCGGAATTCGCCGTGGAGTACGTGCAAATCTCGCTTCGCTGGGATAATGAAAACATGGTTGGGCTGGATGATCAGTTTTTCCGTGATCAGCTCGACCGGCATCGCGGTGCAGCGTGGGAGAATTTCGTGAAGTCGGGTGGCGACGGTTCTCAGGTGATTGACAATGACGACGGCCACGCCCAGGTCATCCGGCAGGTGCTGTAGCAAGCGAGTATACGCGTCAAGGCCACCGGCCGAACCGCCCACACAAACGACCGGGAAATTGGCCGCGCGATCCTTGGTTTTCACGACGCTAATGGGCGTGGACCTCAATGGGGTAGAGATCCTGATTGGCCGGGCCATGCAGCACTTTCCCCAGACGATCAAAGCGTGAACCGTGGGCTGGGCAGTCCCACGTTTTTTCCGCGTGGTTCCAGCAGACGATGCCTCCCAAGTGCGGGCAAACCGCCAAGCACTCATGGAATGTTCCGTCCGCCTCGCGATAGACGGCGACTTTGGCCAGACCGTGACGCACGATCGCGCCGGTTCCGGGCCGGACCAGTTGGTCTTTCTCGACGTCCCCCGCGGTCAGCCAATCGGCAAATTGCGCCACCATGTTGACGGTTTCGCGTGCGTAGTTTTCGACGGCTCCCATGGTCACGCGTGAAGGACTGTAGAGATTGGTCCAAGGATTCTCCCGACCCATGATCAAATCGGTAATCAGCATCCCGGCGATGGTTCCATGGGTCAGGCCGGTCCCGGAATCGCCGGTGGCGACATAAACGTTGTCGTGGTCGAGCGGATTGCGGCCGATGAAGGCGAGCCGGTCAACGGCGACCATGACTTGGCCCGACCACCGGAATCGGATTTTAGTCGCCATCGGGAATCGCTGGCGGGTCCAAGCTTCCAGCTTCGCATAGCGGACTTTGGCGTCGTCCGCCTGCCCCGACTTGTGGTCTTCGCCGCCAACGAGCAAAATATCGTGCGCCGGACCCGAGCTGACCGGCTTCGACGACTGCACACGCACGTAGTGGAAGGGATCGCCGCTGTCCCAATATAACGCTTTCGGCACCGTGCCGACCGGCACCGCCGCGCCGATCGCATAGGTCTGATAAGCGGCCTGCTTCGTGTGGATCACAAGCTCGTCATTCACGGGCGTGTTTGTCGCCACCACGATGGCTTCGCATGATACCTGAAGCCCCTCCCGCGTCTCGACATGCGCCGACTTGCCGCCATCGAACTTCGCCGCGTGTGTGTGCGCGAAGATCCGTCCCCCGTCGCGCACGACGGCTGCGGCGACCGCGGCCAGATATTTCAGAGGGTGAAACTGTCCTTGGGTTGGGAAAAGCAGCGCTCGGCCGGTGTCGAACGATACGAGTGGAGCGCGGTCAACAATTTTCGTCGTCGTTAACCCGGCCCGATGCGTAGCCGCGAGTTCGCGGTCGAGCATATCAGGAGGCGTGTCGGGGGCAGCGAAGAGATAGCCGTCCACCCGTTCGAAGTCACAGTCGATCCGTTCCGCGCGGACGATCCTTTCGATGGTATCGATCGCCGCAGCGTGGCTTTCGGCCGCGAGTTTGGCGCCTTGGCCGCCGTGCAGGCGTTCGAGCTCGAAGTAGCGATCATCCAATGCGGTCACCAAATGCGCCGTGGTGCGCCGCGTCTCCCCCGAGATGATTGAACCGGCCTCCAGCACGATCACCGATTTTCCAGCGCGAGTGAGAAGATAGGCGGTGGTGAGGCCAGCGATCCCACCGCCGACCACGCACACGTCAGCGTGCTCATTGGCCGCGAGGACGGGAAATTCCGGCAGCGTCGTTGTGTCCATCCAAATTGAGGCGGAACTTCCCGCATGGATATTCATGAAGTCACTGACCAGATTGTCAGGCTAGCGGTTCCACGGCGGACGATTCGTCGCGACCAAGCGAGTGCGTCTCTTGCCGCTTCGGCCCGCGAGACACGCAGGCAGCCGTAGAGCATAAGTGGAGCATGGCTTGCGCCCTTATTAAGCCTTTGGGCCGGTCGAACGGAGCCGGACACTTCCCTAATACCTTTTTAGGCATTATCTTAATGAAATCGAGAGATGTTGAAACCGGAGTTCGAATCCCCGTGGGGACGCCAACTCCAGATGGCCTTCTGCTCGTGTGAGTTGTGGGCTCATGTTTTAGCAATCACGCTAAATGGCAACAGGACTGACCACAGATAAAGCAAAAGCCAGCCGATGTACCGGGAGCATTTAAACACTCTGCACCGCTTTAATCCAATAAGAGTATGGGGTAGCTGACGAGGGAAAGCACTTCCATGGCGGCGTGCATGGGAACGAGGTGGTCCAAGTCGTCGGAGTCCGTTTGGAGAGAACGAGCTGGCGTTATTACCTAGCGAGGTATGCGGCGAGCTGGTCGAAGGTCCCCCCGAAGCCCTGGTTCATTGACTCGTGGAACGAATCGAACTTTCGGTGTTCGGCCTCCGATGCGTTGATCGGGACTCCCCTGAGGATGAGAGTCGTCTTTCCCCCAGTCTCGGTGAGCGTTATAACATTACGGACCTCGAGGGGCCACTCCTGGGAGAACGGGGCGCGCACGATATTTCCCGCCGCGTCAGAGAACGAGTTGACGAGGACAAGCTGCTCCGGCGGCGTTATCTCGTGGTAGATGAACTTTCCCCACATTTCATGACCGTCGGGTGTCGCCATGGAATAGTGGAATGTTCCGCCGGGTCGCAGTTCCAGCCTGGCGACCTTCATCGTTAAGCCCTTAGGGCCCCACCACTCGGCGAGGCGATGCGCCTGTGTCCAGGCTTCCCAAACGAGCTGCCTAGGGGCGTCGAAGACGCGGGTTATCGTGAATTCCGGCGCGGGGGTATCATTCTTCTTTTCCATGGTTTTTCTGTGTTTTTCCCTTCGATTGGATCTGGGCTAGGTAATCATCCAGCATATCGAAACTCTGCTCCCAGTGTTTGCGATAGCTCTCCGTCCACGCCGCCACCTCCTTCAGCGGCGCGGCCTGCAGCCTGCAGGGCCTCCACTGCGCCTCGCGGCTGCGGCTAACCAGCCCCGCCTTCTCGAGGACCTTAAGGTGCTTCGAGATTCCCGGCAGGCTTATCTTGAACGGCATCGCGAGAGCGTTGACCGAGGCTTCTCCCTCCACGAGGCGGGCGAGTATCTCCCGCCTCGTGGGGTCGGCCAAGGCGGAAAAGGTGAGGCTCAGGCAGTCGGCGGACATGGTTCGTTGTCGGTCACTTTATTTAACCATGTGGTTAAATGCATTTTTACCCTTCCAACGTCAAGGGGGTTTTGTTCGGGCGGCCCGTCGTTTGCCTATCCGCGCATTAGGGCCCAATTTCGGGAATATGGGCTCCAGCCCTGGCCATAACGCGTCCGAAGAATCAACGGCGCTCTGTAGAGATCGGGGTTCGCATCCCCGCGGGGGCGGCAGTTTCGAAGCACCCGTGGCCCGAATGAGTCACGGGTATTCCCATTTTTCCAACCAACAAACTGGCAACGGAGCCGCCAACGGCCCATCAAAAGACCAGGTCTCAACACGCGACTGAATCCATGAATGGAAATACTCTCCGCCAAACTCTGTTGCGAATGCAACTGGCATGGGAACCGGAAAGGATTACCAGTGGATGCTCCAGCCCATTACTGTCTGCGCCAGCCTATCGGAAGCGGCCCGACCTAGCTAACCCTACGCTCAATATCACGCCCGGCTAGCCGTCCCAAAAGCATTTCAACCCCCCTATCTCCGCCAGCGTCGCATCGGGAATTTCAAAATGACTCTTGTTCCGCGCCAATCATTGCAAGACACAATGCGCGGCAATCTCACGGCTCTTTCGGCAGCCTTTCTCGGATGGCTGTTTGACGGCTTGGAAATGGGAATGTTCCCACTGGTCGCCCGTCCGGCCTTACAGCAAATGCAGCTTTCTGCAGGAGCGGTGTCCGACCCCAATTTTGTGGGGAATTGGATGGGAATCGTGACTGCGGCCTATTTGTTCGGCGCAGCCGCCGGCGGAATCCTGTTTGGCTGGCTGGGAGACCGCATCGGCCGGGTGCGAGCGATGTCGCTGAGCATCCTGTGCTATTCGCTATGCACAGGAGTCACCTATTTCGTGCAAACGCCCGAACAACTGACCCTGGCGCGATTCTGTGCAGCGCTCGGAATGGGCGGTGAATGGGCGCTTGGTGTGGCGCTGGTGATGGAAATCTGGCCCAACCGGTTCCGACCCATGCTTGCCGGCGTTATAGGGGCGGCTGGCAATCTGGGCTTTGTCTTGATCGGCATCATAGGCCTAGCTGTCGATGTCACGCAGGACTCATGGCGCTGGATAACGCTCGTAGGGGCCGCCCCGGCCCTTCTAACCCTGGCGATCATGCGTTTTGTTCCGGAGTCACATCGCTGGGAGATTGCAAACGATCGAGTCCGCTCTGGCCCTGTACGAGGCCTATTCACCGCCGAGCTGGCAAAGCACAGCCTGCTAGCCGCCCTCTTCTGCGGGATCATGCTCGTTGGGACCTGGGGATCGGTGCAGTGGCTTCCCCCGTGGGCAGACCAGCTCACAGGTGGCCACCAGCCTGCGGCCAAGGCGTACACGCAGATAGCTTTAGGTCTTGGCTCGGTGACAGGCTGTCTGCTGAGCATCTCGTTCGGCAAACTCGGCAGACGGACGTCGTATTTCCTAATATGCCTGAGTTCCCTCATCGGATGCTCGTTGATCTTTCGATGCATCGGCCACTACGGACCGCCGTTTCTTGCGATGACCTTCATCGTGGGCGCAACAACCGGATCCTTCTTCGGCTGGGCTCCGTTGTACCTGCCTGAGTTGTTTCCCACCCATTTCCGCACCACCGGGCAGGGTTTCGCCTACAATGCCGGGCGCGCTATTGCGGCCATTGGGGCGCTGCAGATGAGCGCTTTGATGCGCCATTATAATGGCAGCCTAGCGCGAGCAGGCGCGGTCGTGACCCTTGTCTATGGCATAGGGATGATGCTCATCTGGTTTGCGCCGGAGACAAAGGGAAGGGAATTGCCCGCATGAGAGGCTGGGCCAGCACCATCGCCCAGAGGCGTTCGCGTCCAGGTTTGGAAAAACCGAACCAAAGTTGCTCAGCTGCGCCCGGCAAGTAACTTCAGGTAGACTTGGCGCGCCCGTTCGTTGTGCCGGTGCAAGAGAGCGTGGAGGAGTTCCACATCACCCGCTTCCAGCGCCCTTATCATATCCAAATGCTCACGCTGGGCGTTGCCCGAGTCGCGCCGCGGGGAGATCTCGAAAAAGAATTTTCGCGCTCTGTCCCAATGGTCAAAAACCACCCCCAGATGCTCCAGGATGAAGGGGAGCTGCGCAATCGATGCTAGTTTCAGGTGAAATTCGGCGTTCGTCCGGTCCCAAGATCCCAGATCATCCGGCAGACTTAATTTTTCCATCTCCGCATGGATCTGTCTCAACGCCACGATATCACTACCGGTTACCTTAGCCACGATATCGCCGACTGCCGCGGTCTCCAATCCGCCAAGCAATGCAAAAATCTCCCGAACTGAGGTTTCATCCAGATGGGCCACCTCAGCACCGATATGGGGTCGCATAATCACAAGGCGCTCCGCGACGAGTCGGGCCACCGCCTCCCTGACGGGAATTGGGCTAATCTCGTGACGACGAGCGAGTTCGTCTATGTTGAGGTAGTCGCCAGGGCGGTACTTCAGGCTGAGAATGCCTTGCCTTAGCATGCCGTGAATCAACTCCGTTTTCGTCAGGGCGCGCGCCTTTGGCTCCAGTTCTTGCACAATGAAAGACTAGGAAAAGCTTTGACCGAAACTCAATCATATATGATTTATGTTTCGAGCATCGCCCCAGAAATGAGAATCGATCCCCATCTCAACCCTGCGGACCTGAGCTTGTCGCTAGATCGCTTCTGGCTGCTTTCCGGCCAGAAAATAGACCTCCTTGCTAAGGAGTATGATTCATCATGCGGCTCGCCGGTTTTCACCGTTGCGGGGAAATACATCCCGCGTGGATGGACGGATTGGACGGAGGGATTTCACTACGGCTCAGCTTTCCTTCAATTTGATGCGACAAATGACTCCCGATACGGGGAATGGGCAGCGCATCTCACAAGGACGCGGATGGCCTCCCACGTTAGCCATGTCGGGGTCCACGACCATGGATTTAACAACCTCAGCACTTACGGGAACTGGCTCCGTCTGCAAAAGGAAGGCCGCCTAGAGGCGGGCCAAGTCGATCTCTGCCAGCTAGCGCTTAGGGTTTCTGGCGCGGTCCAAGCTGCCCGCTGGAGTGGAATACATGGCGGCGGGGGATACATTTATTCCTTCAACGGGCCCCACTCCCTTTTTGTGGACACGGTTCGCTCCTGCCGAGTTCTTATGGTCGCGCATCAGCTAGGCCATCGCCTTATGGGAGAGAATGACACGTCAATCTCCCTCCTCGAGCGCGCCCTGCAGCACCTGGAATCCACGGCGACGTACTCCGTATTCTATGGTGAGGGGCGCGACAGCTACGACACTCCCTCACAGCGAGGCCGAACAGCCCACGAGTCGATTTTCAACACGAACGACGGCCGATACCGCTGTCCAAACTCGCAGCAGGGATTTTCAGGGTTTACGACATGGACCAGGGGACTGTCATGGGCAATGGTCGGCTTTGCCGAGGAACTGGAATTCGTGGGCTCCCTGTCCGATCACGATCTGGCTCCCTTCGGGTATCGAGCCAGGTGGGAGGAGCTTCTTTTGAGGACCGCAAGAGCCACCTGTGATTGGTATATCGCAAATACGGCGTCGGATGGCATCCCGTATTGGGACAGCGGCGCCCCGAATTTGCACAAGCTGGGCGATTGGCGCCAACGCACTGCCGAACCCTTCAATGATTTCGAGCCCGTTGACAGCTCGGCTGCCGCGATTGGAGCTCAAGGGCTGCTCCGGTTGGGGCACTATATCGGCAAGGATACCCCGGAGGGCAAAGAATACTGGCAGGCGGGCCTTACGACCATGCGAACCCTATTGGGCGATGCCTACCTGGGAATCGCGCCCGAACACCAGGGCCTGCTTCTGCACACCGTTTATCATCGGCCAAACGGATGGGATCATATCCCCAACGGCCGAAACGTGCCTTGTGGGGAGGCATGCATGTGGGGCGATTACCATCTCAGGGAGGCAGCCCTTTACCTCCAGCGCATCCTGGAGGGCAAACCCTACTACACTTTCTTCGGAGGTTTGTACTAGGTGGGGCTCTGCGTCCTTTCCCAATTCTTCCCCTCTCCAACTCTCCGCCTTTCAAAGCGACCCCACCAATGCACCAAATTGCGGCGATTCCCGACCTTTCGCGCCTGTGCATCCATACAATCACCACCAAGCCATGGTCGATTGAGACCTCCGCGTCCAAGTTTGCGGCCGCAGGCGTGAAGGGGATTACGGTCTGGCGTGACACGCTGGCTGGAAGGGACATAGCGATGACGGGCCGATTGCTGAAAGACCACGGGCTTCCCGTAGTTTCCCTTTGCCGAGGGGGCTTTTTCCCGGCCGTCGAGATCCCAGGCAGGAGGAAGGCAATCGACGACAACCGAAAGGCAATCGACGAGGCTAAGGCGTTGGGGGCACCCCACATCGTGCTTGTCTGCGGGTCCGTTCCCGGCCAACCACTTGAGGAATCGAGGAAACAGATTGCAGATGGCATCGCAGCTCTCCTGCCCGACTGCAAAGCCTCCGGAGTCAGACTAGCCATAGAGCCGTTGCACCCAATGTACGCGGACAGCCGCTCCGCAATTAACACGCTGCGGCAAGCCAACGACCTGGTGGAGTCGCTCGGGTCGCCTTACGTCGGCGTGGCCATCGACGTCTATCACGTCTGGTGGGATCCAGCCCTTGAAGCCGAGATAGCTCGCTGCGGGAAGCTTGGCGCAATCTTCGCCTACCATGTTAGCGATTGGCGAACGCCGACGATCGACATGCTCAACGATCGCGGCCTCATGGGGGAAGGATGCATCCCGCTCAGGCGTATCCGCGATTGGGTGGAAGCGGCAGGTTACCTTGGATTCAATGAGGTCGAGATCTTCTCGAATCGCCTCTGGGGCCAAGACCAGGACCGGTATTTGACAAGCATAGTCCAAGCCTACCGGGACCATGCCTAGGCACAGTCGCCATGCCCCAAGTGGACCATCCCCTGCAAAACACTCGTCCCATAAGATGAAAACACATCACATCGGAGTCATAATGAATGGCGTCACGGGTCGCATGGGAACCAACCAACACCTCATTCGCTCGATCAAGGCGATTATCGACCAAGGCGGCGTAAAGCTTTCCGACGGAGAAACGATCATGCCCGACCCCGTTCTCGCGGGTCGCAACACCGAGAAATTGAAGGCCTTGGCTGCGCGAGCAGGCGTCGGACGCGTAGCAGCCGACCTTGATGCCGAACTGGCAAATCCCGCGAATCAAATCTACTTCGACTCGACCCTAACAGGTCAGCGCCCGATAGGTGTTCGGAAGGCAATTGCTTGGGGGAAACACATCTATTGCGAAAAACCTACGGCTACCTCCTCGGCCGAGGCCCTTGCGCTCGCAGATGAAGCCAGAGCAGCTGGGCTCAAAAACGGCGTGGTTCAGGACAAGCTTTGGCTGCCCGGGCTATTAAAGCTGAGATATCTGATGGACACCGGGTTTTTCGGGAAGGTTCTATCGGTACGCGGCGAATTTGGATATTGGGTTTTCACCGGCGAGTTCGAAAAGCTTCAGCGGCCCTCGTGGAACTACCGAAAGGAGGACGACGGCGGCATCATTGTCGATATGGTCTGCCACTGGCAGTACTTGATTCAGAACCTTTTTGGGGAGATTTCCCGCCTCTCATGTTTGGGCGCGACGCACGTCCCAACCCGCTGGGACGAGTCCGGCAAGCCGTACAAATGCACGGCAGACGACTCGGCCTACGCAACCTTCGAGCTAAGGAACGGGGTAATCTGCCATTTCAACTCCTCTTGGTGCGTTCGCGTTGACCGAGACGACCTGCTAACGCTCCAAGTGGACGGCACACATGGCTCAGCAGTGGCAGGCCTTAGTGATTGCAAGGCACAGGCGCTGGCGGCGACGCCCCGGTGCGTTTGGAATCCTGACATCGACAGCCCGATCAAATACAGGGATGGATGGGCCCGCGTGCCTGACCAAGGCTTCTACGAAAACGCATTCAAGGCACAATGGGAGCTCTTCCTAAAGCATGTCGTCACTGGCTCCCCTTTTCCTTGGAGTCTCCACGAGGGAGCCAAGGGGGTTCAACTTGCCGAACTCGCCCTCAAATCCTCGAGCGAGCGCAGGTGGGTCGAAGTCCCTTCGCTCCGTAACGGCAAATAG
>Ga0302320_10002565_pt1 | contig 42657 bp, 32 predicted proteins | sample Bog_T0_3_FD_202130 | JGI IMG/M metagenome (GOLD analysis project Ga0302320, IMG submission 202130) | Peat permafrost microbial communities from Stordalen Mire near Abisko, Sweden - Bog_T0_3 | ecosystem: Environmental > Terrestrial > Soil > Wetlands > Peat | place: Sweden: Abisko, Stordalen Mire... | reverse complement strand
CGAGCCTGAAGTTCACTGCATGAGTTGCGAGATGCAACCGCAGATCCTTCGACTCACCACCCCAAAACTGAAAAGCGTTTGGGGCCCCGTTCGCTCAGGATGACAGTCGCTGTTGGATGAGAACTCTGACTCAGGACACGAGCCCCGCTTATCGCGGATCGATCGTGCGTGTTCTCACCCGCAGGTAGGTCTGCGACAGGCGGTCGTGCCAGCACAGGTGGTCGTCGTCAAAGATGGCCCAAACCACGCCCAGTCCCATCGGCAAAACCGAAACCAGCAGCGACAGGAACCGCCGGAACCGCTGTTCGCGTGTGGGCTCATCGCCGTCAAAAGTGCGCAGAGAGATGCGGGCAAAGGCCATGCCCGGCGTGGCCGCGGCCAGTGCGTAGAACAGCGCCAGATAGGCCGCGCCCGTCACCAAAAAGCCCGCTGCCGAAATGATTTCCAGTACGCGCGGAGCGGATGGCAGCACCGCCATGTGCCGCATGACCACGTTGGCGGCAAACACCAAGGCGGCCAGCATCAGTGCGATATCAACCACGGCGGCCAGCACAACCAGGCTCACCGGCGCCTGCTCCTCTGCCTGCGCCAGATAGACGCCAGCCTGCGGCTCCTCCTGCCACGGTCGCGCCTGCTCATCCGTGTACGCGTTTTGCGGCTGCGCGTCCAGCTTGATCCCCGACCATTGCGGAGCGCTCCACGCCGGGGCCGCAGCTGCCGGTGCCGGCTCAGTCGATATCGCGCTGGGGTCCACTTCGAAGATGCTCAGTTGCGGCTCTGCTCCCGCCGTCTCCGCAAGAGGCCCTTCCGCTCGCCGGGGACGCGCCTTGCGCGGAGCCACAATCTGGCGCGGAAACTCGATCAGATTGGCGTGCGCCTGCGGGTCAAGATCGCCCCGCGCCGCTTTCTCGGCTGCTTCCATTGCCAACCGGGAGCTCTTGCGCCAATCTTCCATCTCGCTCCACTCGTCCTGAACCGCGCCGGCGTGCGGCAATTCAACCTGTTGCCGCGGCTGTTCGGCCTCCCAGCGCTCCTCGAACTCCTCGCGCTCCTCGCTTACGCTCTTGAACTCCCGCAGCACATTTGCCGCAACAGCCGAAGCGCTCTCGTCGTTCTCCGCGTCCCCATCGAACTGCCGCTCCGCGGCAGCGTCTCTAGCCGCTTCCAACCCGGCCAGCATCGACTCCGCTGCCGCCTGCGCCTCAAGAGCTGCACGCGACGCAACACCGGCTGCACGGACTGCCGCACGCGCTTCTTCGGCCAATTGCTCGTTGTAGGTGGGGGCGTTGGCAAATCGCGCCGCCACGCGCGCCGCGGCTGCCGCAGCACGTTTGCTGGCGTTATGGTGCGTCAGCGTGTGCGTCTCCTGCTCCAGAGCCGGCGCGGGCTTACGATTCCGGTGGGCTGCTACGCGCTCGTTTACTTCCTGCTTCCATGAGGACGAAAGTTTAGCCTGATTTTGCAATTTTCCCCAGTGCTCCTGTCTGTTCTTCCCAGTAATTCTTAAAAAGACCGCAATCCCGGTCTGCATCGCGCACCCGTACAACCGACCGGAGCCTTCGAAGCAAATCGAACATTCGTGAAAAGAAGGCGCGGAAAAATGCGGAGTCGGCCTGGATCGCAAGATCCATAACCGGCGAATCGTTCCGGATTTTCACCTTATGCCAGGGCCGCGGGGAACGCGTCCAATCCATAGGAACCCGGCTTTGCTATCCTGAGCCTTGCACCGGACTAAGAGTGGGATGCGCCCTCGTACTTTACTAACTATCACGCTGCTGGCCCTCTGTCACCTGATTCTTAGGGGGCAAGTGTTGACGAATGAGCTACCTGCGCCAAATAATTCATCCATTGGCACAGAATCCGTCTCAAATGGCGATTTGATTGCTCAATCTGCCGCATCTGCTCAGCCCGATAGCCAGCTTCCCGACGACCCCGGCCAGGAGCTTTTACCCATCGCCCAGCCTGAACCCCAGCCTGCCTCCGGCGAGCCGGTCGATTGGGAAGCGCTGGAGCAAAGCTACGTTGGCGACGTCGTCACCCTGGAAGGAAACGTCGTCTTCCACTTCCGCAATTACGTTCTGCATGCCGATAAAGTCGTCTATAACCAGGACACATCCGTGCTTGAGGCCGATGGCCATCTGCATGTCACCGGCGGTCCAAGCGATGTGCTCATCGACGCATCCCACGGCGAAGTGAACCTGAGCGCGCGCACCGCGCGCTTTTACAACGTCAGTGGTTCGCAAGGGCTACAAGCCGCTCCGCGGGGGCAAGTGTACTCCTCATCCACTCCATTCAGGTTTACAGCCCGCGTTGTGCTCCAAACCGGCGATGGCAAGTATCGCCTCATCGATGGCTCCATCACCAATTGCAGCTTTCCCCGCCCCGATTGGCGCGTCATCTCAAAAGCTATCGATCTCAACAATGGAACCGCCTCCACCAGAAGCTCTTTCTTCGAGTTTCTGAACGTCCCGCTCGTCTATCTTCCCTACCTTCGCCATCCCATGAGCGAATCCGGACGCGAAAGCGGATTCCTCATTCCCGCTCTCAACAATTCGTCCATCAAGGGCTACGTCGTCGGCGAACAATTTTATTGGGTCATCAATCGCAGCATGGACATGGTCGTAGGTTCTGAGTACTACTCCAAGCGCGGCTGGGCTCCCAACGGCGATTTCCGCTACCGTGGCCGCGGCGTCGATCACCTCACCGTGCGCTGGAATGCTCTGCTCGATCGCGGAGTGGAAGAGGAGATTGGCAATACCAACGGGCCCGCATCCGCCGTGAAAGAATCTCCCAGCGCACTCCCTGGCCCCATCGGCTACCAGCTCGTCAACCAGGGCGGCGTGGATGTAGCTGCCCAGGGCCGAAAAGACTTCTCCTCCTTCACCTACACCGGCGGCGCAATGGAGTATCTTTCCAGCTACGCGTACCGGCTCATCTTCAATGACAATTTCGCGCAGGCCATCAGCTCCCAGGTGGCCAGCAACGTCTGGTTCGTTCACAACGTCAACGGGCACGTTCCCTCCGTTTCGCTGGAGCGATTCGAAACCTTCGCCAGCTCCTCTCGCGGGGACGAGGCGCGCATTCTTCACCTGCCCAACCTGCGTTACGACGTACTCGACCGCCCGTTGATCGACACGCCGCTCTACTTCGGTCTGGGCTCCTCGGCCGACTACATTACGCGTTCCGAGCCGCGCTTTCACGCCCGCAATGTCGGTCGCCTCGATCTCTACCCGCACATCTCCATGCCCATAGAAGCCGGCGGCTGGAGCTTCATACCCGAAGCCGCGGTCCGCGACACCTACTACACCGGCAGCCAGACCCCGAATCTATCCAACTCGCGATTTACCCCTCCAGCCATCAGCCACGACCCCGTGAATCGTCTCAATGTCGAGGCATCGCTCGACATTCGCCCGCCCGCTATTGAGCGCGACTTCATCCTTGCGCGCTGGAATCGGGTACTGCGCCACGTGATTGAGCCCGAGATCACTTACCGCTTTGTTGGCGGCATTGGCAAGCAGGCGCAAAACGTGCTGCTCATCGACACAACGGACATTGCCACCAACACCAGCGAAGCCGGCTTCTCGCTCACCCAGCGCTTCTACCTGGGCCCGCGCAATGCACCGCCTTGCGACAAGCAGAATCCCGGCTCCGGCAGCAGTTGCCCCGCCCCCGCCCGCGAGTGGGCAAGCTGGCAGATCGCGCAGAATGTTTTTCTCAACCCCAGCTTCGGCGGCGCGCTTATCCCCGGCCGCCGCAACATCTTCGATTCCACACTCGACATGAGCGCCGTGGCTTTTCTCACCAGCCCGCGCAACCTGGCGCCCATCACCTCCCGCATGCGCTTTGAGGCCATCGACAATTTGCGCATTCAGTGGGACATGGATTACGACCCGAAGCTGGGCCAGTTGAACTCCGACAACCTTTACGCCGGTTATAGCTTGGGCAGAACCACAGTGGGCGTGGGCCATGCGCTGCTGAACGCAGTGGATGAGAGCCCCGGAACCGCCACTCCAAATCTCAAAAGCCAGATCGTCACACCGTTTGTCGATTTTGGCAAACAGAGCTCCGCCGGCTTGAGCCTGGCCGCCAACGCCGGATACGACTTTACCGCCGGCATGCTCCAGTACGGGGGCGTTCAGGGCGTTTACAACTGGGATTGCTGCGGCTTGACATTTGGCTACCGCAAATTCGAATTGGGAAACGTGGGCCAGACCAGCCGCGATGAGCACCAGTGGCTCTTCAGCTTCACGCTCGCCAACTTCGGCTCTGTCGGGGACATCCGCCGCTCCAACTCCGTCTTCCGCGATCCCACCTTGCCCTTGCCCTTCTAGGGCCACAGGTCTTTACCGCCGCAAACTGGAAACCAACCACAGCAATCGCATTTCAGGTTGTGGGGTAATTCTGATTTGAAAGGGCATCGCTTCAGCCGTGCCGTAAGGACTTATGAATGTCTCCGGGCCCTGAGGGGCGAATTCTCATCCCAAAAACATCCCTCCGCGGCTTCTATGAGACGGCTAAAGCCGGACCGTTTTTCGCGACCTGTTGCGGCACGGCTGAAGCCGTGCCCTTTCAAAGCTGTTCGTGCCGGCAAATGAGAATCCAAATGCGATTGCTCTGGCAAACCAGCACCCCGGGTTGCCTTTCGCCCTCTCGCGCGTCACTCTGTATCATCGGGAAAATTGCTTACTCGGCGGAGCCCCGGCAAACGCGCTGGAGTATCCTTTATCAAGAGGGATTTCACTTGTCGCACATACGCTATTTCGCGGTCTTACTGGCGGTTTCGCTCACGATTGGATGCCGAGCTCAATCCGCCACGCAAGCCCCGCTCGATCCGGCGACGAACCGCCGCATCGAGGTCGCCATCCGCTCCACCTATAGCCTGCCCCCGAACTACGATGTGGTTCTTGGCGCGCGCAAGCCTAGCGCCTTCACCGGATACGACGAGATGTCTGTCACCATCTCCAATGGTGGAAAATCGCAGATCGTAAGCTTCCTGCTCTCCACCGACGGCAAGACGCTGGCCCGGATGGAGACCTTTGACCTGCTGCATAGCCCGGCCTCGTCCATCGACATCGCCGGGCGGCCCATGCGCGGCAACCCAAACGCCAAGGTCACCGTCATCAACTTCGACGACCTGGAGTGCCCCTACTGCTCGCGCATGCACCAGACCCTGTTCCCCTCTACCCTGGCGCGCTACAAAGACAAGGTCCGCTTCGTCTACAAGGATTTCCCGCTCACCGAGCTGCATCCCTGGGCCCTGCATGCCTCAGAGGACGCCAATTGCCTGGCGGCACAGAACTCGGACGTTTACTGGAGCTACGTGGACTACCTCCACACCCACGCCGACGAGGTCACCGGCACTGAACGCGATCTGGGCAGAAGCTACGCTACCCTCGATCGCATTGCGCGCCAGGAAGGCGCGACAGGCAAGCTGGATAACACAAAACTCGACACCTGCATCGCCAAGCACGACGAGACCGAGATTGATGCATCGCTCAAGGAGGCTTCAAGCCTGGGTCTCGATGGAGCTCCGGCTCTGTTTATTAACGGCGAAAAGATCAACGGCGCATTTCCTGAGGATCAGGTATGGATGGCCATCGACCGCGCCCTGCGTGCTGCAGGAGAAGAGCCGCCTCCACCGCCGGCTGCTCCCAAGCCCGCGCCCACGGCCGCCAAGCCTTCCGGGGGAAATTAGACACCGCGATGTTGTTCCACGCCCAGCGAATGGATTTATCCTTGAGAGCCGGGGTGCTATCAAGCCCCGCAGGAGCGACCAGGTTGCAAGTGAATTCAATGTACCGCATGTATCGCCGTTTTACCGCCTTCATCACCCTTGGTTCCGCGCTTCTGGTAGTGGCAGCCGGTTGCCATCGTTCGCCCAACGCGGATGTGGTGGCCGTGGTCAACGGCAAGCAGATTATGCGTGCCGACCTTGACCGCCAGTACGAGGCTCAGTATCAGGCTAGAGCTGGCGACGCTGCGCAAAAGCCCACCAGCGAGGTCGCCGACACGCAACGCCTCTCGATTCTGCATGAGATGATTAGCGACGAAGTCCTTCAGCAGCAGGCCGTCAAGCTCAACCTGGCCGCAAGCGACGAGGATGTGAACGCCAAGCTGATTGAGCTCAAGGCCCCCTTTACACCAGAGGAGTTCGACGCCCAGCTCAAGCAGCGCAACCTGACGCTCGACGACTACAAACGCGCGATTCGCCGCGATCTCACCCTGCAGAAGCTGCTCAATAAAGAGATCGAGTCAAAGATAAACATCACCGATGCGGAGATCTCGGCCTACTACACGCTCCACAAGGCGGAGTTCAATAACATTGAACCGAGATACCACCTTGCGCAGATTGCTACCTCTGGCGCCCCCTCGCAACAGGCCGGCAATCTGCAAAACAACAAGGCATCCAGCGATGCCGACGCCAAAAAGAAGATTGAGATGCTTCACAACCGGCTTGAGAGCGGCGACGACTTTGCTACCGTGGCGATGAATTTTTCAGAAGACCCCAACACCTCGTCCAGCGGTGGCGATATGGGATTTTTACCGGAGTCCGCTCTCAAATCCGATCCAGCCGTCTTCGATGCCATCGGCAAGCTCAAACCAGGCCAGTACACAGACGTGATGCCCGTTTTCGACGGCTCGCACCGCGTTGCAGGATACGCCATCTATCGCCTCATCTCGCGCGATCCTGCAGGCCAGCATGAGCTGAGCGATCCGCGCGTGAAGCAGGCCATCCACAACGCCCTGCACAGCACACGCGCCCAGTTGCTTAAGAATGCTTATCTTGAGGTGATCCAGAACGAAGCTAAAGTCACCAACTACTTCGCCGAGCAGGTCCTCAAGCAGGATGCGCAGTAGATCTTTTTTCACCCCTCTTTGAGGTAGACTGAAGGGACGTTTCCATCCGGGAGCGTCCCTTTTTTGCGCCCGATTATGAGTCCCGATTATGAGTCCTGGAGCAATCATGCCTCGGCAAGACGAAACTCAGCAACCAATCCGCATCCGCTGCGCATGGGCGCAAGGCGATCCGCTCATGCGCGACTACCATGACCGCGAATGGGGCGTGCCGGAGTTCGATAGCCGAGCGCTTTGGGAGATGCTTATGCTTGAAGGCTTTCAGGCAGGCCTCGCCTGGATCACCGTGCTGCGCAAGCGCGAGGAGTTCCGCGCGGCCTTCAAGCAGTTCGATCCGGACAGGGTAGCCCGTTTTGGCGAACAAGACATCGCGCGGCTGCTCGGCAACCCCGGCATCATCCGTTCCCGCGCCAAGATCGAGGCGACCATCTCAGGCGCGCGCATCTTTCTTGAGATGCAGCAGTCTGGCGCCGGCTTCTCTCAATGGGCGTGGGGCCTGGCTGGCGGCAAGCCTATCCAGAATACCGGGCCGCTGCCGGCAACTACGCCGCTTTCTGAAAGCATCTCGAAAGAGCTCAAGCGCCGCGGCTTCAAGTTCGTCGGGCCCGCCATCGTCTACGCGTGGATGCAGGCCTGCGGCATGGTCAACGACCACACCGAGGACTGCTTTCGCCGCAAAGAATGCGCCAGGCTCGCATCCCGCTGATCCACGGCTTCGCACTACATCTGCTGCTATCTGCCTTGACCTGACTAAGCGGGGAGCGCCCGCCGCAGAGCGAGAAAGCGCGGCCCAAGAAAAGCGGCCCCCGAAGAATCGGGAGCCGCTTTCAAGATGCCAATAATAGTTGGAAATACTATTTCAGGTTGCCGCTCGAATCCATGGTGATGCCGCCCGGTCCCGCATTCTTCTTCTCTTCATTTTGCTTGCGGGTTCCCATGGCCTTTTGACGCCAATCGTTGGCCGAGCCAATATCGGCCTTCACCGCGGCCGCATTGCCGAAGTCCACATCGGCCTTGCTCCGGTAGACCAAGTTTAGATAGACCATGGCGTCGTCGTAGTTGGCGCGATTCGCCACTGCCTGGTTCAGGTATTGCAGGGCTTCGGTGACCAGCGCGCCGTTCTGTGCGCTCAGCGGTTCCATCACCTTCTTGGGCGCCTTCTGGTTGCCTTCACCGTCGGGATTCATACCCACTGACTGCAGCGCCGTCAGCGAGTTCTGGTGCGCCTCAGTCCAGTCGATCACGCCCACCGTGTAAGCAGCCTCGGGATCCTTGGGATCGGCGGCTAACACTTTCTTCTGCCATTCCTTGGCGTTCTCAAGGTTCTCAAGCCATTCTGCATGATTGCTTGGATTTACGATGTTGAAGTAAATGCCGGCAACCTGCTTCATGCTGTTCACGTCGGTCGGGTCTTTGGCCAGAACCTCTTTGAAGATGTCGATCGCCTGTTGCGCGGCCTTCAGGTTCTCCGGCGTATCCAAACCGGGAACCACGTTCTGCGCCAACGCTGTGGCCAGATAGGTCTTCGCCATCGGCAGGTTGGGATCTAATTGGGTCGCTTGCTGGAAATGACCAATCGCTTCTTCGAAGTGTGCGCTCTTATACGCATCCACTCCCTTATTCAACTGGTCGCGGGCTTCGAGCTGCTTGCACCCGCTCATGGCTAGCACCATGCCGGCAAGAGTAACCGCGAACGCCGTAATACGTGCGGGTCCATTCATGTTCGTATCCTTCTCCTTCAGGCGAGTGCCTATCGGTTGCGCGCCTGGAATCTATTGCAACTGGTCTCAGGCGGGAGCATCCAAAACCAGAAATGAAATTGTACTCCTGTTACCGTTCGGCCACTCTGCCCCAGATCACCGCCGGCAAACCGGATAAATAAGGGAACTCACTGCCTCCCACTTCGCACAATGCCGGGGCAAAATCCAAGGCCATTCAGCCCGGCGCAATGCGCGCCGCCCCAATCGCCGGACTGCCGGCCCCGCGAACTGCGCACGGAGATTGCCGGCCCCGGTCTGTCCGCTATTCGCCTTCCTGAATCTTGGGCGTCATCAAGCCGATGTGGTCCACATTGGCCGCGCGGCCGATGTCGATTACGTCGGCAATCGCGGAGAAGTTGAGATTGTCGTCACCCTTGACGAACATCACGCGTTCTGCGCGGTTGGCGTAAATCGCCGTCAGCTTGTTCAGCAGGTCGGCCTTGGGCACATCCTGATCGTTGATCTTGTAGCCCGGCTTGCCGCCGCCGTTATACACAACCTGAACGACGATAGTGCGGTCGTTGTTATTCTGCTGCTGAGGATTCTTCGGCGGCTGGGGCACCAGTGCGTCCAGCCCCTTCGGGGTAACCGGCACGATGACCATGAAGATGATCAACAGCACCAGAAGAATGTCGATCATCGGCGTCACATTGATGTCGGCCATACTGCCGCCGCCGCTGCCCATTGACATTGCCATGGCTTCAAACTCCTCGTATCTCTTAAATCGTTAGCAAATCGACGCAGACGCCAGCTTATTGGCCGCCCGAGAGATTGTTCTCTTTCTTCTGCGTCAGCAAGCCCACTTCGTCTACGCCTGCCGTGCGCACATCGTCGATTGCGTCTTCAACCGCCTTGTACTGCGCCCGCGCATCCGCGCGAACATAGATGGTCTTGCCAGGCTTGTCGGCCAGTTTCGCTGCAACCTTCGTTCCCAGTTCGCTGGCAGCGACCCGGTCCTGCCCCAGAAAAAATGCGCCATCGCGTGTGACAGCCACGACAATTGCATCTTCCTTGTCGGCGTCGGGCATGGCTACGGCGTTGTCCACCTTGGCCATGTCGATGGATACCTTGTTCTGCAGCATGGGGGTAATGACCATGAAGATGATCAGCAGCACCAGCATCACGTCCACCATCGGGGTGACGTTGATGTTGGAGTTTACGTTCCTGCCTACGTCACGTTTTGAAATTCCCATTTTCGGGGCTCCGAGCGTCTAGATTTTCTAACGGACCCTAAGTCCGGCAGTGCCTTCGAACCCGGCTGGCTCAAGCGGTGAAACAGGAGGGCAGGAGGACTTTCGCAATTCTCCTGCCCTTCGCAGCTTCTCGCTCGGGCATTGAGCCGTCTCGCTTAACGCTTGTGGCTCTGCTTGATGAAGTAGTCCACCAGTTCGCTTGAAGAGTTGTCCATCTCGACGTCGAACGCCTCAACGCGGCCGGTAAAGTAGTTGAACGCCATAACGGCCGGGATAGCCACCAGCAAACCAAATGCCGTGGTTACCAGGGCTTCCGAGATACCGCCGGCAACCGCGCCGATACCAGAGGTCTTCTGGGTGGCGATCTGCTGGAAGGCGTTCAGAATGCCGATGACGGTGCCGAGCAGGCCGACGAACGGAGCGGTTGAGCCGATGGTGGCCAGAACCGAAAGTCCCCTCTTCAGCTTTGCGTGCACAATCGCTTCGGCCCGCTCGAGTGCGCGGCCCGAGCTCTCAATCGTCTCGTCGGTGGCAGCGCCGCCTGAAGAGCGGAACTCCTGCAGACCGGCGGTAACGACTTCAGCCAGGTGCGACTTCTTGTTGCGGTCGGCGATCTTGATCGCTTCTTCCAGCTTGCTGTCTTTCAGCGCGCCGGCAACCTTGGGCGCGAACTCGCGCGACTGCTTGCGGGCTGCCGAGAAGTACAGGTAGCGGTCGATCATCACTGCCAAAGACCAGATCGACTCAATGAAGAGGATGATGGCGATGACGCGTGCCGGCCATCCCATATGGCTCCACAACCCCATGGGGCTGAAGCTGACCGTCTGTTCCCCTTCCTGGAAGAAAAGGGCCAGGCTGTTGACCGAGTGCGAGATTAACTGTGTGGTTTGAGCGAGAATCACTGAATCGTTCCTCCTACGGAGTTTCTTTTAGTACGGGGTACATCCGCCTTGGCGGATTGCTTGGGAATGCTCCTCGTTACCTGATTCGCATTCGGTTCAAAAACAAGGCTCCCTGTTATAGACGCATCAGGGAGCCAGTGAGTTCGTCATCCGCCAAGCGTAAAGATCACGTTGACGGTAGTATCAACTTCAACCGGTTCGTTGTTCAGAAGGTATGGCTTGTAACGCCAGGTCATCACCGCATCGCGCGCAGCCTCCTGCAACATCGCAGGACCGCTGATAACACGAAGATTCTCAATGGTGCCGGTCTTGGAGATGGTTGCCTGCAGCTGCACTGTGCCCTGCATACGGGCCGCTTTGGCGATGGGAGGATAAACCGGCGTAGCGCCACCTATGCGCAAGCCAACCATCACGCCGCCGGAGATGGTGATCTTCTTGGGAGGTGCGGCCTGCACCTTGGGCGGTGCGCCTTTACCGAAGATGCTATCGCTCACGCCACCGGCAACGCCGCCGCCAAGGCCTTCCATGCCGGCAACGCCAAAGCCGCTCGACGGAGGAGCTTCCTTCTCGGTGACCTGCAGAATCGTGTGCGGAATACGCGTCGGCGCCGTAAGCTGGCTGTTCATCATTTCAGACTGAACATGAACGATGTGTACGGCCTGTGGAGGAGGCGGGGGCGGGGGCGGGGGCGGAGGGGGCGGAGGCGCAATCAACAGCGTCTGCATAGCGCCCTTCGGCAGCGCCTCTGGGTAGATCAACGGAATCAGGATCATGATCAACAAAATCGAGCCATTGATGATGAGTGTGACCATCATCCAATACTTGCTTTTGTTGGCCTTTGCAATCCTGCCGGAGGATTCAAATGTGGAATCTTCAAACATGGCCAGCCTCGAATCGAGTGTTTGTTACTCCTACTTAGACACCGCGGGAACCGCAAATGTTCCCGTACCTGAAATTCGTCTTATAGAAGCGTGTCCACCTTATCAGAAGCACGCTTTCCCTGCAAAACCTGCTGCTAAACCGCGCAGCTTCAACGTTTGTTTCTTGCATTGCATGGTTCAAATTGCGCCGTTTCAAACCCCGGCAACGCGCTACAGGCCGAACCCGGAAAATGCTTGCCTGCGGTCATCCCGCACTGCGGGAAGTCGCCGGCGCAATCCCGGCACTTTTCGTCAAACCCGGGCGCGCTTGGCCGCGGGTAACGAAACTGCCTTCCCGCTGCCGCTCCGCCAGTCCTGCCATGCAACCAGCATCGGAGCCGCCACCGCAATCGATGAGTAGGTTCCGATTAGAATACCCACCACCAGCGCGAATGAAAAGCCCTTCAACACCGGTCCACCAAAAATATACAGCGAAAGAACCGTTAAGAACGTGAGTCCCGAAGTAAGCACCGTCCGGCTCAGCGTCTGGTTAATGCTGCGGTTCACCACATCGTGCAGCGCCTCGCGCCGGCTCAGCCGCAGATTTTCGCGGATGCGGTCGAACACCACGATGGTGTCGTTCATCGAGTAGCCCACCAGCGTCAGAATGGCCGCAATCACCGTCAGGCTAATCTCCAGCCCCTTGAAGCCGAAGGAGTCAAGCAGCGCAAACGCGCCAACGGTAATCAGCGTGTCGTGGAAACAAGCCACCACGGCCGCTACGCCGTAAATCAGTTGGAACCGGAACCACAGGTAGATCAGCATCCCCAGCATGGAGTAGAGCGTAGCCTGTATCGCCTTGCGCACAAGCTGCTTGCCCACCGTGGGGCCCACCACCTGTACGTTTTGTACCGTAAACGAGTTGCCGTAGTGCGACAGCAGCGCGTCGGAAATCGCCTGGCGGCCCTGGTCGAGCGTTGTTTCGTTCGTCTGCTCGGGCAGGCTGATCAGCACATTATTCTTGCTGGGATCGTCGAAGGTCACCACGCTGGCATCCTTGATGCCGGCCTCCTGGGTCGCCTGGCGAATCTTGCCCAAATCAGGCGACTGCTGAAATTGCACCTGTACCTGAGTGCCGCCCTTAAAGTCCACGCTCAAGGGAACCGGGCTGCCCGTGCCCGCATAGTGCATGGCCATCGAGATGATGCCCGCAACACTGAATACCATCGAAAAGGCAAGGAAGTACCACTTCTTTCCCAGCCAATCCACGTTCACGCCGTGAAACAGTTCCACTGGTTCTCTCCACTTCTTCTGAGCTTCTAGCTTCTAGCTCCTAGCTTCTAGCCATTCCTCGCGGGAGCCTCAATCGACGGTTCCACCAACAGGGGGCTAGAAGCTAGAGGCTAGCAGCTAATAGCTGCTGTTAAATCGAAACCATCTCGCCCTGCTTCAGCTTGTTCAAATGCGCCTCGAAGATCACCCGCGACACATACACCGCCGTAAACAGGTTGGCCAGCAGACCAAAGGTCAGCGTGACCGCAAAACCTCTCACCGGCCCGGTGCCGAACAGGAACAGAATCGCCGCCGAAACAATGGTCGTCACGTGCGTATCCACAATGGTCACCCACGCGTGTGCAAAGCCCTGGTCCACAGCGGCAGAAGCCGCTTTGCCTGCCCTGATCTCTTCACGGATGCGCTCAAAGATCAGCACGTTTGAGTCAACGCCCATGCCGATGGTCAAAATCACGCCCGCAATTCCCGGCAGTGTCAGCGTGGACTTCGAGAATCCCATAAAGCCCAGCAGGATCACCAGGTTCAGAAACAGCGCCAGGTCAGCGTTGATGCCCGAGCCGCGGTAGTAGATCAGCATGAAGGCCATCACCACCAGCACGCCCACAATCGCCGCCGTCACACCGTCGCGGATTGAGTCTTGGCCCAGCGATGCGCCCACCGTGCGGTCCTCAAGGTAGTTGAGCGAGGCCGGCAGAGCGCCGGTGCGCAGCATCTTCGACAGCAGATCCACTTCCTCCTGCGAAAAGCTGCCCGAGATCTCGCCGCTGTCGCGAATCGCGCTCTTGATGTTGGCCACTTCGCGCACGCGACCGCCCAGCACCACTGCCATGCTCTTGCCCACGTTGGCGCTGGTGTAGTCGTAGAACTTGTCGCCCGCCTCGTTGGTCAGAGTGAACTTCACGTCCTTCATGCCGTTCTGGTCCGTGCTCGGGTCGGCGGAGCGGAAGTCGCTGCCGGCCACAACCGCGACGCGGTCCAGCACGTACACGCTGTCAGAGTCCGAGCCGCTGGCCAGCGCGCCGGAGCCATGCACCATCTCCTGATCGGAGGACAGCATGCCGCCCGAAGCAGCCAGAGCCGCGGCTTCATCCTGATACGGTCCGCCCACCACGGCGTGAATCGACAGTCTTGCCGTCGACGAGATCATCGTCTTTACCCGGTCGATGTCGCTGATGCCCGGCAACTCCACCAGGATCTGATTCGCGCCCAGGTTGTACTCCTGAATCGTCGGCTCGCTCACGCCCAGTGAATCCACGCGGTCGCGAATCGTGTCGATCGCCTGCTGAACGGTCTTCTCGTCCAGGGCCTGCTCGATCTGCGGCTTCATCGTCAGCGTAAAGCTGGTGTCGTTGCCGCCCGCCACGTCGTACTCGCTCGAGTACTTCTGGTCAAGCAGCGACCGCACCGCGCTCGCATTCGCCGCCGTAACGCCATCCACCTGGATCAGCTCCGGCCGGCCCGACTCGTCGGGCTTGAGCGGATTTGGCTTGTAGACCTGCGAGAAACCAAGGCTCGCGGTCTTCAGGTCCTGCTGTACGCGGGCAACCGTGTTGTCGGTTTCGGTGTTCACGGCTTCTTTCACTTCCACCTGCAGAATCAGGTGAACGCCGCCGCGCAAATCCAGGCCAAGGTGAATCCGGCTGCCGATCGCATCCAGCAGGGCTTTGCCGCTCACACCCGACGGGATTCCGAAGATGCCGTACAGAAACACCAGCAGCACCGCGATAATCAGGACAACCTTGTTTTTGAGATTCTTCTTCATTTTTCCGTTTCTCTGTTTCTAATCGTACAAACGTGCTCTGACCGGAGGTTCGGCTTAGGAGCCGGAAGTATCCTCGGTGGTGACCGAGGCAATCGCGCTCTTGGCTATTTCCAGTTTAAGGTTGTCCGGGGCCACGCGAACCACGATCGAGTCGTCCTTGATCGAAAGAATGATTCCCCTGATTCCGCCCGCGGTTGTTACGCGGTCGCCTGTCTTGATCGAGCTCAGCATTGACTGCCACTGCTTCTGGCGCTTCTGCTGGGGACGAATCATCAGGAAGTACATGATGGGAATCAACAGCAAAAGTGGCAGCATCGGTAGAATGCCTCCACCCGCTGCCGCCGGAACTGCCATGAAGGCTGCCAAACTTATCGCCACACTCATCCTTTGCTCCGCCCCAAACCAAACTTCCGTTCAGGGCACAGGCGCACGCCATTGGCTCATGCGCCCGCACATAAATTTGTCTCCGGGAAATGTCCTGGCCGAGGATCAACTCCAGCTCAGGCTCTGGAAGGAGGGCAAGATTGATGCGTACCCGGGACTCCTGTTTCACCCCGCGCTCGCTCGTCGCTTGAGCCCTACCGCCGTCTGCTTCCTGTTCGACACAGCTCTCTTCCGGCAACCCGGCCACAGAAACCAAACCGTTCAGCCCTTGTCCATTCCAGCCGGATCCCAGAAAGATTGCCTAGAGAGATAAGATACGCGCGCCCTATAGCGTGTCAAGGCGCTCTGTGCAGGGCCGGTATGCGCGCGCCATGCACCCTCCCCCGGACCATTGCCGCTTATAAAGACTTTACGGCTCGGCTACTCCTCCCTTACCGAATAAGGCGTCTTCTGGATTCATAGCGCTCTCCACCCTGGAACGGGCCAGCCGCACAGACTCTCTCCGCAGTGGAAGGCAGGAGGAAGTCCGTGTATATCTTCCAATTTCATTCAGAGTCGTTCTGGCTTATTCCTGGAATTCCAGCCGTCATTTTTATGCTTTGGGTGCTCTGGCACTTCCATTCAGAACAAAGACGCTAAGCCCGCAAAGCAAATCGCCGGAGGCGCGCTGACTCGCTGTCTTGCTGACTCGCCGCCCAGTTACTGCGCCTTCGCGTCCGATGCCGCTGCCGGCGCATCCGCGTCGTCGGTCGTATCCTCGACCAGCACCGCCGAGCCCGGCACAATGTCGTAGCTGACCGCCGTTTTGCCCGTGGGATTGAACGTAATCCGCAGCGGCTCACGCTGCCAGTCTGGCGGACCGCATGCAGGAGAAGTCTGGCTGGCCGCGTCAAACGCCGAGATCTTCTTGGCCAGCACCGGCCGACGCGCCGAGATCTGCGCCACCACGGCATACAGGCTCTTTCCCGTCGCCGTCAGTCCGCAGTAGGCCCCATAGTCGCGGAACCAGCTCACCTGGCTCACGCCCGGGTCGTAGTCCGGCAGCTTCAGCGCCGTCACTTTACCGGTCACGCGATCCACCATCAGCCACGGGCCCCGCTGCCACACCCATTTGCCGGCTTTGTCACCGGGAAGCTCGTCGTTCAGCCGAATCACACGCCGCACCACAAAGCTGCGGTCCGTCACATCGTGCGCTTCGCCCGTCGTCCACTCTTTTACCAGGCCGTCCACCACCAGCGGACGAATCTTCAGGTAGGTTTCCCCTGCCTGCGCCCCCGCCGGATCTCCAGCCGTCGAGTAGGGAACCCGTTTGGCCACGCCGAGCGCAACGGTATGCACCTTGCGCGGTGTAGCCTGCATGGTCACAGCCATTGCGAAAGCTGCCACTGCCGCCGCCACTCGTCCGGAGCCGATCATCTTCGTTCAGCCTCCTGGTGTCTTGTCTCTAAAATTCATCACTAAACTGAGACTGTCATTCTTCTGAGCGAAAGGGGCCCCAAACGCTTTTCAGTTTGGGGGTGGTGAGCGAAGAATCCGCGGTTGTTCTTTCGCGCCATTTTACAAAGAACTTTATTAAGAGGCCCTAGCGACATATACCGGCGGGCAGCGCCGCTAAAAGTCGATAACCTCTACAGCCCTGCCGCTTCCACAGCCCGCGCCACACGAAAAGCCGTTCCCTCGTTCAGATGGGCGGCCAGCACCTGCATGCCCACCGGCAGCCCCGCATTGGTCGCACCGCAGGGAACTGTCACTCCGCAAATGCCCGCCAGGCTCGCCGTGACCGTATAAATATCGGCCAGATACATGGCCAGCGGATCGCCCGTCTTCTCGCCCAGCTTGAATGCCGGCGTCGGCGCGGTGGGCGACACAATCGCATCCACCTCGGCAAAGGCCCGCAGATACTCCTCGGCCAGAAGCCGCCGCACCTGCTGCGCTTTCAGGTAGTAGGCATCGTAGTAGCCGGCAGAGAGCGCGTAGGTTCCCAGCATGATGCGCCGCTTTACCTCCGCGCCAAACCCCTCGTCGCGCGAGTGCGAGTACATATCCGCAAGAGTCGCCGAATTGGGCGACCGATACCCGTAGCGCACGCCGTCAAAGCGTGCCAGATTCGCGCTCGCCTCCGCCGTCGCCACCAGGTAATACGTGGGCACCGCGTATTTGGTATGCGGCAGCGAAACCGGCTTTACCACGCAGCCCGCGCTTTCCAGAGCCGCAATTCCCTTCTCGATCGCCGCGCCAACTTCGGGGTCGAGTCCCTCGGCAAAGTACTCCTTGGGAACGCCGATCCGCAGTCCATGTGCGGGTTTGTCGCTCTCTGCGGCGTAGTCGGCCACCGGCGCAGGCGAACTGGTGGCGTCTCTCGGATCCTCGCCCGCAATTGCTCCCAGCATGGTGGCCGCGTCGCGCACATTGGCCGCAAACGGCCCCACACGGTCAAGTGACGAAGCAAACGCAATCAGTCCATACCGCGAAACCCGCCCATACGTTGGCAGAACGCCCACTACGCCGCAAAAGCTCGCCGGCTGGCGAATCGATCCGCCCGTGTCGCTGCCCAGCGTGGCCACTGCCAGGTTGGCCGCAACCGCCGCCGCCGAGCCGCCGCTCGAACCGCCCGGCACGCGCTCGGTATCCACAGGGTTGCGCACCGGCCCGTACGCGGAGTTCTCGTTCGACGAGCCCATTGCGAACTCGTCGCAGTTCACCTTGCCCAGCAGCACCGCGCCCGCGGCTTCAAGCCTGGCAACCGCCGTTGCGTCATACGGGGGATGATACCCCTCAAGAATCTTCGATCCCGCGGTCGCCGGCGCGCCCTTCATCGTGAGCACATCTTTAATGCCCACCGGGACGCCCGCCAGCACCGGCAGCGGATCGCCCTTCGCGGCCATCTCGTCCACCCGCGCGGCCTGCTCCAGCGCGCGCTCCCTGGTCAGGCTCAGATACACATTGAGCCGCGCATTCTTCTGCTCGATCCGCTCGTAGTAGCTTTGGGCCAGTTCCACGGCCTTCACCCGGCCGCTGGCAATCCCTTCCCGCAGCTCCGCCAGCGTCAACGGCTTCTCAACAAATCTCTCCACAGTCGTTTCCGTGCCCTTTATCTCGTTCGCCAATCCGCAATCCCTCAAGTACCGTTCGGTCTCTAAGTCAGTTCACTACCGTTCAATCACCTTCGGCACTTTAAAGAACGCTCCATCGCTCTCCGGCGCCTCGGGCATCACCGCCGCGCGCGGCAGCGAGGGCTGCAACCGGTCAAGCCGCGGAGCCATTGCGCCCACAGCGTCTCCCAGCTCGCTTACCTGGGCCAGCGGCTCAACGCCCTTGGTGTCCAGCTCGTTTAACTCGGCAATGTAATCCAGAATCGCGTTCAGATCGGTAAGCATGCGGCCGGTCTCATCCGGCGTCAGCTCCAGGTGAGCCAGCTCGGCCACGCGCTCCACTTCTTCCACTGTAACTTTGGCGGTCATTCCGTCCTTTTTCCCCTGCGTCCTACTCCCCGCTGTCTTTTTCCCCGAAGATAAAGTATAGCCGCACGCCGATCCCTGCTTCGGAGGCCACTTCCCGCCTCAATCCACCGTCAACGTCACCGTCACCGTATGAGAAACCCCGGTCGAAGTCACCGTTACCGGAATCGAATACGTCCCCGCAGGCGTGCCTCCGCTATCTCCGGAGCCGCTTGACCCGCTCTTGATCAACCCGCCGGAACTCGTGCAGCCGGTAGCTGCTCCTGCCACAACCAGCACCAGCAGCAGCGCCATCCAAAACGCCTTCCGCCGCCGTCTTAGTGCCAACGGCAACACCAGCAGTCCACATGCGAGCGGAACCGCCGTCCACTCCGCCGGGCGCTCGGCCCGCGCCGATGTAAACGCCCCCGTAGAAATCTCCACCGTCACCGAACCCGTTGCGCCGGCGTTCACCGTCGTGGTTGCGGGGTTGAACAGGCACAACGCATTCGCCGGCAGCGTACCGCACGAGAAGGTAAATGCTCCTGAAGCCCCATTCGCCGGATTGATGGTCGCCGTGTAATACGCCGTCAGCCCCGCGGCCACAGTCTGCGAGTTCGATCCCGAAGTAGCCACGGCGAAATCAAAGCCCGTCCCCGCCAAGGCTATGCTTGCCGGCGTCGTCAGGCCCTGAGAGTTCGCCGTCAGCGTGCCCGTCGCCGATCCGCTCGCCGTGGGCGCAAACACCACTGTCGCCGTGCAGTACGCCCCAGCCTCCAGCGCCATTGTGCAGTTGTTCTGCGCAATCGCAAACGGCCCCGTTACCGCCAGCGTGAGCGAGTCGATCGCTATGCCGCCGGTATTGCTAAAGGTCACCGTCTGCGGAGAACTCGTCTGGCCCACGCCCACATTTGAAAAGTTGATATCCGCCGGTGTGCCACTCACTCCCGTTCCCACCAGCCCGCTGCCGTTCAGCGACACGGTAAAGGGCACAACTCCCGGCGTCGACGATGAAACCGTAAGCGCTGCCGTAATCGCTCCCGTTGCCGGCGGAGTAAACACGATCTGCGCCGCGCAGCTGCTCCCGCTGTTCAGCGCTGCGCCGCAGTTTGTGCTCGAAACCGCATAGCTGGCCGCTGCCGCTCCTGTCGTCTGGAAGCCCACATTCGCCATTGCCAAGCCGCCCACGTTCGTCACGGTAATCGTCTGCGGATCGCTGGCCACTCCCGTCTGCTGCGCTGAAAATGACAGGCTCGACGGACTCACGCTCAACGCCGGCGGCGCTACTCCCGTTCCGCTCAGCGCCACCGTTTGCGTGCGCAGCGCGTCTGCAACCGAAAGCGTGCCGGTCAGGCTCCCCTGCTGCCCCGGCGCAAACACCACGCTGATGGTGCACGACGCCGGCCCCGTCAACTGCGTTCCGCATGTGCTCGAACTCTGGAACGGGCCGCTTGCCGTAACAGCGATGCCCGTCAGCAGTTCTCCGCCGCTGTTGGTCAAGGTGACCGTCTGCGCAGATGAAAGCGCTCCCACCGCCGTCGAGGCAAAGCTGAGCGAAGCCGGGCTCAGGCTATCGGTGGCGGGCGATTGGCCCGTCCCGCTCAGCGCTATCGTCTGCGTTCCGCCGGAGTACACCAGCGTCAAGGTCCCAGCCGCCGCTCCCGCCTGGGTCGGTGAAAACTCAAGCTGCATCTGGCAGCTGGTTTGCGCCGCCAGGCTGGTCGTCCCGCAGGAGTCGGTCGCAATCGAGAATGGCCCGCTCACCGTCAGGCTGGTAATAGGAGTCGCCGATGTGTTGCTGTTGTTCACCGTTATTTCAAGCAGCGCCGAGGCCTGCCCCACCTGAACTTGCCCAAAGCTCAAGCTGGCCGGCGACAGCGTTACCACTCCAGGCGCCGTGGCCGTTCCACTCAACGCCACCGTTGTTAACTGGCCGCCACTCACATTCGCGCTGATCGTCATCAAGCCTTGCTGGCTACCCAGAGTAGTGGGCGCAAACACCACCTGCACGGCGCAGCTCGCCCCGGCGGCAACGCTTGTGTTCACGCAATTATCGGTCTCGCTGAATGCTCCGGGCAGCGCAATCGCCGTCACCGTAAGCGCCACATTGCCTGTATTCGTAATCGTCACCGTCTGCGCGGCGCTCAGCGAGCTCTGCTGCGCGGTAAACGTCAGCGAATTGGGGCTTGCTGTAGCGGTGGTCGTATTCATCCCCACCGACGCCAGAGGAAGCTGCCAGATTCCCCGCCCGTAAGTGCCCGCAACCAGCACCGGCGAGGCCGCGCCCGCAGGCGATGCGCTCAGCGCCACCACCGGAGCCGCCGGCAATCCGCTGCCATACACGCTCCAGCACGTTGAACTGGCGACCGGGCAGTTCGACACCTGCGTCGTAAAGTACACCCCTTCGTCCGTAGCCACGTACACCGTGCCCGCGCTCTGCGGGTCCACCACCACGCTGTTGGCGGGCGTCTCCGGCAGGTTCGCCGTAAGGTCCTGCCAGTGAGCGCCGCCATCCGTCGAGCCATAAAGAATGCGAATCATCAACTTCTGAGCATCGGCCCCCTCTACGGTCACATAAACCGTGTTGCCGGTCGTATCGTGCGGGTCAATGTAGATGCTCGAAATATCCATGCCGTAATAATTCATGGAATTCACGTCATTCTTTACCGGCCCCAGCGTCACATCCTTCCACGTGGGCGCCGCAGCCGACGCCGGATTGACGATTGCGCTCAACACGTGGCCCGGCAAATTCGCGCCGCCATTCAGCGATCCGTACATGCCCAGGTAAATCTTTTCGCTGCCATTCGCCAGCGGAAGCGCGGCCATCGAACGGATCACTCCGTTGCCGCTGCACGCTCCGCTGGTCACGCCGCTGGTCACACCGGTTGAAAGAATCGGGCTGATCGCATTCGTCCAGCTCCACCCGCTTCCGTTTGCCGGTCCGCGCCACACGCGGCATGTTCCAATCAGCAGTTGCGTCGCATCCAGCGGATCCACCAGAAACGGCGCAGGAGTCGCCATCGTCAGCCCATCGCCGTTCACATCCGCATCCGTCACCACCGGGCTGGTGCCAAACGCCGACGGCGTGCAGCCGCCCGTTTGCGAACACGCGTAGATTGAAACTCCCGCCTGGTTGTTGACGTACCAGTTATTCGCGTTCGTGGGGTCGATTGCCACCGGGCCCCCGTATCCGCCAAGAATCTGCGGCCAGTCTGCCGTCGCCGCGCTGCCTTTCACGCCTGCCGTCCCGTTCACCCCTAATCCGGCCATCATTGCGTAGGGCGTGGTGGTCACCTGCGACAGACTCACCACTTCGGCCAGCGAACCCAGGCCCGCATTCAGGTTTTGAAAGTGCTTTGCGTCGGTCGTCGAGCAAGCCTGCCCCGTCTCGCCAATCGCGTCCATCGAGCGCCAAAGCCCGCTGTCGTTGCCCGCAAAAATCTCCTGCGGATTCGCCGCATTCCACGCCAAAGCATGCTGGTACGGGCCCACTTGCGCGCTCATGCAACTTGCTGCGTTGGTGGTGTTGCGCCACGCGCATCCCATCGCCAGGCTGCACTTCCAAAGGTCGTCCGCGCCGGCCAGCAGCAGCGTATCCTGCCCCGCGCCCAGGCCTCCCGGCACCGCCGCCAGCGCCAGCGTGTAGCTGCCGTCGACAATCGTCACTGCTCCCAACTGCGTGTTCTCCTCCAGAGCCGCCGTGCTCCACTTCTTGCTAAAGGTCACGCTCGTGTTGGTACACGCCCCGCCAGAGATCGCGCACTGGTCTTGCCACAACCCCTGGTCCTGGTCGTCGATGTCCACCGTCCACGCAAACGTGTCGCCTGTCGATGGATTCACCGCCAGCGTTCCGCGAAAGATGGGGCAGGCAATTGAACCAACTTCGCCCAGGTTCGCGGGACACAGCGATGTCTTGAGCGTCGTCGAAGATCCCCCCGGCTGCGCCGTCATCCGCGTCCACGTCACTCCATCCGCCGACTGGTAGTAGCCGTGAAAGCGCACAGCGGCATAAAACATCTTCCGCACCGAATTCCACACCACTGAAGTGGCCGCATTCCCATCCGGCGAAGCGAACGCCACCGCCGGCCCCTGTACGTAATTGCTCGCCCCATCCTCAATCGTCGCCAGGTGCCATGTCGCGCCGCTGTCCTGTGAGTAGTAGAGTCCTTCGTAACTCGTCCCGGACTCGACGGCATTCACCACCGCACCCTCATAGGCCTGCGAAACCGCGGCGACCACCACCTGCGTGTTCGCCGTACTCCAGGCAAACCCCGCAAATCCCTCGCCTAGAAAGCTGAAGTCCTGGAACCCCAGCCCGTCTTCCGCATCGAACGTGTGGGTAATCAGGCTCCACGTGTTTCCGCCGTCGGTGGACCGCAGAATTCCCCCGCCGTAATACGAATCCAGCGCGTCGTTGGGATCGCCAGTGCCCGCCAGAATCACTCCCGTGCCGCCCGGCTGCACCGTCAGCGCTCCAATGCTGGTCGACGCGTCCGTGGCTCCATTGAGCGCGCTCAACTGGTCGGTAAGCGGCGTAAACTCGACCGTCGACGCATTCGACGTACCTGCGTTCTGCGCGGCCCACACGCCACCACCCGTCGTGCCCAGGTAAAGCCGGTTGCCGGTCGCGTCAGAAGGGTCAAGGGCCAGCGCCGTCACGCGCCCTGTCACCAGGCCAAAGTTCGCCGTCTCCACTGCCGCCGGTCCCAGCGATTGCCAACTCTGGGTCGCCGCCGTCGTCTGGGTAATTGCCTTCCTCATTGCGTTGGATTGCGTTAAGCTCCCGCGCCCAACCAGTCGTCCACTCGCCGGCGTCCAACCGCGCTGCGCCAAGAACCGCTCCGCCGCAGCCGCACGGGGTGGCAGATGCCTATGCTGCGCAGCAACACTTTCTTGTCCCGCTATTGCGCTCTGCTCCTGCGCTAAAACCGGTCCCGCCAAAACACCCAAGATTGCTAAGAAAAAACTCAATCGCTTCCCGGCCACGGCCGCATCCTTCCGCCGCAGAGCAATAGAATTCCTTAACCTGCCGCTGCGGGTGGGTGTGCGAAACGTGATTTTGAGAATGCGATCCATCACACGTGCTCAAAACCCCGGCTCCGCTTATCCCTCTCTCATCTTGTTTGGAGGGTGAGTACGGAATCCAATGGATTATGAAGTGTGAAACACGCAGTTTCCGGGATTGGAAATTGCGCCCATTATAGGAATCTAAGAATAGGCGCTAAGTGATATTGGATACATTTTGTGCATTAAGCATATCCAGAGTAACCTCGCCGTCTATGAAACTTTCGTGTGAATCACCCCTTTGAGCTACACTCTCCGCGAGGCACATCATGGGTAATCTCTCGGATTTTCTCGGAATCTCGCTCGCAATCGTGCTCGGCTGCGGACTGCTTTGCCTGCTCTTTCTATCCCTCCAGATGCTGGCACAGGATGCGAAAAAGCGCGGAAAACCGGGGTTTCTCATCGCTCTACTGGTGCTGTTCACCTTCCCGATGGGGCTTCTTCTCTGGCTTCTCTTCCGTCCCGAACCCGGCGATCCTGGTCAGCGGCCCTTCCGCCTCACAGACCATCGCACCCAATAGCGGCTCGGCCGCCGCGCCCCTCAAACCTCCGGCTCTCCGTCGTCGAATCGCAGTACCTTCGTACCGTCCTGTTGCGCGATGTAACTCTTCGTGTCGAACTTCTTCGCCAGCGACGCTCCCGTCATCGGCCGCACCAAGCCGAACACCGGACGGTTAAACCATGGCCGGTCCAGCTTGCCCACAATCGCCCACGCAATTCCCGCATAGCCGTTCGGGTCCCGGCCATCCAGCTCGTACCGGTCGTTCAGCGTCACCGCCCAGTCAAATGCAGTTGCCGGGTTTGGCGCCCACTCCAGAATCTTCTTGCCCCAGTACATGCGCATGTAGTTGTGCATCCATCCACCGTCCACCATCTGCCGCTCGGCCGCATTCCACAGCTCGTCCGCGGTCTCTCCGCGCTCCAGTTGTTCAAAGGTGTAGCGCCCCGGCCGCGCATCGCCCGCATGTTCCATCAGCGTCTTGCGCGCCCACGGCGCAGCGCACTCCCAGTTGTCGTAGTTCGGCTCGTAGCGCACAAACAGCGCCGCCAGTTCCCGCCAGCCAATCGCCTGCTCCAGGAATCTCTCGCTGCTTGCCAGCGGAACCTTGCCCTCACCTGCCGCCTTCTTCACCGCCAGCGCAATCGTCAGCGGCCCGATATTGCCAAAATGCAGATACGGTGACAGCCTGCTCGTTCCCGGCCTCTCTGGATGATTGCGGTTCTCGTCGTACTCCATAAGATCGTTCTCGATAAACTCCTGCAGCCGCTTAAGCGCCGCGTGCGTTCCACCGGTAAATGTGTCCACCGGCCGCACCGAACGGTCGAGTCTTGTAAATCCGGCAGTAATGTTATCCAAAAGAGAAAAGCGCGAAGCGCCCTGCCACGCGTAAATTGGCCTCATCTTCTTCGGCGCAACCAGAAACTCGGCGAGTGCTGCCTTCAGGTGCGGCCTGAAGTGGTGCATCAGCGCAAAGCTTCGCCCAAACACCCGCGAAGGCACAACCACATCCGCATCCACCGTCCAGAATGGAACCCGCAGCCTCTTGGCCAGCGCCGCCCGCCAGCGCTCCGGTTCGCGGCAAGGGTTCTCGTCGCCAATCACCAGCGCCGCCTGCTGCTCTTCCACAAATTCATCCAGCCGCGCCGGGGACCTGCGCACCACAAAGTCCACGCCGCGCGCATCCGCGTCCTCGGCTGCGTCGCGCAATCCATGCTCAAGAAAGTGATAGTGCCGCGAATTTGCGTTGGGGTAGTTCGGAATCACGTGGAAATATGCCGTTACCGGCAGTCCCAGCAGGTTCGCCGCCTCAATGGCTACATCGAGCGCGGCATTGTCCACCATGCGCACTGCCCGCTGCATCCAGTACACGACACAGCGCCCATCCCGGCGAGGCGCGCCCCCTCGGCGCACCAGCACGCGCGGCTGTGCAGCAAGCCGTGCAATCTCCTCGGGAACCTGCGCGTCGTCAGGAGAATCGTTCGCCACCGGACAAGCCTCTCGCACCATTCTGCACGTTAATCGCAGAAGGCCAGTCGCGCACTTTCATCCCACGCAAAGAAGCGACCCACAATTTCCGCCCTGCACAAGGCATCGCAGCAAACGCCACAATACATCCCCTCAACAGCAAGGGCCGCCTATAGGCGGCTCTTCTAAAGTCAAACTCCAGTGCTGCTCTACCAGCGACCCCAGGCCCGGCTAAAGTAGTCGCAGAGCGTCATTCCCATCAGCGCCAGAAACACAAAGATTCCCGCAACCACCGTCAGCTTGGTCAGCTTGGTGCTGTACTTCACGTGCATAAAAAACAGCACCACCAGCACCGCCTTGGTGCAGGCAATGGCCAGTGCCACCACGGGATTCCAGAAGATCGTGAGTCCCGGCGCAAAATGCCACTCGCCCAAATCGATAAAAGACATCCACACCGTTAATCCCGTCGCCACAAACAGCACCCCCAGAATCGACAGGTACACCCTGGGGCTTACGATATGGTGCTCGTGATGGCTTTCCGCTTGTATCTCGCTCATGCGCCCCTCTCAGTACCTGCTGATCAAGTACAGCAGTGGAAATAGGAAGATCCAGATAACGTCGACAAAGTGCCAGTAAAGGCCAAAGTTTTCAATGTACGTCACGTGCCCGGTGGTGTAGTCTCCGGCATTTGCACGCACAATCAGGTAGCCCAGCAGGCAGATGCCGATAATCATGTGCAGCGCGTGCATGCCCGTCATGGCAAAGTACAGAAAGAAGTACATCTCTGTCTTCGCGGCCATGTCCGGCGCGAGCGGCTTGTCGTGATATTCGGCAAACACCTCGGGGTCCGAGGCCGGATTCACAAACGACGACACGCTATAGTGCAGCCCCGGAATGTGATGCTTCTCCCACTTCTCGTGGTACTCAATCGACTTGATGCCAAGAAAGCACAGGCCAAGAATGAACGTGAGCACCAGGCACAGCACCAGCCCGCCCTTGCGCTTCATCTCGGCGTTCCACACGCCCATGGCCATGGTAAAGCTCGACAGAATCAGCACGCCGGTGTTCGCTGTGCCCCAGCCGATGTTCAACTGGTGCGATGCCTCGACAAACGCAGGGTAGTACCAGTTGCGCATGATCAGATAGGCCGTAAACAGTCCGCCGAAGAACATCACCTCGGTCAGCAGAAACAGCCACATCGCAAAGTTGGTTGCGTCGAACTGCTGCTCGATCGTCTCAAAGTGGTGGCGCTGGTAAGCCGGGTGCGCGTGGTGCTCTTCAGCCGCCGCGCCGTTCGCGATGGTGGAGCTATTGGACACTGGCCACCTCTTTCGCTTGCTTGTTCTCAAGCCACTCGTAGTCGTAAGCCTCGTGGTCCATAATCGGCAGCTCCGTAAAGTTCTCCGTCAAGGGCGGCGATTGCGTTTGCCACTCCAGCCCCGTCGCCTGCCAGGGATTGTCTCCCGCGATCTCGCCATACTTCAGTGACCACGTCAGGTAGAGAATCGGCAGCAGGTAGCCCACGCCCAAGATCGTCGCGCCCGCCGTCGAGAACACGTTCAGCACTTGGAACTCCGGCGGATAAGCCGCGTACCGCCGCGGCATGCCCAACGTTCCCAGAATGAACTGCGGAAAGAACGTGAAGCAGAACCCGATGAAGGTCACCACCGCGGCAAACTGCGAAATCTTCTCTGGATACATGCGGCCCGTCCACTTCGGCCACCAGAAGTGAATGCCCGACAAGAACGCCATCAGCATGCCGCCCACCATCACAAAGTGGAAGTGAGCCACGATAAAGTACGTCTCCGTCAGGTGAATGTCAGTGCCCGTTGTGCCCAGAAACACGCCCGTCATGCCGCCGATAGTAAACAGCCCCATGAAGCCGAATGCATACAGCATCGGCGTCTCAAACGTGATGGAGCCCTTGTAAAGCGTGAACGCCCAGTTGAAAATCTTGATCGCCGAAGGGACAGCAACCAGCATCGTCAGCAGCGAGAACACCAGCGCCGCGTAGTTTGAGATGCCCATGATGAACATGTGGTGCGCCCACACAAAGAAGCCGAACACCGCAATCGCCACCGACGAGAAAGCCACCGCCGTATAGCCGAACACGCGCTTGCGGCTGAAGGTCGAAATCACTTCTGAGATCACTCCCATGCCGGGAAGAATCATGATGTAGACGGCCGGGTGAGAGTAGAACCAGAACAGATGCTGAAACAGCAGCGGATCGCCGCCCAGCGCCGGATCGAAGACGCCGATATGCACCGTGCGCTCCAGCACCACCAGCACCAGCGTAATGGCCAGCACCGGCGTGCCCAGCACCATCAGAATGCTGGCCGCATAATGAGCCCACACAAACAGCGGCAGCCTGAACCACGTCATTCCGGGGCACCGCATCTTGTGGATGGTCACAATAAAGTTCAGCCCCGTAAAGATGGAGCTGAATCCGGCCACAAAGATCGCCAGCCCGGTCGAGATCACATGCGTGTTCAGGTAATGCGTTGACAGCGGAGTGGTAAATGTCCAGCCCGTGTCCACGCCGCCAGCGGCCATAGTGAAGATCGCCATAAAGCCGGCAACAATGTACAGGTACCAGCTCAGCAGGTTGATCTTCGGCAGCGCCAGGTCCTTAGCCCCGATCATCATTGGGATAAAGAAATTGCCAAGCGTCGCCGGCACCGAGGGCACCAGGAAGAAGAACACCATGATCACGCCGTGCATCGTAAACACCTTGTTATAGGTGTCGGCGGCCATCAGGTCGCTCTGCGGCGTCAGCAGCTCCAGGCGGATCAGTCCCGCCAGCGCGCCGCCGATAAAGAAGAAAAACGTAATCGAGATCAGGTAGAGCGTGGCAATGCGCTTGTGATCGCTGGTCAGCAGCCAGCTCAGCAGACCATTCTCTTTGGTCAGGTAGTTCATCTTGGGAATCCTGGCCGTGGACTGATCGGGAAGACTGACGATGGTCGAGGTGCTCATGGGTTCACCTTTCCCTGCGCTGCCTGCTTGGTTGCCGCGGGTTTCGCAGTAGGTTGGCTTTCAGGCAGAAGGTCGGTTGTGGTGGTTGTCTGCTGGATACGATAGTCGGAGTCCAGATGCTTGATGTACTCCACCAGCGCGATCACGCCTTCTTCGCTTACCTGCCCTTGATACGTGGGCATAATCGGCGCGTATCCCTGGGTAATGTGCTGCGACGGATTCAGAATCGCTTCGCGCAGATAGGCGTCGTCCGCCGTTATCTGTTCCCCGCTTGAGAGCGTCAGCTTCGATCCGTAAACGTTGGCCAAGCTTGGGCCGCGCGCGTCTGGCCGCGTGTTGTGGCAGGCCGCGCAGCTCAGGCTGGCAAATAACCGTTCGCCGTTCTGCGCCAGTGAGTCGCCGCTGGTTGAGCTGGCCAGCCACTTCTTGTAATCGTCGGCCGAAAGCACCACCACATCGCCAATCATCGCCGAGTGGTTGGTGCCGCAGTATTGCGTGCAGAACAGGTGATACGTGCCCGTCGCCGTTGCCTGGAACCAAACCGTCGTATACCGGCCAGGAATCGCCTCGCGCTTTACGCGGAAGGCGGGAATCGAAAAGCTATGGAACACATCCTGCGAAATCAGCGTCAACTGGATCGGCTGGTCCACCGGAATATGCAGCGAGTTGATCTCATGCTGGCCGCCCGGATGCTCTGCCTTCCACATCCACTGCTTGCCCACCACGTAAATGTTCATGGCGTTGGCCGGCGGCGTAAACACGCGGAAATAGATCAGTGCGCCCCACACAAACATGATAAGAAACAAACCCAGTGGAATGATCGTCCACGTCGCCTCCAGCAGTGTCGAACCCTCGATCTGCACCGCCTTCGGATGACGCTTCCTGCTGTACAGAATCGAAAAACTCACGATCAGCAGGATCACGATCGTAAGCCCGATCAGGCTCACCAGGACCATGAAAAAATACAGCGCGTCCATCTGCGGCGCAATGGTCGACGCCTCCGGTGGATACAGCGCAAAGTTCGTCATCCACTTGACGAGAAATTGCCAAAGTACTGGACTAATATGGCTCATTCCGTTATCCGTTCACCTGTTTTCCTGTTCGCGATTTCTCGTTTTCTCCGCCGGCGTCGTCGTGCGCCGTCTCAATAAGCCCGCTCAACTTCTCGTGACGGTAATCGCGGCGGAACATGATGAACATGAAACCGCCCAGCAAAATCACCGTGATGCCGCCGCCCATCTGTACCACGCGCGCCACAATCAGCGAGTGCGTGTTGGTTTGGGGATCGTAGTGATAGCAGTACGTAAGAATGTTGTCCACCGGCGATCCAATCCGGTTCGACGACGCTTCGTCCAACCCCAGCAGCATATCTTTGGGCGAGTACTCCACACCCATGTAGTACTGCGCCAGCTTGCCCTCCGGCGTCACAATCTGGATGGAGCTGGCATGGGCATACTGCATAAACTTGCTGCCTGGAACATTGATCTTCACGTACTTGAAGCCCACGGTCTGGGTGAGCGCATCGATGTTCGCCTGCGTGCCTGTCAAAAAGTGCCAGCCGTTCGCCGTCTCCGCATGACCGTAGCGCTTCAGATACTCGCGCTTCTTGGCCGCCGCAAGATCGGTTCCCTCGGTGGGATCGATGCTCACCACGATGATGTTGAAGTCCTTGCCTGGAACGTAGCGCACCATCTCAAGCGCGCTCGTCAGCCCATCGAGCTCTTCACTGCAGAGCATCGGGCAGCGATAGTACACCAGCGCCAGAATCGCGGGCTTCTTGCCAAAGTAGCTGCTCAGGGCCACCAGCTTGCCGGCGTCGTCGGTAAAGGTCAAACCCAGCGGCAGTTGCTGGTTCAGGTGCTGATCGATCTTCACTCCGTCCAGCAGCGATGGCGGCTTGTCCTCGGTCTTTCCCACCTGCTTGTCGCCGTAGCTTGAAACCTGCGCAAGCAGTACAGAGGGAACCGCGGCAACGCCCAGCGCGAGAATGCCCGCCGCGGCCACTGCCGTCGCACGCCAGCTTCTACTCGTAGTGCCTTTGCTCATCATTGTTCCCTCTCTCCTTCTCCCGGTGTGCCGTTCAAAATTCAATCGCCATCCGGGTAAGTGGTGCTTCTCTGCGGTTGGGCTCGGGTTTCCTGTTCCTTGAAAAACCAACTCAGGAGTGCCCGCGTCTTACTTCGTTACTCCATGCGGAACCTGTTCAGCTTCTTCCTGTTCATACCCGGTTAGGGCAAATCCGTTGGTCAGCGGCGTGCCAACCGTGGGCCGCTCATCGCCCGTCAACGGCGGTGGCAGTTGCGCCGAGGGTGCAACAGGAATCCCGCGCTTGGCCATAATCTGCATCGCCTGCTCAATCGGAATCCTCACCTTGGTGTGCGCAGTGTCTGCCCAAGTGTAGTTCTCCAGCAGCAGATTCTCGCGCGCATGAAGGTCGGCCACATCCTGATTGCCATCGTCGGTCTGCACCCGCGGCGTGGGAAAGCTCTGCGTCAGCTCCGATATTTTGTTCTGCAGTTCGGGACTGGAAGGCAGGTTGCCAAGCTGCCGCACCTCTACCGTCTTGGTCCACTTCGAGTTCGGCCCGTCCTGCTTGTTCATGTAGGCATTCAGTACCTTGCCCATGCCGTACGCCAGCACGCCCACAACCACCACAAAGACACCGAGCGAGATCAGAAACACAAGAATCCCCGTGATCTTTACGTCGCTCCGCTCGTAGCCTGTCGAGGTGTCTATCTTTTCCGGCTCGTGCTCAGAACCGTCGTTCTCATGCTTGTGCATGTTCAGGCTCCAGAATCTCCGCCAAATGCGGGTCGTTGGTCTGCACCAGAGGCCGCATCTTCAGGCGCGTGCAGAAGAAAGCAATCCAGAACGAAACCATCGCCGCGGGAACCGCAATGTACTCCAGAATTCCCCAGCTGAAGTGCAGGTTGCGCGCGGCATCCTTGAAGTTCGGCTCTATCAGCCAGAACAGATCGAAGGCCTTCGCGAAGATCATCCATTGGCACACCCGCGTCAGCCGCTTCTTGTTCCGCTTAAGGTCGCGCGACAGCAGCAGCGTGAAAGGAATCAGCCAGTGGAAGATAAAGTCCAGCGTAATAATCACGCCCCAGCCGCCGCGAATGCGATCCAGATACCAGGGAATCTCTTCCGGCAGATTTCCTGACCAGATAATCAGGAACTGCGAGAAGGCCAGGTAGATATTCAGCATCACAAAGGCGAAGGTCAGCTTGCCCAGATCGTGCTGCTCGGTCTGCCGCAGGATGGTTTTGAAGGGCTCGGCCTTTGACAGCGCGATCGAAACAATAATGCCGAACGCCAGCACCGAGTATCCCTGTCCCACCAGGAACAGCAATCCATACACCGACGAAAACCACGTCGGGTCCATCGACATCACCCAGTAAATCACCGCCGCCGTCATGGTCAGCGCGTAAATCACAATGCCCGGCCCGCTGAAGTTCTCGAATCGCTTGATCCACTGCGGCGTGGTTTCCGCTCCCTGCGCGTCGCGCTGCGCGCTCATCTGCGTCAACCGCCACGTATAGAACCACCACACGGCAAAGCACAGAATGCCTACTGACCAAAACATCTGCGGATTCAGCATCCCCCGCTTGAAGTCCATGCAGTGCTTTTGGAACTCGGTAATCAATCCCAGCTTCAGCGCCGCCGCCGTTTGGCTGTCGCTTGTAAACCGCGACCAGATGTACAGCCTCTTCATCTCAAACGCGATCACCAGCCAGTACGCAAACACGATCGGCAGCGAGCGGCTCATCGCCTCAAGAGGCCTGCGCAGCAATAGTCCCCACTTGCCGCCCGTGCAGTACTGCACCATCAGCAACGCCAGCCCGCCCACTGACCAGCCGAACGTGAGCACCGTGCCCAGAACCCAGGCGCGCAGCAGGTGGTCAATCGAGCCGTCCGCGAACGCAAGCGCGGCGGCAACCACCGAGAACACCGCGCCTGTTAACAGCGCCACCGTCTTCCAGCCATCGACAAATACCGGAGCGCCCAGGTCGTCGGGAAGCGTTCTGGTGTGAGATGCGTGAGCCATTCCGTTCAAATCCTCACTTGGCGGCCGCGGGGGCCGGTTTGGTTGCGGGAATCTTGACAAGCGGATCGGCCGGATTGGCTGGCGCCATAGCCGGCGTTCCCTCGCTTGCGATTGGGTGATAAGCCTGCACCGCGGTCGAGGGCAGCGTCCACGGTTGCGCGTATTCGGGATGCCCTTGGTCAGCCGCTACGTTCTTCAGGTCGCGAATCTGCGCGCCCGCCGGAACGTCTTGCGGCGTCGCCGCCTGGCTCAACTGCAATGCGCGGATGTAAGCCGCCACTGCCCAGCGATCCTCCGGCGCAAGCTGCGCGGAGTAGTCGGGCATAGCGCCGTAACCGTGCGTCATCACGTAGAAGTAGTGCGAAATCGGCTGCGACAGCCGAACCTGATCATGCAGATTGGCCGCCGGCTTATAGCCGCGTTGCACAATCTCGCCCAGCCCGTTGCCCACGCGCGAGTGGCACGGAGTGCAGTAAATATTAAAGCGTTCCTGCCCGCGCTCCAGCACCGCTTGCGTTACGGGGAACGGCATCAGGTTCTGCTCCACCTTGTAGCCGTTCGCCCCCTGCACCACTCCGGTGTAGAAGTAGCTGTCCTCGTGCAGTTGCCCGCGCGCCACGGTGTTCAGCACCTGCGGACGCGCTCCGCGATGATCGGCAAAAAACTCCGTGCCGCGCTGTGGAACCATCCTGGGCTGGTCCTGCATGTCTTGCCGGCAACCGGCAAGCAAACACAGCGCAGCCAGTCCGGCAAGCGCCGCGGCAGTTCTGCCCCGCCTGCCGCGAAATGCCGCAAGAGTGAAGCGCCAAGCTGAAGGCTGAGAGCTGAAAGCTGAAAGCCGCGTAAGCATCAGTAGTCCACCTCCACTACTGAAGTTGGTTCCAAGGTCTGCAAATAAGCCTTCGTCTCTGAAAGGTCGAACTTCGGGTCCATCGCTTCAAGGCAAAGAAAAAACTTGTCCGTCAGCGCGCCATTGCGAAAGTTCGGCGCGTTAAACAGCGGATGATAAAGCGACGGCAATCCGTTCAGCGCCAGCATTCCAAAGCACGCCGAGAGTCCCGCCCACAGAATCGTCCATTCATACGCGGGAATAATAAACGCCGGCCAGGAGTACGTCGGCCGTCCGCCAATATTTAGCGGATACGCAAGCACCGAGATCCATGTCTCCAGCGAGAACATCGCCGCCAGTCCTATGAGCGCGCCCACCAGCGTGATCAGCGGCACCTTGTTGCGATGGAAGCCGATGGCCTCCGCCGCCTCTTCAACCGGATACGGGGTATAGCAGTCCATGCGCCGCCAGCCGTCCGCGTGCGCGCGCTGTGCGGCGCGCACCAGATCGCTGGGGGTTTCGAATTCGGCCAGCAGGCCGTACGTTCCTTCGCGTGCAGGCATATCAGTCACCAGCCTTTGCCGTGGCCTTGGGCGTAATCTTCGCGCCCGGCAACATTAAGCGGATCTCGTTCATGGGAATCATGGGCAGGAAGCGCACAAACAGCAGGAACAGCGCGGTAAACAGTCCCAGCGTTCCTATGTAGGTCATGTAATCCCACTTGGTCGCGCGGTACGTTCCCCACGATGAAGGCAGAAAGTCGCGGTAGAGGCTCGTTACCACAATCACAAAACGCTCAAACCACATGCCCACGTTTACCACCAGTGAAAGTGCGAACATGAAGGCGACGTTGGTGCGCAGCTTGCGAACCCACAGCGTCGTCAATGGAATCGCCAGGTTGCAGGTAATCAGCACCCAGTAGGACCAGCCCATCGGCCCGAACATGCGGTTCCAGAACATGAAGGCTTCCCAGTGCGACGCCGAGTACCAGGCCATGAAGGCTTCCATGCCGTAGCCGTAGGCCACAATAAAGCCCGTCGCCAGCATCACCTTGCCCATGTTGTCGATGTGCCGCTCGGTCACCAGCGCTTCAAGGTGGTAGAACTTGCGCAGCGGAATGGCCAGCGTCAGCACCATCGCGAATCCCGAGTAAATTGCGCCGGCTACAAAGTACGGCGGAAAAATCGTTGTGTGCCAGCCCGGCAAAACCGCCACCGCAAAGTCGAAGCTGATGACCGTATGCACCGAGAGCACCAGCGGCGTCGCCAAACCAGACAGCAGCAGCGATGCGGTCTCATACCGCATCCAGTGCCGCGCCGAGCCGCGCCATCCCAGCGAAAGCAGCCCGTAAAAATACTGCGCAGCCTTGCTCTCGGCGCGATCGCGGAAGGTGCCGAAGTCCGGGATCATGCCCATGTACCAGAACACCACTGAGATCGTTGCGTAGGTCGAAACCGCAAAGACGTCCCACAGCAGCGGCGAGCGGAACTGCGGCCACACGTTCATGGTGAACGGAAGCGGAAACAGCCAGTAACCCAGCCACGGGCGGCCTACGTGAATCAGCGGGAACATGCCGGCGCAAACCACCGCGAAGATGGTCATCGCCTCGGCAAAGCGGTTGATGGAGTTGCGCCATCCCTGCTTGAACAGCAGCAGAATCGCCGAGATCAGCGTGCCCGCGTGGCCAATGCCGATCCACCAGACAAAGTTGATGATGGCGAATCCCCACGCAACCGGCTGCGTGATCGCCCAGATGCCCACGCCCTGCAGAAACAGCCAGGTAACAGCCACCAGCAGAAACGTGGCCACCGCCCCGCCTAGTCCGAAGAGCGCAAACCAGCCCAGCGGCGTGTTGGGCGTAAGCACGATCCGCGAAATCTTCTCGGTGACCGACTTGAAGGTCTGCCCCTGCCCCAGGACACGATACTCGCCCGTTGCTGGATCGACTCCTGCACCGCGTTCCGGTTCGACTGGTTGTATTTCCTTCGTCGCCATCGTCGATTTAACCCTTTGCCGGCGCATGCTCCACCGGCGTTTCTTCGAGTTCCTGGTTCGTGTTCAGCACCGCGGCCACATACGTCGTCCGCGGGCGCGTGTTCTGGTCGCCCAGCACCTGGTAGCTGCGTCCGTCGGCGCGCAGTGCGGTCACGGCGCTCTGCTTGTCGTTGATATTGCCAAACGTAATGGCCGAGGCAGGGCACGCCTGCTGGCAGGCGGTCTTTATTTCGCCATCGCGGATGTTGCGGTTCTCCTTGTCGGCGTCGATCTTGGCCGCCGAAATCCGCTGCACGCAGTAGCTGCACTTCTCCATCACTCCGCGCGAGCGCACGCTCACGTCGGGATTGCGCATCAGCTTCAGGCTTTCGGTTTCGTAATCGGAGTACAGCAGGAAGTTGAACCGCCGCACCTTGTACGGGCAGTTGTTTGAGCAGTAGCGCGTGCCTACGCAGCGGTTGTACACCATGGCGTTCAACCCTTCCGGCGTGTGCACCGTTGCACCCACCGGGCATACCTGCTCGCACGGAGCGTTCTCGCAGTGCTGGCAGGCCATCGGCTGAAAGTGCGCCCGCGGCGCCGACAAATCGCCCTCGAAGTAAGTGTCGATGCGCAGCCACTGCATGTTGCGGCCAACGCGCACCTGCTGCTTGCCCACCACGGCAATATTGTTTTCCGCGTAGCAGCCAACAATGCATGCATTGCAGCCCGTGCAGCTATTCAGGTCTATCGACATGCCCCATGCATTGGGTTCGTCGTAGCGCCAGTTCGGGAACATCGTCGTATCGCGCTCTGGCGTATCGCGCCCTTCGCCCTCGTGCGCAAAGTTGGGATTCGCCTTGAACTCTTCCAGCGTGGCGTAGCGGATAATGCCGCGCGGCCCCAGTGCCTCATCGGCTTCGAGCGAGTTGTTGCTGTGTCCCGCCGGCTGTCCAAATGTCTCGCCGCGATGATCCTGGTAGTGGCTCTTGGTAATCGCCACGCCCCACTTGCCGTCGATCTTGCGCACCGACCCAATCGCGTAGTGCGGAGCCCACGTGTTGCGGATCAGGTACGCGTTGAATCCCGCTCCACCCGCCACGCGCCCCACCTGCCGTCCATATCCCAGGTACACCGTCACTGAATTGTCAGGATGCCCCGGAGCCACAATCACTGGCGCCTTCACCTTGCCGTTGCCCACCGTCAGCTCGACAATGTCGTCTTCTTCCAAACCGAGCTTCGTAAGCGTCGCGCCGGAAACAATCGCGGCGTTATCCCAGCTCAGATTCGTCACCGGCTTGGGCAGCTCCTGCAACCAGCCCACGTTTGCCCAGCGCCCGTCATAAACAGTCGGATCGGGCCTGAAGATAATCTCGATCGCATCCTTCGCTGCCGGCGCGGGAACGCTGCCCTTGAACGCCGCAACCGCACTAGCCTTTGCAGACTTGTCGTACGCCGTGCCCTCGATCCATCCGGCATGGAGAGCCTTGCGCCAACCCGCCTCGAAGTCGCCCTTGATCTCCGGCCGCCACGTCGTCCTTACTGCCTCATACGCGCTCAGCATCGGCTCGTCCAGCAGCAGTTGCACCACATCGTGCGCCGAGTGCCCGCCATACAGCGGATCGATCAGCGGCTGCACAATCGAAACCGTTCCGTCGTACGCCCGCACATCCGACCAATGCTCAAGATAGTGCGACGCCGGCAGATGCCAGTGCGCAATCTGTCCTGTTTCATCCACGTGCTGGCCCAGATGCACAACCGTGTTCGCCCGGTTGAACGCATCGGTAAAGTTCAAGTCCGCAGGCGCGTTGTAGATGGGATTGCCGTTCAGAATCAGCAGCCAATCCACCTTGCCCGCGTTCATGTCGGCAACCAGCGCCTTCAAGTCCGCCAACTGGTCGCTCGGCAGCGGATTCATCGGCGCGAGCGACACAAAAACCGTCTTGCCCGTGTTGCCCAGCGCAGCGTTCATGGCCGCCGCCAGTGCGGTTACCGACTCATCCTGATAGAGACCCGGAATCACCGCGCTCTTGCCTGCGTTGGCCTTCAGATCCTTCGCCACCGCGGCCAGGAACTGCTGCTGCTCGGCAGTCCACGCATAGCCGGTGGCTTGCACGCCCCCGACGCCAACCGCCTGCGCCAGCGCCGCGGAAAAAGCCGGAATCTCGCTCGCCCGCAATCCCAGACGATGCTCGGCCTTCATGCCGGTCGTCGTCGGCGTGCTCTCCACGCTGTAGAGCCGGTTCATTCCCTTTTCCGGCTGCTTGCGCCGCGCCGCATACTCGCGCACCAGCTTGTTAAATCCGGGGAAGCTCGCGCTTGAAAGAAAATCCGCGTCCAGCGAAACGATGACGTCCGCGCCGCTCAGGTCATACTGCGCGTTTGCGCCCTTTGAAGCTGCCGTTCCCGCCAGCGCCGGATCGTACTGCACCAGCTTCGCCTTGGGATAGGCCTTCTGCGCCGCCTGCCACTGCCGCGCCAGCGTCGGCGAGGTCACCGTCGCGCTCAAAAAGTAAATGCCGGTTCCGTCCTTCGAAGCGGCCAGCTTCTCGCGAAACGCTTCAGCAAACTCCGCCCACTCCCGCTGTTCGCCGCGATAGGTCGCATGGTGCGAGCGGTCAGGATCGTACAGCTCCAGCAGCGTTCCTTGCGTGTAAGGGTCGGATGCGCCCAGGTTGTAGGGGTGCTCCGGATTGCCGTCAACCTTGATCGGCCGGAACTCGTCGCTCTTGACCAGCAGCGGCACGCCGCCCGTGGTGAAAGGATGCGCCGTGGCAAAGTACATCGGCTTGCCCAGAATCAAATCTTCCGGCTGCTTCACGTAAGGGTAGATCGTCTCTTCCGGCTGCTTGGTGCAACCCGCGAGGCCTGCCAGCGCCATGGACGCGCCCATTACCTTCAAAAAGCCGCGCCGCGACACAGGATCGACCCACTCCTGCGCCGACGAAGGAAACTCCCGCTCCACCGCCGCCTGAAACTCCGGCGTATCCGCCAGCTCATCCACGCTGCGCCAGAACCGCTTGCCCTTCACGCCCTTCAACTGCTGGCGAACCTCGGCCAGTGTCATCGGCGTGGCGGCGTTTTTTGTCTCGTGATCCACGGCATTCCCCGCCTTATTTCCGCTTGCGCTCATTCCGTTCTCGCTGCTGTTCTTGCTCATCGGTGGCAGACCTCGCAGCTCGTCAAATCCTTCGGGGTGCGAATCTTGTACTCGTCCACCAGAAAGTGCCCCAGATCCTTCTGACTGGTGAACTTGTGGTACTGCGCCATCTGGCTCATCGCGCCGGTTCCAGCTCCGCTATCGCTCACCAGCTCGGCCTTCTCAAGCAACACCGGCGCGGTCAACGATGCGGTCAACTGCGCCATCGGCAAACCTGCCGCCATCGCCGCACTTGTTGAGGGGTCCTTGGCCGTGCAACTCACGCTCTGGGCCGTGGGAGCACCCGACGCCTCACCCGTCGCCGCGCACCACACCGGCTTGTCGTCGGACGGGCCTTCCCAGGCCATGTTGTAGATCTCGCCAGTCGGCCGCAGATTCTTCGCCGGATTCCGATGGCAGTCCAGGCACCACTCCATCTGCAGCGTGTTCTGCGCATACATCAGCGGCATCTGGTCCACGCGCCCGTGGCAGCTTGCGCAACCGATTCCCTTGTTCACGTGAATCGAATGGTTAAAGTACACAAAATCCGGCAGATCGTGAACCTTGATCCAGGGGATTGAGGCGCCCGTCGCCCAGCTATCGCGCACCGGCTGCAGCAGTTGCGCATTGGTCCAGATCTGCGCGTGGCAGTTCATGCAAGTCTTGGTCGGGGGAATGCCCGCGTAGCTCGATTTCTCCACCGTCGTGTGGCAGTACTGGCATTGCAGCCCCAGCCCCTGAACATGATGCTTATGGCTGAAAGGAACCGGCTGGTCGGCGCGCTGACCTTGCCGCGTCACCCAGGGCGAACGTTGCAGTTGATCGAGCGTAACTCCCAGGGCGATCACGATCAGCCCCGTTAGCACAAGGCTCATGCGAGCCAGAGCATTGGAGCTGCGGTCAAAGATTTGCGGCATGAATTCTATTCCTGCGTGATTTTCGCGTTTGAATGCGACCGCATGTGCTGGCGGTCACACGGGTTATGTACAAAAATCGTTCTTGGGTAAACAACACCCCAGAGGCGGAGAACCCCGAAAATCCAATATAACAGTAAGCCGCCTCTCCGCAAGGACCTGCGTCACAGAAACTTATAAATATTTTGTGCAAATTGCGGTCCGTAAGCTATTGATAGGTCAATGGGTTGTGATAAGGCCGATTGCGGGGAACAAACCAGCGTTCCTTTGGCTGCGTTCGTACCAAAGGTTGGTATATCGCCTACTAAACTACCACGCCCAGAGCGCCTTAAGCCAATGTCTGAGCACAACCGCTCACTCACTGACCTGCTGGCTTGCTGACTTGCTGGCTAGCTGCCAGCCTGACCCTCGTCCCCATCCCGGCGCGCCAAACACTCCGCGCACGTCTCGGCGAACGCGCTGTCCGGCATATTCGGCGGCCAGCCCACCATCACCAGAAACACATCCAGCACAAACAGCGCGATGGCAATGTCGTTGTAAAGCGTGCTCAGCGGCGAGGTTGGCCAATACTGGTTTGCCGCCCAGAACAGAAACGCCACCGCCAGCAGCACCGCCTTCAGCAGCTCGCGGATCGGGGGCCGGTGTACCAACTGGTAAACCAGGTAGGCAATGGCGATCATCGCCAGCGAAAACGCCCCTAGAAAATCGTGGCTCCCCGGCGGAAACAGTCCTGGCCGCGCATCCCAAACCAGCAGCACGGCTACATCTAAAAGGGTTATAGCTCCAAGAATTACGGGGACGGCCCGGTGGGCCCGATCAAGGCGAAGATACATCGCTCCATTATCCCCGACACGGCAGAAGGAATCCGTAAAGGTGTTGGAATCGAGCCTAAGCTACTGGTGCGTAACCGGCGCTGAATGCGCCGCCCCGTTCTGCTTTTTCTCGGCAGGCTGCGGGTCAGGCCCTGCATGAGCCGCGGCCTTCACGCCCGGTGCAGCCGCTTGTCCCGGCTTCACCGGCGCGGCAGCCGAGCCCGCGCCAGCTGTCGCATTCCCGGTCACGCTCTGCTCCTCATCCCCAGGAAACTGTTCGTCCGGCTTGCCGGCAATCGCCGCCCGCATAAACGTCATCCAGATCGGCAGCGCCGCCTTCGCGCCCGTCTCTTTTTCGCCCAGCGGCTCGCGGCTGTCGTAGCCCACCCACACCCCGCACGTGACCGACGGCGTAAACCCCAGGAACCATGCGTCGGTATAGTCGCTCGTCGTTCCCGTCTTGCCGCCCACCGGGTGATTCAGCGCCGCCGCCGCCGCGCCCGTTCCGTGCTGCGTCACGCCCTTCAGCAGCGTCATCATCGTCCGCGCCACCTGCTGGTCGATCACCTGGGTCACCTCCGGCCGGTCCTCCCACAAGGGAACCCCGTCGGCGTTTGAAACCCTGCTCACCATGTGTGGCGTTACCCGCACTCCGTCGTTCGGGAAAACCGAGTACGACGCCACCTGCTCGGCCAGCGTAATCTCCACCGCGCCCAGTGCCACCGGCAGATACGCGGGAATATTCGACGTCACGCCGAACCGGTGCGCCATCTCGATCACCTTGTGAATCCCCACGTGCGCCGCCAGCTTCACCGCCGGCACGTTGCGCGACTCCGCAAAGGCGTTGGCAATCGTCATGCGCCCCTTGTAGTCGTTCTCGTAGTTATGCGGGCTGTAGCTGCCGTAGCTCACCGGCGAGTCCACGATCGTGTCGTCCGGCTTCACGCCGTCCTCAACCGCCGCCGTGTAGACGTACGGTTTAAAGCTCGATCCCGTCTGCCGCTCCGATTGCGTGGCGCGGTTAAACTCCGACAAAGCATAGTCGCGCCCGCCCACCATCGCCAGCACGCCGCCGCTGGCGTTATCCACCGCCATCAGCGAGCCCTGCGCGCCGGAGTCCTGTTCGAGCGTCGCGCTCCGCGACCCGCCCGCCATCGCCGCGCCCAAATGTACATAGATCACGTCACCAGGCTTCACCAGTGCATCGGCCGAGCGCTGCCCCGTCCACTGCCAGTCGGCCGGCTGCAGCAGCACGCGCATATCCGGCTGGTTCGGCATCCCCACTCGCGCGTCAATCTCCAGCGGCAAAACCCGCGTCACCACCGCGTGAACATAGTCGCCCGCGCCGGCATCAACCGCCCAGTCAGGATGCGCGTAGTTCTGGATGGTCAGCCCCTGCGTCAGCACGTTTTCAAGATTTCCCTTCCACCCTTGCCGCCGCTCGTAGGTCGCCAGCCCGTCCAGAACAGCCGCGTTCGCCGTCTTCTGCAGGTCCAGGTCGAGCGTTGTATCCACGCGCAGCCCCGCCTCGTGCACCTGCTCTGAGCCGAACCGTTTATCCAGCTCCCGCCGCACCTCTTCCTGGAACCACGGCGCCAACACTCCCTGCGGCGCGGCCAGGTGCAGGCCAAGCGGCGTGCTGCGCGCCTGCTCCGCCTGCGCGTGCGTAATCAGCCCGTCCGACTCCATCTCCGACAGCACCAGATTCCGCCGCCGCAGGCACTTCTCCGGGTTCAGCAGCGGCGAGTAGGCCACCGGCCCCTTCGGCAGCCCGGCCAGCAGCGCCGCCTCCGTCAAGCTCACATCCCTCGCGTGTTTTGAGAAGTAGTACTCCGACGCGGCTTCAAACCCGTACTGCCCGCTGCCCAGGTAAATCTGGTTGCCGTAGAGCGTAAAAATCTGCTGCTTGGTAAACGAGCGCTCAATCTGGATGGCCAGGTACGCCTCCTGAATCTTGCGCTTGATGTTCCGGTCCGAGTTCAGAAAAAGGTCCCGCGCCAGTTGCATGGTCAGCGTGGATGCGCCCTGCACGCGTCCGTGCGTGCGCAGATCGTGCCACAGCGCGCCACCGATGCGCAGTACGTTCACGCCCCAGTGCGATTCAAAGCTCTTGTCCTCGATCGACAACACCGCCTGCCGCAGCACTGGCGCAAAATCGTCGTATTGCACTACCTCGCGATGCTCCAGCGCAAACGATCCGATAATCCTTCCCTTGCGGTCGTACAAGTCCGTCGTCGTCGAGGGATTGTAGTGCTCCAGCTCGTCAATCTGCGGCAGGTCTACTGAGTAAACCAGCGTCAGCCCCGCAAGCGAACCCGTAATGATCGCCAGCAGCAGCAGCGCCGCAAAGGCCGAACGCCCGGCAATCTTGCGCCGTTTGCGCAGCGCCAACTGCCGCGTGCCAACCGGAATCTCCCGATCCTCGCGGCGCACCTCCGCTTTCGCGCTGGGCGCGCGATTTCTGAGCGGCGGCTGTTGTGGGGGCG
>Ga0302320_10002563_pt1 | contig 42672 bp, 38 predicted proteins | sample Bog_T0_3_FD_202130 | JGI IMG/M metagenome (GOLD analysis project Ga0302320, IMG submission 202130) | Peat permafrost microbial communities from Stordalen Mire near Abisko, Sweden - Bog_T0_3 | ecosystem: Environmental > Terrestrial > Soil > Wetlands > Peat | place: Sweden: Abisko, Stordalen Mire... | reverse complement strand
GTGGGGGAAACTTTCCCTGGATTATCCGCTGACGGAGGTACCTGTGCCCGGGGACGGGCAGGGTGCGGGTGAAAGTCCAAAGCGGGGACACCCTCGGGGTGCTGATGGAGGAAGAAGCGCGGGTGCCTGCTCGCGCGGGCGCGCTCGCGGCGGCGGACGAGGGCGTCCGCCGCCGCGCCCGAGGCGGGCGCGCTCCCCAGTTTCTTAGAAGTCCAAAGTGTGCCCGCGGGCGGGCTGTGCTCAGGGAAGAAACTGCGGTTTTAAAGGGGTTTTCACACCAGTTTCTTGGAAGCATCCACCCGCCCCGGCGGGCTGTGTTCATGCAAGAAACGGCAGGGGCCTGCTCGCGCGGGCGCGCTCCCCAGTTTCTTAGAAGTGTAAATTATGGATGCGGGGACGCCCGCCGCCACAGGGCCACCGGGAGCGGAGGCTTCAGCGGCGGCGGGGGGCGGTGGTGCCGCGGGGACCGGCAACGCCGGTCCGGCCAAAACCAATCGGTCCGCCGCGACCGCCACGCGCGCCACCAAAGCCGACGGCGCCCCGGTTCCAAGTGCGGCCCCAAGCGCGGCCACCGCCACCGCTCCAGTAAACGATCAGGGGTTCTGACCAGCCATAGGAGGGGTAGTAATCATAATACGGGGGATAGTAGTAATCCGGGGAATAGTAAGGCGGGGAATAATCAGCGGTGTCCGGGACGGTTTGAACATAGGTCACGGGCGGGGCGGCGGGGGCCGGTGGCGGTTGGGCGGCATAATATTCGGGCGGGACGGCCGGGGCGGGCGCGGCCAGACGGGTCACGCCGGCGGCCGGCCGGGGCTGGTTCAACATGGCCATGAGGACGGGGTCCGAAACGCCCTGCTGCCGGAGATAAATGATCTGGTCGGCCGTCAGGCCGTAGCCGGCGCCGGAATTTTTGATGAAGGCGATGAGCAGGTCATCGCCGACGTTGGCCTGGAACAGCTTGAGAATTTGCGATACGTTGCCAGCGAGGGAAGGGGCCGGGGTGCTGGTGGCGGTGGCGGGGACTTGCGCGCGGGCGACGGACAGCGTCACGGTGGCGGCGGCCAGAACCGCCAGCATCCGGGAGAGATTTCCCCGAAAAAGAAATTCGCGCTTTGAACCCAGGAACCGAAACAAAGGGGCGATGATCCAACAAGGGTGGCGCCTGTTCCCCCTCACCCCCTCCTCCGCTGAAGCTACGGCGGGCAGGCCGGCCCTCTCCCTTGGGAGAGGGAGAATCGTCGCCAGTTGCAAAGTTATCCAATCATCACAGTGGCCGGATGGTCCACGGTTCATGGGGAGCGGATTGGTTTTCATAGGCTCACCTATAGGGGCTCATGGGGCAAGGTCGTACACCCGGCGGCGGGTGTCAAGCGGGGGATAAACTGGGGATAAACGGGGACGGGGAAGCATGGGGGGTGCCGCCAGAGGGATGGCGCACCAGACTCCATTCACTGTTCGTGGTTGTGGGTTGAAGCGCCGTGAACGGCGCGCTCCGGCCGGCGGGCGGGGCATGAACCGCAGCACCCGCCCTGCAAACTCAAGCTTGGATCCGGTTGAGATCCTGACGCTGGACCTGGCGGCAAGATGCCGCCAGTTACGGCAGGCGGGACGCCCGCCGCTACGCTCTGCCGGCGCACTCCAAAAGGCGGCGCAGCGTTGAGGGAAGGTGGGGGAAACTTTCCCTGGATTATCCGCTGACGGAGGTACCTGTGCCCGGGGACGGGCAGGGTGCGGGTGAAAGTCCAAAGCGGGGACACCCTCGGGGTGCTGATAGAGGAAGAAGCGCGGGTGCCTGCTCGCGCTGGCGCGCTCGCGGCGGCGGACGAGGGCGTCCGCCGCTGCACCCGAGGCGGGTGCGCTCCCCAGTTTCTTAAGAGACTCATGGCCGGCAGGGTCTTCCGGCTTGAGGGTTGAATTATGGAATTTCCTTGGGTTTTGAAATTTGGATTTAGAATTTTATCGGCCCGCCGTTGCCGTCGTTGTTAACTTGTTTTTAAGACCGGCTTTGCGTAGAAGATTCGCCGCGATGCACTGGCCTTCCCTTTGTCTGGCGGCGTTTGCGGTGCTGTTTATCGGCGTCGCCAAGGCGGGCTTTGGGGGCGGACTGGGGATGCTGGTCACCCCCCTCTGCGTCCTCGCCTTCGGCCCCGCCACCGCCATCGGGATACTGCTCCCGTTGCTCTGCGCCGGCGACGCCTTTTCGCTCTGGCACTACTGGCGGCGCTGGCGCGCGGAGAACCTGAAATACCTGCTCCCGGGCGTGGTGGTTGGGGTGGTGACAGGGGTGCAACTCGTCGGCCAATGCTCCCCGCGCCAGCTCAACTTCGTCATCGGGCTGCTCGCCGTGCTGTTCGCCGGGTTCCAGATCACCAAGGACCGCCTGTTCCGGTCCACGGGGACGTTCACCCCCAATCACCGGGTGGGGATCCCCTGCGGCATCGGCATGGGCGTCACCTCGACCTTCGCCCACGGGGCCGGCCCGTTGGGGGCCATGTTTCTGCTGCCCCAGCGGCTGCCCAAGGAGATCTTCGTCGGCACCAACGTGCTCGTCTTCGCCTGGGTGAACTGGATCAAGCTGCCGTTCTTTTGCGTGGACCGGTCCCTGATCAACCTGCCCGTCTTCGCCCCCCACGCCCTCATCACCCCGGCCACCCTCCTGACCAGCGCGACATTCTTCCCCTTGGTGCCCGTCGGCGTCTGGCTGGGCGTCTGGCTCAACCGCCATGTTTCCGAAGCCGTGTTCCTGAAGGTCATCTACGCCACCCTCCTCGTCACCGGCCTGCAGCTCATCTTCGACTTCGACCTGGCCGCGCTGTTCCGCTGAAGATCTCGCATTGACCGGCCCGCCCGCCGGGGTTAGGTTGCGGACAATGAAAGCGGACATTGAGCCGATGCAGCAGCCGGTGTACACGGTGGTGGGACGCCCCATCTCGATGTCAGGACGGTTGGTGAATGTTGAGGATTTAAACCGCCTTATTAAGAAGCACGCACATGGAACCCCAGTCCGAGTTCAAGCAGATTATTTCCCAGTACGAAAAGCTGTTGGTCGCCCTCGCCGCTGATGGAATTGACTTCGCCGTGGTGGGCGGACTGGCGGTCACCTGCGGGAAATCATCGCCCGGGAAAGCCGGTGAGGCTCCCGGCTCCCCGCTTATTTGGCGGCGGCGGGGGCTTTCAATTCGCGTTCCTTGACCAGGGTGGCACCCTTGCCGAGGCGGTGGCGGAGATAGGTCAGCTTGGCGCGGCGGACGGACCCGCGGCGTTCCACTTCAATTTTATCCACGCGCGGCGAGTTGAGCGGGAAAATGCGTTCGACGCCTTCGCCGTAACTGATGCGGCGGACGGTAAAGGTTTCATTGAGCCCGTGGCCACGCCGGCCGATGACGACCCCGGCGAAAATCTGGATGCGCTCCTTGTCGCCTTCCACGACCTTGGTATGCACCTTCACCGAGTCGCCCACGGCGAACTGGGCCGCATCTTTGCGATATTGTTCCGATTCAATTTTATCTTGTAATGCCTGGTTCATAAATTGTCTGGTTTCGGCGCGGGGTCCTGCGACCCACCCGCCTGGTTTCGTTCATCCGGTTTGGGGGCCGCGCCATCCGCCGGCTCCCGCTGCAATAAATCCGGCCGTTTGACGGCGGTCCGCAAGCGGGCCTGTTCGCGCCGCCACCGGGCGATCTCCGCATGGTTGCCGGAGAGCAGCACCTCGGGCACCGGCATCCCGCGAAACTCCGCCGGCCGCGTGTATTGCGGATATTCCAGCAGCCCGGCGCTGAAGGACTCGTCCAGCGAACTCTCGTCGTCGCCCAACACCCCGGGCAGCAACCGCGTGACCGCGTCAATGACGATCATGGCCGGCAACGCGCCGTTGGTCAGCACATAATCGCCGACGGACAGCTCGTCGTCGGCCAGCGCTTCCCGCACCCGCTCGTCAAAGCCTTCGTAATGGCCGGTGACGAGCAGCAAATCCGTTTCCTGGGCCAGTTCACGCGCCACCTGCTGGTCAAACCGGCGGCCGCCCGGCGACAGCAAAATCACGCGAGTGGATTCGCGCCGCAAACTTTCCACCGCCGCAAACAACGGCCCGGGTTTGAGCAACATGCCCGGTCCGCCGCCAAAGGGCCGGTCATCCACCGTTTTGTGCCGGTCCTGGGTCCAGTCACGCAGGTTGTGGAGCTGAAATTCCAACCGGCCCGTCTCCCGCGCACGCTTGATGATGCTTTCATCCAGCGGTCCCGCGAACATGCCGGGAAACAACGTCAGCACTTCAATTCTCATTGCCGAGGAGGGTTCGGCCGTCCGGGCTCAAGCGGCCCGCCGCTCTTCTTCCACGATCTCCACGGCGCAACGCAACCCTTGCTTGGCGCTCCCGGCCTGGAGGAGGGAGCGGATGGCATTGATGGTCATGCCCTGCCGGCCGATGATCTTGCCCACATCCTGCGGGTCCAGCCGCAACTCGTAAACTGTCAGGCCCGTGCGCTCGACCGGCGTGACCGTCACCGCGTCGGGGTTTTGCACCAAGCCCTTGACGATATATTCCAAGAACGCCTGCATCGCGGGATGACTTACACGGCCGCCGTGGCGGCCTTGGCGGCCTTCTTGATGAAACTGGCCACGGTGTCGCTGGGCTGCGCGCCCTGGCTGATCCAGTAGTTGGCACGGTCCAGCTTCAGGGTGAAATTCTCCCCCTGCTTCCGCGGTTGATAAGTGCCGATTTCCTCGATGCACTTGCCATCGCGGGGACTCCGGGCGTCGGCCACCACAATGCGGTACGCCGGGGTGTTCTTCATGCCGACCCGTTTCATGCGAATTTTTACAGCCATAAATATTTCAAAAGAGCAGGGAGCATAACAAAGGGACGGCCTTTGGCAAGCGCTGATTTCAGGAAAATTCGTCACTCCCGGCTTGCGGTCCGCCGGCCTGGCTGGTTTGCTACCCCCATGAGCCGGCCCTATGAGGAAATCCTGTACGGTCAGAAAGTGATGCGCGCCGCCCCGGGCGCCCGGCATGAGGTCATTTGTGACCGGCTGCACCAACTCCTGGCCGCGAGCGTGGCCGACCTGGCCGCTGTCCAACTGCCCGCGCCCCGCACCACCATCGCGCTGTCGGCCGCCACGAAAATCCGCCCGGATCTGGCCCTCCTGGACGCCGCCTCCGGCGACCTGTTCCTGGCGGTGGAAATCGTGAGCCGCGACGACCACCGGCCCGACACCGTCCTCAAAAAGGAGATTTACGAGGAATTTCGCGTGCCCCGGCTGTGGATGGTGGACCCCCGGTACGACAACGTGGAAATCTATCACCACTCCGAATACGGCCTGAAGCTGGAAGCCATCCTGGCCGGCAAGGAAGTGCTCGCCGAGGCCTCGCTGCCTGAATTCGCCGTGGTCATCGCCGAGTTGTTTGCGTGGGACGCGCCATCCCCACCCCCGTAGCGCCGCCGGCCGGGCGCCAGGCCACCCTGAACGCGCGAGCCGGGCGGCTGCCGGTGGCGAGGCGGTTTTGAAATTTGAATTTTGGATTTTGCCTGATCCAGCCTTTGCCTTACTTTTCTTGGCGGTGAATCCATTGACCTCCTACACCTGCAAGTTGACCGATGACCAGGCGGCCGCGCTGGAAACGGCGCTCAGTTCGCGCGGTTTCAAGTTCCGCGCCGTGCCCTACGCCCGGTTCGCCGGCGAAAAAGACAAAATCAACGTTGTCTTTTACGAGAGCGGCAAGCTGGTGGTGCAGGGCAAAGCCACGCAGGAATTCGTTGAATTTGTGCTCGAACCGGAGGTCTTGCAGCAGGCCAAGCTGGGCTACGAGACCGTGCTGAATCCCGACCTCCTGCTGCCCCGGCTGGGCGTGGATGAAAGCGGGAAGGGCGATTTCTTCGGGCCGCTGTGCATTGCGGGCGCGTACATCAACGCCGCCGTCATCAAGGCCTGGGAGGGCAAGGGCATCCGCGATTCCAAGAACATCTCCAGTGACAAACGGATCGCCGAGCTGGCGGACCTGATCCGGCAGACGCCCGGCTGTGTCACGAGCGTGGTGCCGATAGGCAACGAGGCTTACAACCGGCTCTACGTGAAAATGCGCAGCGTCAACGCCATGCTGGCCTGGGGCCACGCGCGGGTGATCGAGAATCTGCTGGGCCAGAAACACCGGATGAACCCGCCGCCGGTGAAGGCGATCAGCGACCAGTTTGCCGCGAGCAAAAGCGTGGTGGAAAAGGCGCTGATGAGCAGCGGACGCACCTTGGAACTGGTGCAGCGGCACAAAGCCGAGGAGGACTTGGCGGTGGCGGCCGCCTCCATTCTGGCCCGGGACGAGTTTGTGAAAGGCCTGGCGAAACTGGAAAAGCAGTTTGAAACCACGCTGCCGAAAGGTGCGTCCAGCGCGGTGGACGAGGCGGCCAAAAAGATTTTCACCGAACGGGGTGTGGACGGCCTGGCGAAAGTGGCCAAGATGCATTTCCGCACCGCCCTGCGCGCCCAGGGCCTCCCCGAGCCGCCCAAGACCGAATGGCGGAAGAAAGCGGTTGCGCCGCCAGTTCCTTGAGGGGACACTGGAAAATGAATCCGTGGTTTCCACCGTCCCTTCAGGACGGAACGCTCTCGGGCGGTCGTTCCCGGCACCGTGTGCCGGGCTAATTTTCTTGGTCCCTTTGGGACGGGACAAACACCATCCAACCGGTTTTGAAGACCCGCCCAAGCAGCGTGAGGTTTGCCCGCCAACCTGGTCCAAGGTAGAATATGAGCAAAATGTCTGCATTTAACCGCGCCTGGACGGGGAACCGTCCGCCTTCCCGGAGCCAAGGAAAATGCCGTCATTGGCTTCCGAGGCGCCTCCAGCTTTGGCTGGCAGGTTTGTTTCTGTTTTGTTGGGTGGGCCCGGCTTCCGCTTTGCCGCCGGGGATCGAACCCTATCAGCCGGCGGACGGCGAATTTTCCGCCGTGGCCAAGGCCGTCGGCCAGTTGCTCCAAGACCGCGATGCCGGCCGATTTGCCACCAATCTCGCCATCCGTCTGGAGGATTACCAGTCGGTGCTGGGCACCAACCGGCCGGCGGATGGCCGGGATCCGATGGAAAATAGAAACAACGCCGTGGTCATCCAATGCGACGCGTTGAAAGCCAGCGCCCAGACCCTGCTGGCCAAGGCCGACGCCCTGCATCTGGATTTTTCCAAAGGGGATTGGCGGCCGCAGGTGATCCTGCCCCAAGACATGATCAAATGCCCGCTGGATTACCAGCATCCGGTGGGTGAGAAGCTACCATTTGCCGACAAGCTGGAGTTTGTCTTCCATCCCCAGGGCGCGGCCGTCGCTTCGGCCAACGATGAGTTCAAGCTGGTCTTGCAGGGCTTGCTTAAATTTTCCAGCGGCTGGCACGAGTTCGGGGTCATCCAATGGGAATCCTTCCCAGCCACGGCCGCCAATGACCAGACCCGGCGCGAAACGGCCCTTTTAAACAAGGTGGGAGACCACGAGGGCTTCTCGGAAATAGACGACCCGGCATTGCTAAAGCTCGGGGAAACGCTGGTGCGTTTCCTCCGTCAACAGGACGTGGCCCGGTACCAAAAAGAGGCCACGCTGACCGGCGATTTGTTCTGGGCAGAATTCCAAAAGAGCGGGATGAAAGGCCCCTCACGCCAGGACGTGGACCAGGAAGCGAACCTCATCATGCAGCAGCAAACCGACCAGGCGCGCACCTGTCTTCAGCAAATGACCGACGATGGCATTGACCTGAAAAATGCGGAGATCAAGGTCAAGTCGGCGGAGATTGGGCATTCCAATGGCAGCGGCGCCCACGGCACTTTAGACGGCCTCATCGGCGAGCAGTTCAAATTGAGGCTGGCGGTGACCACTGCTGCCAAAGCCAAAAACGGCGCCCCGCTGTCGGGAGAATATGTGCTGGCAGCCGTGGAAATCATGCGTTTTGCGGATGACTGGCGGATCGTGCAGAACTTTCATTGGGAGCAGTTCCCGCCCGGGGTGGTGGACCCCGCCACGGCGGAAAAGGTGAAGCTCGAAAATTACATTGCCGAACATCGGGCCCTGCCGCCGGGAACGCCAGCACCGGAGATTGAATTTACCGCGCTCGTTGGCGGCCAGAAAATGAAGCTCGCGGACCTGCGTGGCAAGGTGGTGGTGCTGGACTTTTGGGCGACCTGGTGCGGGCCATGTCAGAAACCCATGGCTGACGTACAAACCCTCCGACAGGACCATGCCAACTGGGGGAACCGGGTGGCCATCGTGCCGTTGAGCATTGACGACACCATGGACGTGGTGCGCAAACATGTGGACCAGCGCGGCTGGACCAACACCTTCAATGTCTGGGCCGGCGAGGGCGGCTGGCAGTCCGCCCCGGCCACGGCCTTTCGCGTGACCGCCGTGCCGACCACCTACGTTCTGGACGGCCAGGGAAAAATCGTGGCGGCCGGCCATCCGGCCAGTTTGAATATTGCCGAAATCGTGGATGGACTTCTGGGGCAGTAAATTCAACTCGCAAAACGGCTTGAAATTGATAAATTGGAGCCGTTCACGATGCTGAAAAGCCTGCACATAATGAAGACTTGCTGCGGAAGTTATAAGATAAACGTCAGTTTGCCTCATGTCAGAGCCTCCATACGGGCGTGTTGCCCAAAGCCAAAAACGGAAAGAATAGCGCGCATTCCATCAGTCGGGCACACGAAATACCCAGCAATTGTATTGGTTTCAACGTTGCTGTGCCCGAGGACGGGCACGCTCCGGGGCTTGGGCTACACGCCCTGGCGTCGGCTGCCACATTATTTAAATGTCGCCCGGCGAGGATGGACGCGGCCGGCGTAGAGACAATTCATGGCCAAACCACCTTACATCGAACTGCCGTTCTGCGAGCCGATCCCGATCTTGTACGAGGACCGCGCGGTGCTGGCCATTGACAAGCCGCGCGGCTGGCTGCTGGTGCCGGTGAACTGGCAGAACACCAACCGCAATTTGCAAGCGGCCATCAATTCCTCCATCTCCGCCGGGGATTTCTGGGCGCGGTCGCGCAACCTCAAATTCCTCCGCTACGTCCACCGGCTGGACACGGATACCAGCGGCATCCTGCTCTTCGCCAAAAGCCCGGGCGCGGTGGAGGCCTTCGGCGATTTGTTCGAGACCCGCCGGATGGAGAAGCATTACCTGGCCATTGTCGAAGGCGTTCCGCAGGAAACCGAGTGGACCTGCCGGCTGCCGCTGGCGCCCGACCCGCGGACCATCGGGCGGATGATGGTGGACACCCTGACGGGCAAGGAATGCGAGACCCAGTTCCGGCTGTTGCAGAAAAAGGAGACCATCGCGCTGGTGGCGGCGCATCCGCTGACCGGTCGCACCCACCAGATTCGCGTCCATCTGGCGCAGGCCGGCCATCCCATGGTCAGCGACGATCTGTATGGCCGGGTTCACCCCCGGATGCCGCCAGGCCTGCGCGCGGTGAAGCTGGGCTACGTGGACCCTTTCACCCGGCGGCGGGTGGAAATCCGCGCACCTATTGAAGGTTTCATGCACGAATACGGCTTCACCCCTTCGCTGGAACAATTGGGGAAGCCGCCGGCACCAGCCGGTCCGCCGCCAACTCCGCCCGCAAAGCGTCCGGGGTCCAAACAAGATTCGGGCCGTCCTTGAATTGAAGCGGGAAATGCGTCAAGCTGGGTCATGGACATTGACGTCTCTGATTTCAGCCCGTTGCAGCAGCGGGTCTTGTTGGACCTTTTTGTGTTGGCCTTGGAGGCCGATGGGCAGTTGCCGGCGGCGAATGACAAGCGGTTCGACGGGTTGTTCAAAACCCTGGGGTACCACACGGACGTGGAGCGCCAGCGGGAATTTGAAGCGGCGGCGGCCCGCATGAAACCCCACGCCCGGCCGGTGCCGCAGGCCCGGGCCCAGTTGATCGCCCTTTGCGAGGCCTTCACCACCCGGCCCCAGCACAAGAAAGTCTATGCCGCCATGCAGGAAATTTTCGCCGGCGACGCCCATGTCTCCAATGTGGAAATCCAACTGCTGTCCGAGCTGCGCCTGCGCTTCCGTTTGTGAGATGGCTCACAACGGCGTAAACGTGCAGACCACCTGGTTGGTGGCCGCATCCTCATCCACCGTCACCCACAGGTAACCAAACGTGTTCACCCGGCTTTCCCGCCGGACGAGATCGTAACCGTGGTGATCGCCAAAATAATTGGTGCCCGCGTACATCGGCGCGCCGGCGGTGCCGGCCACGATCTGGTTCAGCACCCGCCCTGCCGGCCACTGGGGATGCCGGATGACCATCCAATCATAAAGGTGGTCGTGCCCGGCAAAGAAGTATTCGCAGCCGTGACCGGCCAGCAGGTTCACAAATTCATCCCGTTGTTGGGGAAACGCCGCGAGGTTGTCATCATCACCGTGATGGCCGCAGGTGAAGGCCATCTCATGGGAAAAGACAAAAATCTGCGCGCCCGGCCGGCCGCGGGCCGCCCGCAATGCCCGGGCCAGCTCCGTCAGGTTCACCCGGTGCGTTTGCCGGGCTTGGTATTCATCCACCGCCATGATGACCGTCCGGGGATGATCCGGCGCGGCATAGACATAGCTGAACCCCTCCTCCTGGGGAAAATAGGCCACCTGGCTGGCGTCCAGCAAGGGTTTGAAGTACTTCAGCCACAGTTTGCCGTCCGGATCGCCCTTGGTTTCATGATTGCCCCGGACCGGCAGAATGGTCAGGTCGGGCGCCTCAGTTTTGACCAGGTACAGCCAGTTGGTGAACTGGGTTTCCAGGCTGGCGTGGATGAACAAATTTTCGCCCAGCACCAAATCGCCCGTAAACAACATGAAGCGGGGCTGGCGGGCGGCGACGGTGTGGAGCAATTTTTTGAAAACGACCGTGTTGATGCCCGTCGGATCGGGGGAAATGCTCGGGTTGGTGCGGTCATCCCCGGTCACGGCAAACGACCAAGGGGCCGCCGGGGCCGGGGCCGCCAGCAGGAGCAACGCGCCCAGCAGAAACCCGGTGGCCGTCCGGCGCCAGAAGGAGATATGATCATTGAATCCAATCATTAAGTGACGCTAACAGGCGGTGCGCCGGAGTCAAGCCGGGGCCGGGAAGGGAAGGGTAAAGTCCAAAGTCCAAAGTCCAAGGCCGGCATCAGGTGGCCGGCGATTTGTTTGCCGGCGATTTGTTTTGCACCCGGCGGGGGGTTGTCTAAGATTTCCCGACATTATGCAGCTTAAGCATCTTACTTTACTGCCGCCGCGGAGCACATGGGCTTGGTTGTTCGCCGCCATTTTTGTTGCCGCACCGTTCCAGGGCCTCACCTTGGAGACCAACCCGGCCGCCGCCCCGGCGGCGGCCCCGGAGAAGATCGCTCCGGCCATTGAAGATTCGGTGGTGAAGGTGTTTTCCACCCTGCGGCTGCCGGATATGTACAAACCCTGGACCAAGCAATCCCCCGAGGATGTCACCGGCAGCGGCGTGGTGATCGAGGGCAAACGGATTCTGACCAATGCGCATGTGGTCCGGCACGCGAGCCAGGTGCAAATCCAGGCGAACCAGGCCGGGGACAAAATATTCGCCACGGTGGAGGCCATCGCGCCGGACATTGATCTGGCGGTGCTCAAGTTGGACGATGAAAAGTTCTTCGACGCGCACCCGGCCCTGCCCCGGGCGAAAACCCTGCCGGGCAACAAGGACGTGGTGCTGGCGTATGGTTATCCCGAGGGGGGCAGCAGCCTGTCCATCACCAAGGGCATTGTCTCGCGGGTGGAATTTGCCCTCTATCATTTTCCCACCAGCGGTCTGCGCATCCAGATTGACGCCGCCATCAACCCCGGCAACAGCGGCGGCCCGGCCGTGGTGGGGGATAAAATGATCGGGCTGACGTTCAGCCGGCTCAACGAGGCGGAGAACATCGGCTACATCATTCCCAGCGAGGAGATTGATTTGTTTTTGCAAGGGGTCGCGACCGGGCACTATGAGGGCAAGCCCGCCATGTTTGATGATTTGCAAACGTTGGAGAATCCCGCCTTGCGCAGCTTTCTCAAACTGGACGCCTCGGTGCATGGCATGGTGGTGCGCAAACCTTACAAGGCGGAGGCGGCTTATCCGCTCAAAGCCTGGGATGTCATCACCCGCATCGGCGACCTGCCGGTGGATGACCAGGGGATGATCAAGATCAATGACGAGCTGCGGTTGCAGTTTAATTATGAAATCCAGAAGATCGCCACCAACGGAACGGTTCCCCTGACCGTGGTGCGCCAGGGCAAGGAGATGAGCGTGCAACTTGCCGTTTCGCCAGATTATCCCCGGCTCCTCCCCGGCATCGGCGCCGGCTACCCGTCTTATTTTATTTACGGGCCGCTGGTCTTTTCTGATGCCACGGAGGATTATCTCGCCGTCTGGGTCCGCTCCCGGTACGGTCTGACCCAACTCAGCGCCACGGGCAGTCCGCTGGTGACCCGCATGGAGGATCAACCGCAGTTTGACGGCGAACGGCTGGTGGTCGTGGCGTCGCCCTTTTTCCCGCATAAACTGGCGCAGGGTTATTCCAGTCCGATCTCGCAGGTGGTTCAGGCCGTCAATGGGATCCGCATTAAAAACCTGGCCCACCTGGTGGCGGTGCTGCGGGACTGCCAGGATGAGTTTATCACCGTTGAATACGCCGGCCGAATGAATGAGACCATGGTTTTCCCGCGGGCGCAAATGGTGGCCGCCACCGATGACATTCTCACCGACAATGGCGTCCGCGCCCAAGGGTCGGAGGACACGTTGAAGATCTGGAACGACAAGGGGAAGTAGAAGGCCAAAGGTCCAAGGTCCGAAGTCTGAAGTCCCAAGTCCGGCGGTCGTTTTTTGTTTTGGAATCAGGCAGGAGGGGTTAAGCTCGCGGGATGCGCATTGTTCCGGTCCGGTTGGGTGAACGCAGTTACTCCATTAAAATTGGCGCCGGGTTGCTGGCGCGATTGGGGACGGAATGCGCCGGGCTGACACCCGCCCGGCGCGCCGCCATCATTACGGACGCCAACGTCGGGCCGCTGCTGGCCCCGGCGGCCCAAAAATCCCTGCGCGACGCCGGCTTTGATCCGCTGGTCATCACGCTGCCGGCGGGGGAAACGGCCAAGACGCTCCGTTCCGTGCAGACGTGTTACGACCAGTTGGCGGCACACCGGCTGGAGCGCCAGTCGCTGGTGATCGCCCTCGGCGGCGGGGTGGTCGGGGACCTGGCCGGGTTTGTGGCGGCCACCTATTTGCGCGGCGTCCCTTTCGTGCAGGCACCCACCACGCTGTTGTCGCAGGTGGACAGTTCGGTGGGCGGCAAGGTGGGGGTGAATCTGCCCGCGGGCAAGAACCTGGTGGGCGCGTTTTACCAGCCCCGGCTGGTGTTGTGCGATTTGGATTCGCTGAAGACGTTGCCCCCCCGGCAACTGGCCAGCGGGCTGGCCGAAGTCATCAAATACGGGATTATTTACGACGCCGCGTTCTTTGCACAATTGGAGCGCCGCCTGCCCGGGTTGATGGCGTTGGAGCCCCGATTTTTGGCCGCCGTCATCGCCCGCTGTTGTGAAATCAAAGCGGAGGTGGTGGGCCAGGACGAAACGGAGTCCGGCCGGCGCGCGATCCTGAATTTCGGCCACACGATTGGCCATGCCATTGAGAACAGCTCGGGCTACGGCCGGTATTTGCATGGCGAGGCGATTGCCATCGGCCAGGTGCTGGCGGCAAAGATCTCCGTCCGCCAGCATGGGTTGTCGGAGGCCGAGGCCGGCCGAATCCGGCGGTTGTTGGTCCAGGCCGGGCTGCCGGTGGGCATTAAATTGAGCCCGGCGCGCCGGGAGAAGTTGTTCGCCGCGATGCGGCTGGACAAAAAAGTGAGCGGCGGCCAGGTCACCTTTGTGCTCGCCAAAGGCATTGGGACCGTGGACTTTGGCGGTCGCGTGCCGCCGGAGGTGCTGGAGGCGGTGTTGGCGGAAGCGGGCGATTGAAATAGCGAATGAGCTTGCGTTTGGGCGGCAATTCCGCAAAATAAAACCGGCTGACGCAGGGCGGCTCAAACCCGCACGGGCGTTTGAGCCATTGACTGACCGCCGTTGGCCAGGCATGGGCCATCCTTCAGGTTGGCTGCCAAAGCGGGACCAGGTCGTCCTCGTGCGAAAGCCGGGCCACACGCCCCGCCCCGACAAACCGGGTCGCACCCATAGCTCAATTGGATAGAGCGGCTGACTACGGATCAGCAGGTTAGAGGTTCAACTCCTCTTGGGTGCACCATTTTTCAGCGATCCACCGCGAGGCTCAACGCCCGGCCATGCAATCCACCAACCTCGACATCACCGCCCCCTCACGCGATCACCCTCACGCGATCATTGCCTCAGCCCCAAATACGTGCCAGCATCCGTCCATTAACCGGCGGATAGACAAACCGCGGGGAAAAAGCCCCGCATTGACACAAAAGACGGGGTGCTTATGACAATAAATGACGAGCCGAAACACACATCCTATGGCACCTAAAGAGCGGGAATTGTCCTGGGTTTGCCCGGCGCCGGAGCCAGGGGTGAAATTCCCATAAAATAGCGATGTTTTAACATTTTGCCAGCATGACAACCAAAACTGTCCTCTTCAACAACACGGTTCTGCGCGACGGCCACCAGTCCATGGCGGCCACCCGCATGACCACCGCCCAGATGCTCGAACCCGCCCCCATTCTCGACGAGATGGGTTTCGCCGGCCTTGAGACCTGGGGCGGCGCCACCATTGACTCCTGCCTGCGGTTCCTGAACGAAAACCCGTTTGACCGCCTGCGGACCCTCAAGAAAATCGCCCCCAAAACGCCCCAGCTCATGCTTTTGCGCGGCCAGAACATCGTCCAATACACCAGTTTTCCCGATGACGTGGTCGAGGCTTTCGTCCGCTGCACCTGCGCCAACGGCCAGGACATCCTCCGCATCTTCGACGCCTTGAATGACCTCCGCAACCTGGCGACCTCCATCAAGGCCACCAAAAAATACGGCAAACATGCCCGCGGCGAGCTGTGTTACACCATCAGCCCCGTCCACACGGTCGAAAACTTCGTCAAATTGGGTGTGGAGCTCGAAAAAATGGGATGCGATTCGCTGGGCATCAAAGACATGTCCGGCATTTTGCAGCCGCAAATCGCCTACAAGCTCGTCAAGGAACTCAAAAGCAAGATCGGCATCCCCATCACCCTGCACACCCACGACACCGCCGGCCTGGGGGCCTCCTCCTACTTGGCCGCCATTGACGCCGGGGTGGACTGCGTCGAGGTCTCCATCGTTCCTTTTGCCAATGGCACCTCCCAACCGGACACCGTGCGGATGCTGGCGCTCTTGGAAGGCCACCCCCGCTGCCCGAAGTTTGACACCGGGAAACTGGCCCAATTGCGCGATTACTTCACCGGCGTTTACAAGCAGTTGGAAAAATTCACCAGCCCGGCCAACGAGCGCGTGGACAGCGACATCCTCATCTTCCAGGTGCCCGGCGGCATGCTCTCCAATTTCCGCACCCAGCTCAAGGAACAAGGCGTGGCGGACAAGTTCAACGAGGTCGTCCGGGAAATCCCCATCGTGCGCGAGGCGCTGGGCTGGATTCCGCTGGTGACCCCCACCTCCCAGATCGTCGGCACGCAGGCGATGATGAATGTGAAGTTCGGCCGCTGGAAAATGATCTGCCAACCCGCCCAGGACATCGCCTTGGGCAAATACGGCCTGACGCCCGGCCCCATCAATCCGGAAGTGCTGGCCCAGGTGATCAAGCAATCCGGCAAAAAACCCGTGACCGAACGGCCGGCGGACCTGTTGCCGCCCGCCTTGGAGACGTACCGCAAACAGGCGGTCGAAAAGGGCCTGCCCGCCGACGACGAGACCGCTGTGTTGTTCGCCATGTTCCCGCAGCAGATGCAGGATTTATACAAGGCCAAAACCGCGCCGCCGGCCGCCGCCGGTCCGGTGACGCTTCAATCCCCGGCCCCGGCTCCGGCCGCCGCCCGGACGGTTACGGCCACCAGCGGTCGTAAACTGGCCGTGACCATCAATGGCAAGCGCCATGAAGTGACGGTGGAAAACCTCGAAGGCTGAAACTGATTACAATTCATATATGAGTGTGAAACCGGCCATTCCCATTCCGGACCGCCTGCTTACGGAATTTCCCGTGCCCGCCTATGACGACTGGCGCAAGCTGGTCGAGGCCGAATTGAAAGGCGCGCCGTTCGATAAAAAAATGTTTACGGCCACGCCGGAAGGCATCACCCTCCGCCCCCTCTACCGCGCGGAAGACCTCGCCGCGCTGCCGCATGTCGGCTCGCTCCCGGGCTTCGCCCCGTTTGTGCGCGGCACCCGCGCCAGCGGCTACGTCGTCGAACCTTGGGCCGTGGCCCAGGAAATCGCCGTCGCCAGCCCGGAGGAATTCAATGTCGCGGCGCTCAATTCCGTGGACCGCGGCCTGAACGCCTTGAACATCGTCCTGGACCAGGCCACCCGGAACGGCAATGACCCCGATTGCGCCGGACCCGGCGAGGTTGGCGACGGCGGCCTCTCCATCGCCAGCCTGGCGGATTTGGAACGCGCGCTGGCCGGGGTGGACCTGGCCAAAACCTCCCTGTTCATCCGAACGGGCGCTTCCGCGCTGCCCTTTGCGGCGTTGCTCGCGGCCCGCTGCCGCCGCCGGAACAAATCCGTGGCGGCCCTGCGCGGTTGCGTGGAAATGGACCCCTTGGGGGTGCTGGCCCATGCCGGCAAACTGCCGCAATCGCTGGCCGGCGCCTACCGGGAGATGACCGCCCTCACCTCTTGGGCGGCCCAAAACGCGCCCCGATTGCAGACCATCTGCGTCCACAGCCGGCCTTGGCACGATGCGGGCGGCAACGCCGTGGAAGAACTCGCCTTCACCCTCGCCACCGCCTTGGAATATTTCCGTGAACTGAACCAGCGCGGGTTGGGGGTGAACACCGTCGCCCCGCAGATGCGGCTGGCGGTCAACGTGGGTTCCAATTTTTTCATGGAAATCGCCAAGTTGCGCGCCCTGAGGATGTTGTGGTCGCGGCTGGTGGGCTCCCTGGGCGGCGGGGAAGCCGCGCAAAAGGCCTCCTTGCACGTCCGCACGGCGCGCTGGAACAAAACCGTGTGCGACCCTTACAATAATTTGCTCCGCACCACCATCGAGGCGTTTGCCGGCGTGCTGGGCGGCGCGGACAGCCTGCAAGTGGGGGCCTTCGACGAGACCGTGCGCCCGGCGGATGATTTCAGCCGGCGCATCGCCCGCAACACGCAGATCATTTTGCAAAAGGAATGCCTGCTCACCCACGTCGTGGACCCGGCGGGCGGCTCCTGGTATGTGGAATCCATCACGGCGGAACTGGCGCAACGCGCCTGGACCCTGTTCCAGGAAGTGGAAAAGCTCGGCGGCATGACCGCCGCCCTGCGCGCGGGCTTCCCGCAGCAAAAGACCGCCACCACCGCCGCCGAACGCATCCAGGCCGTCACCCGCCGCCGCCAGTCCATCGTCGGGGTCAACCAATACGCCAATCCGAAGGAAAAGCCGCTGCCGGTTCCGGTGACCGACGCGGAACAATTTCAAAAACGCCGGGCGCAGCAAATCGCCGCCCTCCGCACCAGCCTGGACGATGCGGACAACGCGGCCGTGCTGAAGGAACTGGCGCGGCTGGTGGAAGCCGATGAAGCCGGCTTGTTTGACGCCGCCATTGCCGCCGCCGAACGCGGCGCCACCCTGGGCGAACTCACCCGTTCCCTGCGCATCCGCGACACCGCCCCGGAGGTCATCACCCCCGTGTGCCTCACCCGCGCCGCCGCCGCCGTCGAAGATTTGCGGGCGGCCATGAACCGCCAGGCCGAACGGGCCAAAGTCTTCCTCTGCAACCTGGGTTCCCTCAAGGAACACAAGGCGCGCGCGGATTTTTCCCGCGGCTTTTTCAGCGTGGGCGGCTTCGAGGTCATTTCGCCGGCCGGTTTCAAGACCCCGGCCGACGCGGCGGCGGCCTTCGCCAAGTCCGGCGCGCGGGTCGCGGTGATCTGCTCGACCGATGACAATTATCCCGCGCTGGTGCCGGCGCTCGTCCCCCTCCTGAAGGCGGCCGTGCCGGAGGCCATCATCGTGCTCGCCGGTTATCCGACGGAACAGATCGCGGCGCACAAACAATCCGGGGTGAATGACTTCATCCACATCCGGGCGGACGTGATGGAAACCTTGCGGCTGATTCAACTTCAACTGGGCATTGCCTGATGAAAACCATTCCTGACTTCACCAAAATTGACTTCGCGGCCACCCCGGCTCCGGCCACCCTGGCGGACTGGCGGAAACGCTTCGAGACCGAGACGGGCAACACGCCCGAACAGCTCGCGTTTCGCACTTTGGAACAAATTGACCTGGCGCCACTCTACACCGCGGCGGATCTCGCGGGCTGTGAACATCTCGGCTCCCTGCCCGGCATCGCCCCGTTCGTGCGCGGACCCTACGGTTCCATGTACGTGACCAAGCCCTGGACCGTGCGCCAATACGCCGGCTTTTCCACGGCGGAGGAATCCAACGCCTTTTACCGTCGCAACATCGCCGCCGGCCAGCAGGGCCTGTCCGTGGCCTTCGACCTGCCCACGCATCGCGGCTACGACTCCGATCATCCCCGCGCCTTTGCCGACGTCGGCAAGGCCGGCGTGGCGGTGGACAGCATCGCCGACATGAAGATTCTGTTCGACAGCATTCCGCTGGACCGCATCAGCGTCTCCATGACCATGAACGGCGCGGTGCTGCCGGTGCTGGCGTTCTACATCGTGGCGGCCGAAGAGCAGGGCGTGAAGCTCGATCAGCTTTCCGGCACCATCCAGAACGACATCCTCAAGGAATACATGGTGCGCAACACCTACATCTATCCGCCCCTGCCCTCCATGCGCATCATCGCGGACATTTTTTCCTTCACCTCGCAAAAAATGCCCAAGTTCAACTCCATTTCCATCTCCGGCTACCACATGCAGGAGGCCGGCGCCACCGCCGACCTGGAAATGGCCTACACCCTGGCCGACGGCTTGGAATATGTCCGCACCGGGTTGAAGGCGGGCATAGATATCGACGCCTTTGCCCCCCGGCTCTCCTTCTTCTGGGCGCAGGGCAAAAACTATTTCATGGAAGTGGCCAAGATGCGCGCCGCCCGCGCGCTGTGGGCGAAGATCATCAAGCAGTTTAACCCCAAAAACCCGAAGTCCATGGCGCTGCGCACCCACTCGCAGACCTCCGGTTGGTCGCTCACGGAGCAGGACCCGTTCAACAACGTGGCCCGCACCACCATCGAGGCCATGGCGGCCGCGCTCGGGCACACCCAGTCGCTGCACACCAATTCGCTGGACGAGGCCATCGCCCTGCCGACGGATTTCTCCGCCCGCATCGCCCGCAACACGCAGTTGCTGCTGCAGGAGGAAACCGGCATCTGCAAGGTGATCGACCCGTGGGGTGGTTCCTTTTATGTCGAGGCCCTCACGCGCGAAATCATGCGCCGCGCCTGGGGTCACATTTTGGAGGTGGAACACCTCGGCGGCATGGCCAAGGCCATTGAAACCGGCCTGCCCAAGCTGCGCATCGAGGAGGCCGCCGCCCGCCGCCAGGCACACATTGATTCCGGCAAAGAGGCCATCCTGGGCGTGAACACCCTGCGCCTGGAAAAAACCGAGCTGCTGGAAGTGCGGGACGTGGACAACACCGCCGTGCGCGATTCGCAAATCAAGCGCCTGCACCAGCTCAAGGCCGAGCGGGACAACGCCCGGGTGCAGTCCGCTCTGGCCGCGCTCACCCACAGCGCGGAAACCGGCGACGGCAACCTGCTGGCCCTGGCCATCGAGGCCGCCCGCGCCCGCGCCACGCTCGGCGAAATCTCCCTGGCCCTGGAAAAACAATTCAAACGGCACACCGCCGTCATCCGTTCTGTGAGTGGCGTCTATCAATCCGAATTCGGCCGCGATCCCAAGATCGAGGAAGTCCGTCAACTGACCGATGAGTTTGCCGCGCGGCATGGCCGCCGGCCCCGCATTCTCATCGCCAAAATGGGCCAGGACGGGCATGACCGCGGCGCCAAGGTGGTGGCCACCGCCTATGCCGACCTGGGTTTTGACGTGGACATCGGCCCGTTGTTCCAACAACCTGACGAAGCCGCCCGCATGGCGGTGGAAAACGACGTCCATCTGGTCGGCATCAGTTCGCTGGCCGGCGGGCACAAGACCCTGCTGGTGCAATTGCGCGAGGAATTGAAGAAACTCGGGCGGACGGATATATTAATCGTGGTCGGCGGGGTGATTCCGCCGCAGGACTATGAATTCCTGAAGACCAACGGCGCGGCGGCCGTGTTCGGCCCCGGCACGTTCATCCCCGATGCCGCCAAGGAAATCTTAGTGAAAGTCAACCAGGCGGCGGCCGACTGATGAAGCCCCGCGCCCCCAGCCTCATTCTCAACGGGCGGAACCGAGTACAACGGCACATGAGCCAGGACTTACAGCCCGCGCGGAACCCGCGCACCCCGGATGCGGCCGCGCTGATTGCCGGCGTGCGGGCGGGCGACCGCACCATGCTGGCCCGGGCGATCACCTTGGTGGAAAGCCATCTCCCCCGGCATGAGGCAGAGGCGCAGGCGGTGTTACAAGCCCTGCTGCCCCACACCGGCAAGGCCCGGCGGGTGGGCATCACCGGCTCCCCCGGCGTGGGCAAAAGCACTTTCATCGAGACCTTCGGCTGCTGGCTCGTCGAACTCGGCCACCGGGTCGCCGTGCTGACCATTGACCCCTCGAGCGCCCGGAGCCATGGCAGCATCTTGGGCGACAAAACGCGCATGGAAAAATTGTGCCAGTCGCCCCGCGCCTTCATCCGCCCCTCCCCCGCCGGCGACCAGCTCGGCGGCGTGGCCCGGCGGACCCGGGAAACCATGTTGCTCTGCGAAGCCGCCGGCTTTGATGTGGTTTTGGTGGAAAGTGTCGGCGTGGGCCAGACGGAAATAGCGCTGCGTTCCATGACGGATTTTTTCCTGCTCCTGCTCCTGCCGGGTGCCGGCGACGAATTGCAGGGCATTAAAAAAGGCATTGTCGAAATGGCGGACCTCGTCGCCATCAACAAGGCGGACGGCGAGAACCGGCCGCGGGCCGAACTGGCCCGGCAGGATCAGGCCGCCGCCCTGCACTACCTCCAACCCGCCACGCCGGGCTGGGTCACCGACACCGTGCTCTGCTCGGGCCGGGACGGCCAGGGGGTGCGGGAAATCTGGGAATCCATCGAAAAATTTTACGCGCTGCTGGGGCCGCGCGGCGGCATTGAACAGCGCCGGCAGCAACAGTCGCTCGCCTGGCTTGGGGACCTGATTGACGACGAATTGAAACGCCGGTTTTACCGCGACCCGCGCGTGGTGGCGCGGCTCGACGAAACCCGCCAGGACCTGCTGGCCGGACGGATCACGGCCGTCAACGCCGCGCGGACCTTGCTGGCGGCGGCCGGCGCGGCGGACCCTTTCTTGCCGGAACCAACCAAAAACTGAAACCTAAAATTTATGATCAAAAAAATTGACCATCTGGGCATCGCGGTGAAATCTCTGGACGAAGCCGTGCCCTACTACGAACAAGCGCTGGGATTGAAATGCGAACACCGGGAGGAAGTCGCCTCCCAAAAGGTCCGCACCGCCTTTTTCCACTGCGGCGAGGTCCACATTGAACTCCTCGAACCCACCAGCCCGGACAGCCCGATTGCCAAGTTCCTGGAAAAAAACCCGGCCGGCGGCATCCATCACGTCGCATTCGGGACGGACGACATTGACGGCCAGCTCCGGCAGGCGTCCGGCGCGGGCGTGAAATTGATCCACGAAAAACCCTTCGACGGCGCGGGCGGCAAACTCGTGGCCTTCCTCCATCCCAAATACACCTTCGGTGTTTTGACCGAACTCTGCGCCCCCAAGGACGGCGCGGCGGCCCACTAATTCCCGACGCTTTAAAAAAATTATGGCCATCAAACAATCATTTTTGGACGAACTGGAAAAACGGCGCGCGGCCGCCAAGATCGGCGGCGGCGAAGACAAACTGGCCGCCCGGCGCAAAAAAGGCATCATGACCGCCCGCGACCGTCTGGCGGAACTGTTCCAAGCCGGCACGTTTCAGGAATGGGGCCTGCATGCGGACCATGACTGCAAGAACTTTGGGCTGGAGGACAAAGTATATCTGACGGACGGCGTGGTGACCGGCACCGGGCTGGTGGACGGGCGCGTGATCGCCTCCTTCAGCCAGGACTTCACGGTGTGCGGCGGTTCGCTGGGCCGGATCCACGCCAAGAAAATTTGCGACGTGATGGATTACGCCCTCAAGGTGGGCTGTCCCATCATCGGCTTCAACGACTCGGGCGGCGCGCGCATTCAGGAGGGCGACGACTCCCTGAGCGGCTACGGCCAGGTGTTTTTCCGCAACGTCCTGGTCTCCGGCGTGGTGCCGCAGATCGCCATCATCGCCGGCCCCTGCGCCGGGGGCGCGGCCTACTCACCGGCCCTGATGGATTTCATCATCATGGTCAAAGGCTCGTCCCAGTTGTTCATCTGCGGCCCGGAGGTCATCCAGGCGGTGACCGGCCAGAAATGCACCATGGATGAAATCGGCAGCCCGATGGCCCATGCCAGCGTCAGCGGCAACATTCACTTTGTCGCCGAAAACGACGCGGACGCCGTGCGGCTCGCCAAGAAGCTGCTCTCCTACCTGCCTTCCAACAACGTCATGGACCCGCCTCACCGCATGCCCGCCCAGATGGATTTGACCCCGGATCCGGAACTGGAAAAACTGGTGCCTGAGACGATCAAAGAGCCGCTGGACGTGCTCCAGGTCATTCACCGGCTGGTGGATCAGGGCGACTTTCTGGAAGTGCAAAAAGACTGGGCGAAAAATATTGTCGTGGGCCTGTGCCGCATCCAGGGCATGGTCGCCGGCATCATCGCCAATCAGCCGGCGGTCAAGGCCGGCACGCTGGACATTGACTCGTCGGACAAGGCCGCGCGGTTCATTCGTTTCTGCAACGTGTTCAACATCCCGTTGGTGACCCTGGTGGACGTGCCCGGCTTCATGCCCGGCGTGGCCCAGGAGCGCGGCGGCATCATCCGGCACGGCGCGAAAATGCTGTTCGCCTACGCGGCGGCCACGGTGCCCAAGATCACCGTCATCCTCCGCAAGGCCTATGGCGGGGCCTACCTTGCCATGTGCAGTTCCGACATGGGCGCGGACTTTGTCTTCGCCTGGCCCACCGCGGAAATCGCCGTGATGGGCGCGGAAGGCGCCGTCAAGGTGCTGTTCAAACGGGAAATCTCCGCCGCCAAGGACCCCAAGGCCAAAGAGGCCGAATTGGTCGCCGAGTACCGCAACAAATTCTGCTCGCCTTACGAGGCGGCGAAAAAAGCGATGATCACCGACGTCATCCGGCCCAGCGAAACCCGGGCCGCCGTGGCCCAGGCCCTGCGCAACACCCTCGGCAAACGCGAGTCGCGGCCGCCGAAAAAACACGGAACCATCCCGCTGTAAGCCACTATCATGAGCCAGCCCACCTCCGCCGCTGATCTGTCCCCCGCCGAAACCCAGCTTGGCCGGGCGCTTGCCTTCATCCACCGCGCCCTGCCCCGGCTGGAGGAACCCGCCCGGGCCGCCGAAGTCCAGGCCGCGTTGCAAAACGCCATCGCCGCTTTGGAGACCGCCCGCACCGCCCTGACCGGCGGCCGGCCCGGCCTGCCTCTGGGCACGCAGTCCGTGGCCACCGCCGTGGCCCCGGAAATCGCCGCCATCATCGCCGCCGCCATTGCCGTGGTGGTGGAACGTCCCCACCGGCTGGTGGCCGTCCAACCGGTCACCCTCCCGGTCGTGCCCCACCTCAACATCTGGGCGTTTGAAGGACGCACCCAGCTTTTCATGTCTCACAAAGTCCGCTAATCCCTTAATCAAACCATGATCAAACGACTCCGAGTAACTGTGGATGGTCAGGCCTACGATGTCACCGTGGAATTGCCGGAGGATGGCGCCCCGGCCGCGCCCGCGCCCGCCGCAGCCCCCGTCAATCCGCCGCCGCCGGCGGCCCCCGTCGCCGCGCCCGCGCCCGCACCCGCACCCACGCCCGCCAGATCCGCCGCCCCGGCCGGAGCCGGTGATGTTCCCAGCCCGCTCACCGGCCGCGTAACCGCCGTGGTCGTGGCCGCGGGCCAGGAGGTCAAAGAAGGCGATCATTTGGTGACGCTGGAGGCGATGAAAATGAATACGTTCGTGTTCGCGCCCAAATCGGGCAAAGTGGCGGCCCTGCTGACCGAGGTGGGCGCCGCGGTCGAGGAAGGCCAGATCTTGGCCCGCATCAGTTAGGACAACGCCAACATGAGCCGCGCCAGCCATCCGGCGGCCATCCGCGCCAGGATCACCCGGCTGGGCGAATGGACCCTGCGGGAATTCGCCCAGGTGGACTCCACCAATTTTGTGGCGGGCACCCTCCCGGTCTGGCACGCGGTCCGGGCCGACACGCAGACCGCCGGGCGCGGCCGGTTCCAACGTCCCTGGGTTTCGGACGCGGGCGGCCTGTGGCTGTCCGCCGTCGTACCGGCCCCGGTTGAAAAGCAGGACTGGCCGCTGCTGCCGTTGGTGGCCGGCCTCGCGGTGATTGAGGCCTTGCTGACCTTCGGGGTCGCCCGGATCCGGCTGCGCTGGCCCAACGACCTCATGGTCGGCGATAAAAAACTGGCCGGCCTGCTGGTGGACACCTTTGACCCGCAACGGGCGGTCATCGGATTGGGCGTCAATGTCACCAACCAGCCCGCCGCCCAGGACGCCTCGTTGCGGCACACCGCCACCCGGCTGGCGGATCTTCTCAATCCGCCGCCCGCGCTGGCGGAATTAACCGCGGTCATTCTGGATCATTTGTGCCAGAAAATGGCGGCGCTGGCCGCCGGCGGCTTTGCCGCGCTCCAGCCGCGCCTCAACCAATGCTGGGGCGGCACGCCCCGCGTAACGGTGGATCTCGACGCCGGGGTGCGGCAGGGAATTTTTACCGGTGTGGATGAACACGGCCGGCTGCTGTTGCAGGACGAGGCCGGGAACCGGACTGCGCTCGCCGCGCACGAGGTCAGATTGCTGCGGGAAATATAATTTTTACAAACATGAACTCCTATCCCAAACTTACGGCCGCCGAGGCGGCGGAACACATTCAAGATGGTCAAACGGTTGCGTTCAGCGGCTTCACCCCCGCGGGCGCACCCAAGGACATTCCCCGGGCGATCGGGGAACGTGCCAAAGCCATTCACGCTGAAGGCCGGCCCTTCCAGATTGGCGTGATCACCGGCGCCTCCACCGGCAAATCGCTGGACGGTTCGCTCGCCCTCGCCGACGCGGTGAAGTTCCGCACCCCTTATCAGTCCGATCCCAGCATCCGCAAGAGCATCAACGAGGGGCGCACCCAGTTCTTTGACATGCACCTTTCCATGGCGCCGCAGAATGTGCGTTATGGCTTTCTCGGCCCGGTGCATTTCGCGGTCGTCGAGGCCTGCGACCTCACGGATGCCGGGGAAATCACCCTCACCTCCGCGGTGGGCGCCGCCCCGACCTACGCCCGCGTGGCGGATAAAATCATCGTCGAACTCAACCGCTTCCACCCGGACATGCTCCGGGGCGTGCATGACATCTTTGAACCGGAAGACCCGCCCTACCGCAATCCGCTCCCGCTCTTCCGGCCCTCGGACCGCATCGGCGCGCCGGTCATCAAGGTGGACCCCAGGAAAATTATCGGCGTGGTGGCCACCGACGCGCCGGACGAGACCGGTTCCTTTGGCGAAGCGAGCGAACTCACGGCGCGCATCGGCCGGAACGTCGCGGATTTTCTCGCGGCCGAACTCAAGCGCGGGCTGATTCCCAAATCGTTCCTGCCCATCCAGTCCGGCGTCGGCGACACGGCCAACGCCGTGCTCAAGGCCATGGGCGAAAACGCCGGCATCCCCGTTTTTGACATGTACACGGAGGTCATTCAGGATGCGGTCGTGGATTTGATGCGCACGGGCAAAGTGCGTTTCGCCAGCGGTTGTTCGCTGACCGTCACCAACTCGGTCCTGAAACAAATCTACGCCAATTTCGAGTTCTTCCGGTCCAAATTCGTCCTCCGGCCGCAGGAAATCAGCAACAGCCCCGAAATTGTGCGCCGCCTCGGCATCATCGCCATCAACACCGCCATTGAGGCGGACATCTCCGGCAACGTCAACAGCACCCATGTGCTCGGCCGCAGCATGATGAATGGCATCGGCGGTTCGGGGGACTTTGCGCGCAACGCCTTCCTCTCCATTTTCACCTGCCCCTCCACCGCCAAGGGCGGCAAGATCAGCACCATCGTCCCGCTGGTCAGCCACCTGGACCACAGCGAACACTCGGTGCAGATCATCGTGACCGAACAAGGCGTGGCGGATCTGCGCTGCAAAAGCCCCATGCAACGGGCCGAGGCGATCATCACCCATTGCGCCCACCCGGATTATCGCAGCCAGTTGCGCGAATATGTCCGCCTGGCCGGCACCGCCCATTCGCCGCAAACCCTCAGCGCCGCGTTTGGCATGCACCTCCAATTAGCCCGCACCGGTGACATGCGCGGGATGACCTGGCCGGATATCAAGGCTTAGCCCGCCTGGGATTTGTCAGGCTTGTTCGATTACCACCTCCGGCGCGCGGACCCCGCAAAATGGGGCCGCGCGCCGGATCGCTTTCCATTCGTCCCATCCGCCCCATTCGTCCCATTCGTCGCCAGCGCCCCGGGTCATGCCCCGGCACCGCGGCCCGCCGGCGGAGAAATCGGCTTTTAATCGCGTAATTAGTTAAAGTTTATAACTTTTACGCCGTTATACCATTGTAAATCATGGTGGGACGGCCCGGCCCGGATGAGTTGCCAGGTTTCGGGGGCACCATGGCCGATTCGAAGTTGCTCACCCCGCCTTTCCGGCGGGGGAAAACACCACCATAAACTTTAAATGAAACTTAAGGACAAAGTCGGAGGCGCCCTGCTCGGCGGGATGATCGGCGTGCTGCTGGTTGCCCAAACCGCCACCCTGATTCAGGCCCGGCACTCCAACGGCCGGTTCGCCGACATCAGCCGCCAACTCCTCAACGATCACCAGTTGCAAAACGTCAGAAACTTCCACACCGTCGTGGATTTCACCGTCACGGACGCCCTCGCCCGCGGAGACATGGACGTCTTTGCCAAGCTCGAATCCCTCCAGTCCGAGCTGCCGGGTCTGGCGGAGCTTTCCCTGTATGATCTCTCCGGCAAAATGACCGATTCTTCCACCAAACCGCTCCCCAAGCGCGACCTCCCGCCGGAAGTCAGGGCCCGACTCTTTGCCGGGACCGATTTGCTCCTGTTGACCAACGACAACACCATCGAGATTTACAAACCGTTGGTCGCCAACGCCAAATGCCTGACCTGCCACGACAGCTACAAGTCCGGCGCCGTTTGCGGCGCCACTTATTTCCGGTTTTCCAATGACACCGCCGCCAAGCTGGCCGCCCAATTTGACCAGATCACCACCTCGTCCAATCATCAGGCCCAACACTTGTTATGGGCGATGCTGGCGATGGGCGGATTGGTGTCCGCCGGGCTGACGCTCCTGATCGTCCTTCCGCTCATGCGGACGTTGACCGGCCTGATTGACCATCTGAATGACGGGGCGGAACAAATCGCGGCGGCGGCCGGCCAAACCTCCTCCGCCAGCCAATCCCTGGCCGAAGGCGCGGGTGAACAAGCTGCCTCCCTGCAGGAGACCAGTGCGTCTTTGGAAGAACTCGCCGAAATGACCCGACGCAACGCCGAAAACTCCAAAAGAACCAACCACTTGGCCAAACAGGCGCGGACCGCCGCCGACAAGGGCGTCGTCGACATGCAGGCCATGAGCGCCGCCATGGAAGACCTCAAGGCGTCCTCCGACGACATCGCCAAAATCATCAAAACCATTGATGAAATCGCCTTTCAGACCAATATCCTGGCGCTTAACGCCGCCGTCGAGGCCGCCCGCGCCGGCGAGGCCGGCATGGGCTTTGCCGTCGTGGCCGATGAGGTCCGCAACCTCGCCCAGCGCAGCGCCCAGGCCGCCCATGAAACCGCCGCCAAGATCGAAGGGGCCATCCTCAAGACCCGGCAGGGCGTGGAAATCAATGCCAAAGTCACCGCGACCCTCAATGAAATCGTGACCAAGGCGCGGCAGGTGGATGAGTTGGCCGCCGAGGCGGCGGGAGCATCCACGGAAGAGACCCAAGGCATCACTCAGATCAACACCGCCATCCAGCAGATTGACAAGGTCACCCAGTCCAACGCCGCCAGTGCTGAAGAATGTGCGGCCGCCGCCCAACAACTCAATGCCCAGGCGTCGATCATGAAGGAGTCGGTGCATGAATTGGTACGCCTCGCCGGCGTGGAACACTCCGGTGCCATGGCCTCACCGGCGGAACGTCCTTCGCCCGCCACCCCCTCCAACCACGGCTCGCCCAAACGACGGAGCCCCAAACCTCGTCCAACCCACTGTGATCCGCCCCGCCCCGCTTCGGCCTCCCACGCCGCCCAGGATCCGGAGGACGCGCCTTCGATGGACGATTTTACCCGTTTCTAAAAGTAGGTCCTGCCACGGCCGGTCCCCCACCCCCCCTGTTAAATCGGCGGCCGGCCGGCCGGGCAGAACGGTCATACTCTCGCACCCGGGGCGCAAAAACTCAATACGTACACTTGCGTATTCCTTATGCATTGTGTATGGTCTTGGCACATAATCAGCAGTGAGGATCATGCGCTTGAGCCATAAAGACTGGGATCAGGTTTCCGGGTATCTCCAAAATCTGTATGCCCGCACGGAGGCCGGGGCCTTCCCGCCGGCCGTCCTCACCGGCCTGTTGCAGCTCATTCCCTGCGACCTCGCCGGCTACAACGAGATCAATTCCCGGACCAATGCCTTGGTGATGCAGATTGATCCATGGGTCCCGGAGGTGTTCAACCTGGCTCCCAGGTTGGAGGCCAATTTTCACGAGCACCCGCAACTGAGCCATTACCGGCAATCCGCCGATCGCCGGGTTTATCAGACCACTGATTTCTATACGCTCCGCCAATTCCGGCAAAAAGCCATTTATCAGGAATTTTACCGGCGGGTGGAAGCGGAGCATCAACTGACCTGTGTGCTTTCTGAATTGGGTGCTGCGGAAGACGTCGGCCTCGGGCTGAACCGCAAACACAAGCAATTTAGCGAGCGGGACCGGGCGGTGCTCGAGCACTTGCGGCCGCATCTCGTCCGCGCCCGGCACAACGCCGCCGCCATCACCCGGACCGAGGCGCGGGCGGCGTCCCTCACCCACGCGCTGGACGCCGTGGCGGCGGGTCTGGCGTTGGTGGACGGCACGGGCCGCGTGACCTGGTGTACGCCCCCGGTGCCGCGCTGGCTGGCGGATTATTTCCCCCATCCCCGGCGGCATCCCGACCGGCTGCCGGAGGCCCTGGCCCGGTGGTTGCAGGCGCAATTAAACGCCTTGACCCAAGGAACCGCGCTGGCCCGGCCGCCCGCGCCGCTGGTCGCGGAACAACCGCAATCCACCTTGACAGCGCGCTTCCAACCGCTCCCCGGCGGCTCCGCCCGGCTGATCTTCTCCGAACAGCGCGAACCGTCGGTGGCGGACCGCGCCCGCACGCTGGGCCTGTCCGTGCGCGAGACCGAAGTGCTGCACTGGATTCATGAGTGCAAGACCAACCCGGAGATTGCGGTTTTGCTGGGCATCAGCCCCCGGACGGTGCATAAACATGTGGAGCACATCCTCGCCAAACTCGGCGTGGAAACCCGCCAGGCCGCCGCCCGTCAGTTCGCCACCCCCGCGGCCCCCCACCCCGCCACTGCCACTAGCTTTTGCCGACCCGCGACCACTGGAACCACCGTATTACTGTAAGTCTGACGATGATTCTCCCTCTCCCCGAGGGAGAGGGCCGGGGTGAGGGGGAACGGATGCCACCTGTTGAAAATCCATATATTATGAAAACGACGCCGCTTCAACCCTCCAACCCTCCAACGCTTCAATGCTCCAACGCCTTTAACGTTTTAACGCCTTGCAGCGCTTACCCTCGCGTCCACCCGTTTGGTTCGCCGCAACCCGAAACCCGAAACCCGAGACCCCAACCCCTCTGGTTCATTTTAGTGGCATTGCCCGGTTGTTCGCGTAAGCTGAGCTCATGTTCAACCAGCGTTATCGGCCCGTCGCGTATGCGGTGCCGGCCATCGCCCTCATCTGGCTGCTGGCCGGGGCCGGCTATCGGGTCGCCCAAAGCACTCAGGTCACCCCCGACCGCGTGCTCGCTTACGGGCAATCGGTCAATCTCGCCTCCCTCACCGGCCCGGCCCGCGCCGACGCCATCCGCAAGCTGGAGACCATGATCACGTTCCTCTCCCTGACCGAACGCCAGCAGATTTGGCCGGACGTCATCACCCGCTGGTTCGTCCCCATGACCGAGGCCGAGCGGACTCAATTCCTGACCGCCACCGCCCTCCCCGGCTTCAAACAAACGCCCAACCCGCTGGACCTGTTGCCGCCGGATCAACGTCAGCAGGCCTTGGATGACGCCCTCAAAAAAATGCAGGCCGCCCGCGCCCAAATGCTGTCCGAACCGGCGTCCCCACCGCCTGCCGCTCCGCACTAACCGGCCGTGATCCACCCCAACCTTAAAAACTCCCCCCTGTGATTGAACTGAAAAACGTGGTGAAACTGTTCGGCCGCCGCGCCGCCGTGGACGACCTCACGCTCACCGTGCCGCGCGGCGCCATCTATGGCTTGCTCGGCCACAATGGCGCCGGCAAGAGCACCGCCATCGGCATGATGCTCGGGCAGGTCTGGCCGACGCGCGGCGAGGTGCGCGTGGGCGGCCATGAGGTCACCTCCCGCCGCCGGCTCGCCTTGCAAAAAGTGGGGGCCATTTTTGAAACACCCGTGTTTTATGATTACCTCACCGGCTGGCGCAACCTCGAAATTCTCAGCCAGTTCACGGGCCCCACGCCGCCGGCCCGCCTCCGCGAGGTCATTGAGCTGGTGGGGCTGACCGGGCGCGAACAATCTCGCGTCCGCACCTATTCCCACGGCATGCGCACCCGCCTGGCGCTCGCGCAGGCCCTGCTCCCCAATCCTGAGCTGCTGATCCTGGACGAACCGGGCGACGGCCTGGACCCTGAAGGCATCCATGAATTGCGCCAGACCATCCTGCGCTTGAACCGGGAAATGGGGCTGACCATTTTGCTGTCCTCCCACCTCCTGAACGAGGTCGAGCAGCTCTGCACCCGCATCGCCATGCTCAACCGGGGCCGCAAAGTGTTTGAAGGCCCGCTGGCCGGCATCCGCGCGGGGCAGCATTGGCTGCGGCTGCGCACGGGCGATTTTGCAGCGGCGGTCACGCAGTTGCGGTCGGCCGGTTTGATCACCAATGACCGGGAAGGACGCTTGATCGAACCGGCCCCGGATACCGGGGCCGACCAGGTGGTCCGCCATCTGGTGGCGCAAGGCATGCCCGTGTTTGAAATCGCCCCCGAGGAACAAACGCTCGAAAGCTTTTATCTGACCCAGATGAAAGACAGCCGCGAGCCGAAGACCCCTTGAAAGATTAACCCCATGCTGTTTCTCCAACTCCGCAACGAACTCCGGAAACTATTCGGCAAGCCGCGCACCTACATTGGTTTTGGCGTATTGCTGCTCGCCCAGGTGATCATCGTGCTGCTGTTCCGCTACACGCCCGCCTCGCGGGGCATGGTGCGCCAGCTCTCTTCCGCCGGCATTGACGCCAGCCAATACATCACCTGCCTGACCGTGGCCACCGTGATGTTGTTCCCCATCGCCTTCGTGCTGCTCCCGCTTTACGTAACCCTCATCGGCGGGGACCTCGTCGCCAAAGAGGCGGAGGACGGCACCCTGCGGATGATCCTGTCGCGCCCCATCACCCGCTTCCGGCTGCTCCTCGTCAAGTGGCTCGCCGGCGTTCTTTTTTCCACCCTGCTTGTGTTGATGTTGGGACTGGTGGGCGTGTCCTTTGCGCGGTGCTTTTTTCCCTGGGGCGGCCTGTTCGCCTTCACGCCCGGCGAGCTGTTTAGTGTGCGCAATGCTGCCGACGGCTGCTGGCATTACTTCGGCGCGCATGTCTTCTTGGCCGTGAAGGCCGGCACGATCTTGACCCTGGCCTTCATGTTCTCCTGCTTCAACGTCAAGCCGGCGGCCGCCACCATCCTCGCCCTGTCCGCCATCTTTGTGAGTGCCGTCCTGATGCAAATTCCTTTCTTCCGCGATTTGCAGCCGTGGTTTTTTACCTATTATCTGGATGTGTGGCAAAGCGTGCTGATGCAGCCCGTGCCGTGGTGGAAAGTGTGGGGCTCCCTCAGCATGTTGACCGGCTTCAACCTCACCTTCCTGATCATCGGCGCCACGGCGTTCCACCTCCGCGACATCAAGTCGTAAGGAGGCGTTAATAAATTAAGCTGGCAAGATGACGCTGGGCGTTTGGTCCCGCTCTGCGGGACGCGAGTGAGGAGCATGGCCAAAGGGTTCTGTGACGAGCGAGCAACGCCGCCAGCCGCCAAAAGGACCAGTCAGGTTGCTACCTTAATTTATTATCGCCTCCCAAGGCCACGGACTGCCCGCCCCACCCTCCGCATCGGTTCGCCACGGGTGGGGCGTCCCGCGACTGCGGGACGCGCGCCGTCGTACGACCGCCAACCGGACCATCCACGACATTCGCGGCGGGCAGAGGATTACCCGCCCTACCGGTCGCCTTGCCCAACGTCGTGGCGTGCTCCGGAGGGCTTCGGTTATTCGGTGCTGCGGAACCGGCGGGCGGCGGGGTCGTAGTGGAAGCGGGCGAGGTTGGCGCTCAACCAGGAAAAGCCGGTTTCGGGCGGCCCGGAATAATCCGTCAGGGCGGTCAATGCCACCGCATTGGTTTGCACCCATTTGGCGGGGGTGCCATGGGGCAACTGGTTCTCGATGTAAATGACGGCCTGGGTGAAGGCGTCGAGCTGGCCTTGTTGGGCGGCGAGCACGGCCAGGTCGCCTTGCTGATTTTGGAGGAGGCCGAGCCGCGCTCGGTTCCAGGCCTCAAGCACGGCGGCGGGCAGATCAAAGCCGGGGCATTGCGCCAGAACGGCGGCCACGCGGGCCTGGTCATATTTCAGCCGCACAAAATGCCATTTCAAATCAGGATAGGTGGCCGGGTCCTTGGCCGCCGCCGCCAAACACAGGGCTTGGGAGCAAAAGGTCTGGCGATGATCGCTGAGATGGCTGAGGAGGGTGTCCCGGGCGTCGTCATCCCATTTCATTTTATGGAACCAATTGGCCAGATAATTATCCCGGCCCAAGGCTTCGCGCAGTTCGGGCAGTTGGTCCCGGGTGGCCAGTTGGGTCAGCACCGGGAAGACAAAGTCATCCTCCGTCTGCGTCTCCAAGGGCAGCCGGGCCAGCAGTGCGGGCAACCCCCGGACGCCGATGGATTGCAACCGGGCCTGGATCGTGGCTTTCCACGCTTTGCCGGAACTTTGGGCGTAATTCCACGGGAGGTGCTGGAGAATGAGGTCCACGTAATCCGAGATTTGCGCCGCCGTCGCGGACGGGGGCAGCACGGCGCGGGTGATGAGGTCCATATTGGTCTGGTCGTCCGCTCCGGGAGCCATCCGGGCCTGGTCGGGTGGGGAAAAAAAGTCGGTTTGTGTGATTCTCTGTCCCTTGCCGTCCGGTTTGGTCGCCACGAAGATGCACAAGCGGGCCTTATCCAAATAATCCGCCAGCGAAAGGCCGGTCAAACGCTGCTGCAACGCCGGAAACGGGAGCACAAACTGAAAGGCCGAGCGGGATTCGCCGTTGAGCACATCGTTCTGGACCGAGTAGGTGCGGTTGTCCGCCAACAGATCCGCCTCCCCCCAGTCGGGCTGATAGAGAACCAGGGTGAAGTCATTATTGGCGCCCAGGTTGAATCCGGAAGCCGACTGTTCCACCGCGGCGAGCAGGGGGGTGGCTTGGATTTCATCAACCTGCACATGGATTCCGTCCTGCGCGGGCGTCAACGACCGGATCACCAAGTTTTTGCCGGGCGCCAGGTTCCAGGCACCCGGGCGCAAGGGCGCCCGGGCGGCCTCTTTCACCTCCACCCCCAAAAAAATCTTGCCATTATACACCCGGCGGTCAGTCCAAAGCGTATCCGGCGGGAAGAACTGGCGGATGGCCGCCAGATCATTGGGTGCGGGGTGGGTGCGCGAACCCAGAAAATCCGCCGGCCAGGCCGAGAAGATCCAAGGCAGCACCAGCACCGTTGAGCCCAGCACCAACCCGCCGGTGCTGGAGCGGCCGGGCCGGACCTGCCAAATCCAGGCGAACAAAGCGCAAGCCAGCAAGTACATAAAGCCCGCCGCAAACGCACTGGCGAACTGCGATTCCGTCTGGTTGATGTTGCGGGCATGAAAGACGAGCTGGAGGATGGACAGGCAGATAAAGAACGCGGCCAACCCCACCCCGAGGACGAGCACAAACCGCGGCAGGTTGGGGGTCAAGGCGGCCAGCGCCACCAGGAGCAACCCCACGGCCAGGGTGATCAGCAGATGGCTGGCCAGGGCGGCCAGGAACAAACCGAAGGAATAATGATGGCCGACAGCCACAAGGATGGGCGGGATCATCCGGGGCAACACGAGGCAAACCAGGATGAACAGGGATTTGGCCCCGACGAGCCGGGGCCGGCCCAGAGGGCGGGTGAGCCATTGCGCGGCCGACCCCGTGAGGGCGTCCGACTGAATGATCCGGGCCAGCAGGAACATGCCATAGACAAGCTGGATGAACAGCAGCAGTCCGGACAACGATTCAATAACCTGCACCTGCATGAATACTCCGGCGGAAAGCAGTTGCAAGGCATACAGCCCCCACAACAGCAGCACCCCGCCGCGAAAATGCCGCCAGTCGGTCTTAAATTGGTGTGCGATCAGATTCATATATAAAAGGAGTTTTCAAGAGCAACGCATCCAGGGAAATTAAATCGGGTGGTTGTCATTGGTCGTATGGGGATGGCGGAGCGCTGCACCTTACATGCAGCCATGGGTTTTAAATACAAGGGCAGGCACCGGACGGCATTTTTGTAGCGCAGACTTCCAAGTCTGCTGTCTCGCGGGTGTCCCAACCCGCCGGCGGTACGCCCAACCGGCACGCCCGGCAACGGACGATCCGCCGATTGGGAAATCGGCGATACCGCAGGTTTGGAAACCTGCGGTACGTTCGCGCAAGCCGCGTGCCAGGCGCCGCCGCGGTGACGGCGATTGCGTATGCGGTTGAGCGTCGCCCGCCAAGGCGGGGTCGCGCTCTGTTTGCCACCGCACTCCATGTGATAGTCCGCGCACCCCGGAACCGAGGCGGAGGGGAGTTCGTTTTGCATGGCATGAACTCGTTCCCGCTCACCCCGGCCCCTTGGGGGAAAGACTAAAAGATAAGTGAGTGGGGACAAAATACGTCCGCCCTCACCCCGGCCCTCTTTCCCAGGAGAGGGAGAATTGTCGGCCGTCGCAGAGTTCTCCGATGATTCCAGTGGTTGGAGGGTGCATGGTTCGTGGGCCGTTGCCTGTTTTTTCAAAAACTGCTCACAGACCTTGAACCGGGAGCGGAGCGCCGGCTGGCAGCCGGTTTTGGAACTTCGGAAATCAAGTCTGGTTCCTAACGGCGGGATCATCGGATGGGTTAAGCCGGTCGGAGACCGGCGCTCCAGTGGCAAGCGTCGCGCGCCGCACCCTTCCACCATTCCCGGTTCATGGAAAGAATTCCCCGAATACAGAATTCGCGCGTTGAGCCCCTGAACCGAGGGGCATGGGTTTGCCAACGGGCGGTTTACGTTACCCACCCGGGTTGGCAAACTGGCGGACGTGGCTGCGCCCGAGGACGGGCGCACTCCGATGGCAAAGTGCGGTTCTTGGGCAGGGGGAATCGCCGGCAGACCCGCCATAAGGCAACGGGGCCAATGGTCGGGAGGTGGCCGGCCAAAGCGGCGGAGGGCCGCCGCACTCCAGGACGCTTCGCGCGATGCGAAACCTCCCGGCCAATGCAGGGGGACTGGCGCCGGCAATGGGTGATCAACGTTCATTTTTCAGGTAAAAGCATTGGCGGACCGGATCGAAGACGAAGTCCTCCGGCTTGTACTGCCGCATCCAATCCAGCACCTTCGGATGACTCTGCCGGTCCTGGATTTTTAGCCCGTCCATTCTCACATTGCCAAAGAAGGACTGTGCGAGCGGCCAGACAATCAGACTCGAATCATCGCCGGGTTCGGTCTCCGCCAGCATTCGATAGGCAAACCGCAGCGCCTCCATGCTGCCGGTGTGCAAGCCCAGGCTTAGCGCCTGCTCGTCCACTTCCTGTCCATTCCCGCTCAAAAAATGAACCGGGTTTTGCCACTGCCGGGCCACCGCCTCGGACAGGGGTTGGGCCAGGCCGGGAAGGGTGCGGAGCAGATCATAGACTTCGCGGCCAGGCGCGGCTTCGAAGGCCGCCAGCAGGCGGGGGTAGGTGGCGGGATCGTGAAAGGAGGCGATGGCCTGGATGGCCTGATAGGACAACGGTTGGGGGGAGGCCATTAGTTTATAGATGGCATCGTGCGCGTCGGCCTCCCAGCCCCGGTTCAACACCACCTCCAAGAGGTCTGGATTCTCCGGCAGGGCGGCGATGATCCGGGCTTTCTGGGATTCCGTCACCCCGGAGTTGATGGCCTGTAGCAGGGTGGTTTTGGCGGGGTTGCCGATGGCGGACAGGCCGGCGAGCAACACCTCGAGATGGTCTGGCGCCAAGCTGGCCAACCGGGAACTGGCGGCCTCCCCCAACGTGTAGGACGTATTGTTGGCGTTCAGAAGCAGCGCCACTTGAAAGAGATAATGCCCGACCTCCACCCGGGAGGCCGCCGGGCCGGGCACCGGCAATTCCGCCAACCGCCGCCGCACCTCGCCGAGTGGAAGCACCCCCTGCCCCGCAGCCGAGCCGGCCTGTTGGCTGGCATCAGCCGGGGCCAGCAGGTCATTGATGACCAGGCCGGGGGATTGCCAGTCCGCCGGCACGGTGCCCAGCCAGGTTCTTTGGAAAATCAGGAGCTGGCATTCCGCCCATTCTTCCGGGGTGAACGACTTCGTCGCCCCGAACCTCTGGCTGAAACTAAAATTCAGCCAATACTGTTCCAGCGCGGTGTCGCCGGCGCGGGTGGCGGCGGGATAGGAAGAATCGGGAACCAGAACGAGATTGCGCCCGGGTTGGTAGAGCACAAAATCATAACGTTCACGCGGCCCATTTTGAAACGCGGCGGTCCGGGCATCCGTGGCGGTGGCAAAGCCGATCTGGCTGCGTTTCAACAACACCGCAACCGGGGTTTGACTCCCATTCTGATGCTTGATCACCGGGTGAAAGGCGACCATGGTCCAGGCGCCATGCGGATCTTTCACCGTTGCCGGGGTGTTGACCGCCAGTTCGGCGACTTTGTCCCAGCGATACACCCGGCCCTCGAGCCGGGCATGCAGGGTCACCGGTCCGCGCAGCCAGGCGGCGCGGGCATCCAAGTGAAATTCCCCCAGGGAAGTGGAGGCCCCAGCCGGGAGAGTAGACGGACTCAGCAGAAAAATCGCCTCCTTGGGGAGGAGCCCGGCCCAGATATTCAAATCGGTGGACGGGGGATTGCCATAGGACTGCCGGGAGGAGGAGATTCCCGGCGGCCGGTCTGGCGTGAAGGTCTGGCCGGCAGCGTTCGCCAGTTGCACCTGGCGGCCGCTCCATTCGATCAGGTTGGGGGCGATGGAATTGGTGATTTGGGGCGTGACGTTGACCCAAAAATCCAAGCGGTCCAGCCAATGTTGATCAAATGAGCGGCCCAGTTGAATTTGTTGCAGGGGAACGTCGAACGGGGACTGGGCGGCCACGGAGCGGGCCGCCACCGGGTCCGCCGGAACCAGCTTGAAAAAATCCTGCGGCCAGCAAGTGATGGTCGTCAAATAGACCAGGATGGCGGCGGCGATGCCCAGCCAGCGGCCGGCCGCCCCCCAGGTGCGGCGCGCATGTCCCACGGCCACGGCGGTCGCGGCCAGGCTGAAAAAATATAAACCTGCCAACGTTCGTGAGCCGGTGGCGGCGTCCGAGAGATGGTCGAAGGCATCCAGGTGCCCCGTCAGCAGGCAAAGGATGTTCAGCAGACTCAAGCACAACAACGTACCCACCAAGGCAATCGCCGCCCCTGCCGCCCACCGGGCATAATTACGCCATAATGAGGCGAAGGCGGCCGCGATGGTCACCATGGGCAGAGCATACAGCAGGCGTTCCAACACCCCGTGCAGCACATAACCCGCCGACACCCCCGAGGCGGACAGGTAGATCAATTCCTGAAGGAGCGCCGGAACCAGGACCAGCGTCACGACAAACAGGGCCTTGGCCCAAAACAGGTTCCGGCCCGGCAGCGGCCGGGTGCGGAGAAAGCCCTCGCGGCGGCCGGGGGAGTCGGCCAGCACCACGACGGAAGGAATCAGGAAAAAAAGCACCCACCGAAAAGCGGTCTGCATGAAAACCTGGAAATCGAACAGCTCCGAGCGGTACTCCCCGTTCTGCCAGTTGGGCGCCGCCCCGACGCCCAGCCAGCCGAGATTGACGCTCAGGTCCAGCAGGAGCATTAAGAACCAGACGAGGAGGAGGATCCGGAACTGCCGGAGGTCCTTGCGGAATTGATGGAAAGTTAAGCGCATATGGTTTCTGAATTTAAGCCGGTAAAGGTCAGTCCCTGCGGGAGGAGGATACGTCCGCCCTCACCCCGGCCCTCTTCCCCAGGAGAGGGGGAAACGTCCACCGGATGTTTGGGATACCGGACGATTGGCGTTGCCTCCGGTTGGACGGCCAAAGCGGCGGAGGGCCGCCGCACTCAGAACTCTTCGCGGTGATCATTGTCGGCCGGCGCACAGAGGTTGGTGTGGCTGAGGGGCGCTGCCGGTTGCCAACCGGCGATACAGCCGATTGCCAATCGGCGCTACAAAGCCGCCGGTTGTCGGCGCCCAGCCGGATGACCATTTGCCCATCAAGCATTGGAATCGTCTTCATATCCCTTAATTCGTTATTTGCCCGGTGGCCAGGCCTTGCAGGCGGTAGGTGCGGGCGAGGGCGACGAAAACTTCCCGCAGGTTCATGGGTTTGGCCTGCCATTGCTGCCGGGCGGGAAAATGCCGGGCCACGGCGGCGGCCAGCTCGGCCTCGTCGTATTGCGAATCGGTGAACCGAATGGCGCGGCCGGCGGTTTCCAGATTGAGCCAGGAGCCGGGCAGCTCCCCGGCCGGGGCCCCCTCCTGGGCCAGCACAATTTCCACGGACCGGAACCGGGTGCGCAGGGAGTCGGAATCCTCGTCGAGCTTGATCCGGCCGCGATCGATGATGGCCACACGGTCGGCCAGCCGCTCGACTTCCGCGATGTCGTGCGAGGACACAAACACGCTCCAGCCTTCGTTTTCAGTGAGTTCCAACATGCCGCGGATGAATTCGTCGCGCACGAGCGGGTCCAGGCCGGAGAAGGGTTCGTCCAGCACGACAAGCTTGGGGCGGAAGGCCAAGCTGGAGAGGAGCGCGGCCTTCATTCTCATGCCGCGCGAGAGGGCTTTGAGTTTTGCCCGGAGCGGGAGATCAAATTCCTTCAGCAACTTGGCGGCGAAGGCGGCGTCCCAGCTCGGGTACATGGGGCGGCAGTAATCCAGGAATTGCTGCACGGTCATCCAGAGGGGGAGTTCCTGGTTTTCAGAGACATAGCCGATGTGGCGGAAGATTTCGGCGCCCATCCGGCGTGAATCCTCGCCCAGCACGGTCACGGTGCCGGCATCCGGCGTGAGCATGTTGAGAATGCACTTGATGGTGGTGGTTTTGCCGGCGCCGTTGGGGCCCAGAAAAGCGGTGACCGCGCCCTCGGGCACTGCCAGGTTCAGGCCGTCCACCGCCAGGGTGTGGCGGTAACTTTTGCGAAGTTGGCTGATTTCGATGATGGAGTTCATGGTTGGAGCGGGGTGAGGTTCATGGGTTGGCCGACTGCGTCCCGGAGCGCGCCCGCCTGTCCGCCATAGCTTTAGCGAAGGAGGATCCCCGGGCGCAGCAACTTACGGCCGGGAAAGCAGGTTGGAACTTGCCAAGGTCACAGCCTGGCGGACCTTGCTGCGCCCGGGACGGGCGTACTCCGAATGATAAATCGTTGACGTTCATTTTTTTGGTTCGTGGTTTTGGGCCTGCGCGGCCAGACGGAGGGCTTCAACGATGTCCTCAAATTCGAGATGCAAATCGGCGGCTTCGCGGAGCAGGTCGCGGCAGAGGGGTTGCAGATGATCCAGGCGCTCGGGGCGGTCGGGCAGCTCGGGGGTGCGGACGACCATGCCGATGCCGGGCCGGCTGGCGAGATAGCCGGCGTCCTTGAGGTTGGCGACGACCTTGTGGGCGGTGGTGGGGCTGATGCTCAACTCCTGGCTGAGGGTGCGCACGGAGGGGAAAATATCTCCGACGGCCAACTGACGGGTGAGCATGGCCTTGCGGACGGCCTGGACAATCTGGTCCGAGACCGGCAGGCCATCCTGAATTTCAATGATAAAGGGCAACATAACCAAAGCCGGTTGCGTTCTACGTGTACCAGTATTACTGTAACACTTGGTAAACGTCAATAAAGATTTTAAATTTTTTTATTGGAATGGCATTTGTGGGAAATCTCAGCATTTCTTTCCCGACCTAAAAAATCCCGGAGAGACGGATGAAATCCTGCGAAACCAGCAAAACCTGTCATGGCAAGCTGTCGCTCAGCCTCGTCAGGGGCGAAATATTTGTAAAAACATCCCCCCGATTCATTTTTAAGCACCGCAGGAGCGACATATTTCTTGTGGCCGTCAGACGATGCCGCTCCTACGGAACTTGAAAAAAAATGTAGATTCTTGGCGCTACAAATATTTCGCCGCTGACGGGGCTGATACCGGTTCCGCGCCTCACAGCAACGGTCAGCGGATTGACAATCCGCGAAAAAGCCGATTGCCAATCGGCGGCACAGCGGTTCGGCCTATTGCCAGCTCAGGACGTGGTTTTTGTTCGCGCCGACATTGGCCGGGGAGTTGGTGTCCACGCCTTGCGGCGAGCCGATTTTTGGGCCGACGGACCAGACCATGACCGGGCTGTGAAATTGAAAATGCGGGCCGTTGCCACCGGCATCCACATTGTTGGACAAGCCATAAAATCCAATTGCGCCGTTATGTTGCGAGACCTGCTGGAGGCCGTAAAATGAATCGTTGCATTGTCCGTCACCATTCAAATCCATGGTGATGATGTACGGATGGCCCCAAGGGTCGCGATAAACCAAATCCGGGCCGACGCCGGGCGAATTGGTGGCGGACGACTTGGCGGTATTCAGGAACAGGGTGTTTTGGATGTTTAAACCATGGTTGGTGTTAACGGTGGATTGACCGGGATGGTTGGGAAAATTGGTGTAGTCCATCAGGATGGAAATCACTTCGGAGTTGGGCAGCGGGCGGCCATTCACCAAGGTTCCAACCGCGATGGTCTTTCCGTGAGGGGCAGGCAAAACGCCGCCGTAGGTGAAATCGCCATTGTTGCTGATCGGACTCGCGGGATCATTCGCGTCGCGGGCGGCCTGCTCCAAGGCGGCTGGGGAAACTGGGTAGCGGCCGTAGACCGAGTGGTAAGCTTCGATGGCCGTGCAGAGGGCGCTCATCTCCAATTTGGCCTTGTTGACGGGCGCAGGTCCACCACCAGTCAGAGCGGACATCAACATGAGGGCCAATATGACAATGATCGCGATGATCACCAGGAGTTCAGCCAAGGTGAAGGCCTTGCGGGTATTTTTCATAAATCAAACCGCCCGCCATCAGGGCGGGAACCCACATTTCGATGTGCTTTTAGAGTACATTCCATCAAAAGAGCCGGAAAAGCAAAAATGCTTGGCGGATTTCCGGGCGGGTGGCAGGGGAAGCAGAAACCCGGGCATTGGCACCAGCATTACGGCGGTCGTCCAAAGCTATGGTAAAAAGTGAGACGCGGCGGCCGGCTCAGAGATCGCGAATGAGCCGCCGCACTTCGTCATGATTGCCGACGAAGAAAATCTCCAAAGCCTGTCCTTGGGCGCGGAAAAGGAGGCGGACTTTAAGCCCGGCCCGGCACTCAAAAATATTCCCCCTTAACCGGCGGATGGAGATGCCGGCACAAAGGTGCGGTTCGCCAAAACATTCGGGCAGCACCCGCAAGGCTTCCTCCACCCGCGTCACGTCCGCGTCGCCCAAGTTTTTGAGCGCGGCCAGAAAGCGCGGGCTGAGCAGAATTGCGGGTTTAGCCACGTTTGAGCGTGCCCGTAAACGGCTTGAGCCGGCGGGCTTTCCGATCCGAGTCGAGTTCCCGGTTGGCGGCCCGGACAAACTGGTCGAGTTCCGCCGGGGAGGCGGCGTATTCCTGCACGGCGTAATCTTCCGAATAGACCTTCACCGGCCGGAACGCCACGACCGCGCCGTCAATCATCACGCCAATGTCCTCGCCCCGCAGGGTTTTTTTCAGCCAGGCACCGAGGTTTTGGCGGGCGGCGGTCACGGTTAATGTTTTCATAATGACAGTATAATGTCATTTAAGGAACCGTCAAGGGCGGGGGGTTGACCGGGCGGGCGTTTGGTGT
>Ga0302320_10002562_pt1 | contig 42698 bp, 29 predicted proteins | sample Bog_T0_3_FD_202130 | JGI IMG/M metagenome (GOLD analysis project Ga0302320, IMG submission 202130) | Peat permafrost microbial communities from Stordalen Mire near Abisko, Sweden - Bog_T0_3 | ecosystem: Environmental > Terrestrial > Soil > Wetlands > Peat | place: Sweden: Abisko, Stordalen Mire... | reverse complement strand
ATTTGCCGATCACTCAAAATTAAAATTAATAAAAAGTGATCGACAAAATAATTATTAATGATCGACAAATAATTTTTACTGATCGAGGATTAATTTTAGATGATCGATTTAATTAGAATACGCAATATCCATATGCCAATTTTTACCACAACGACCTTTACGCCTATTACGAAACTTAATGCCGATATCAGTGCCAACTAATTGAGACCATAATCTAATGGTTTCGTGGCTAATGAAAAATCCTCGTAATACCATCATTTCACTAACGTCCACCAAACTCAGCTTATAACGATAATAAAAAAGCACAGTCAATAGTATCACTTCAGTAGGATAATTTAAAAAATTAAAAACTGTACCGGTACGCTCATTATATTGTTTGCGACAATCAAGACAACGGTATTGTTTATAACCTAGATTGGTATACCTCTTTAGTTGATAAGATTTTGTTGATTTACAAACAGGGCAATTCACTTTATGTCTCCAGCTCAAAAAGTTTATTGTAGCGAAATTACTAATAATAACCTAGAAATGTGCGAGTCTTGACGAAACCCTTAAAGCTGTTGTTATCTGAAAATATAAAATATTTATGCACCAACGCACATAAAGTTGCTTGGTCTGCTGTAAAGAAGAAATTTGCAAAAGTTTCGAATCAACTTCTTATAAACTCATATAAATTTAACAGAGCCTTGTTTGATTCATGTTCTGAATCTAATGATAAGCTTATTTTTACTAAATATAAATATACATCTAAATTAAACTTTATAATCATTTCTGAATCTTTATTTGTATCAGACCAGCTTCGAATAGAATAATAAGGAAAGTCCTCAAGTGCCATTTGAAAGTGATCAGCATAATAAGACGATTTTTCCCAAAAATGAAATGATAATGTATTTTGCTTCTTAGTATTTTCATCACCATCCCCAAAGACACAGAAAGACTCATAAAATATTTTCCTTTGTAAACAGTTAACAAAAAGATCAGCAAGTTCAACAGCCTCATCAGCTTCATCTTCTGTCGGACGGTAATAGTTATGCTCAATCTTATTTCTTAATTTGCGTATCTTAGAGATAAGTTTAATAGGGATTACTTCAAGTTTTTCTAAAAACTTCAACTTAAGAGTATTGTTTTCAGTATTTGTGACAAAATTTTTAACGGCTGTGTACTTAGAGATTTTTGTATGCTCATAACCTAACGATAGTATAAAATTATCTATTTGACAGTCAATTGCTTTTTTAGCATTTGTTATAGCATTAATAAAGCCCTTTATACTCCCAGATGCAAGATCTTCCTTAGCAAATGCTAAAAAATCTACTGCTCCTATATCAGTACACTCTTGCAATCGTATACCCATATCAGGAATAACAACTGCTTGTCTAGGTTCAAATCCTATTGCGTTAAAAAGCTCTAATAATTTCATAATTTACTACTATTAAAAAATTCCCTTTAAGGGGTCCTAAGAAACCGCCACAATTTTGCACACAGTTTGTTAGGCAAATAATTTAATGGGTTTTTTCCTGCTTGACGCAAAGATACTAAGGTATTCCACCGTTTGTAGAGCCATTTATACCATAAAATATGGCATGAAAAACCTATTTTTATAAAAAATATTATATGGCTCAATACTAATGAACGCGCGATTTGGATACTATTCAAACAAGCATTTTATATCTTATTTGTTTTATTGATGTCAACCAATAGTAGATAAGCAATATTATTTGTAAAGATTATGCCTTCAGATAATACGCGTACTATGAAACCGCGGGGGTCTCTAGCCGTTATTAGATTGATGGGTAATTGGACATCGATATTTTTCTGACACCTTAACCATTTTTATTATTCTCACTACAATTTATAAAGTTAGGTTTATATTTAAAAAATTAATCTACACACTTAACAAATTAATATGATGCCAAAATTACACGCGTACTATGAAATTAAATTAGTGGTTTAGTACTCCAAGTAAAGAAAGAGCTAATAGAGTTAGAATTAAGTATTTCTTCTTTCATCGTTTCCGTAACTGAATTATTTAAACTTTTACAATTTAGGTTTAACTTTAAACAACGAGCCACACAAATGAATGATCTCCAATGTTATCTGAAGTGAGATTTAATGACGTATTTTTGTGTCGATATTAATTCCTTCTATTTTTTGGATAGCTTGTAGCACTGTACAAAAATTACTAGTAGTAGGGTTGCCTTTATCGCTAAGCATCCTTTGTAAACTTTTATCACTAATTTTGGTTTTTTTAGCTAATTTTTCGAAAGAGATACTGGAATTAATATAATCTCTAAGAAGGTACTTAGCGGTATCTAAATCTCCTGCTAAAAATTCATTGATGGATTCTTCAAGCAAAGCTAGACGAAAAGCAGGATCTTTTAATGCACGTGCTTGGACAGTTTCTTTAAAATCTCTAGTTAATCCCATAAAATCCTCCTAATGAAATGCGGTTTTTTTATACTCTTGCAATAACCTAATAGCTAATTGTATGTCTTTGTTTTGTCCTGTTTTTGAGCCACCAGCTAACAATAAAACAATATTTTCACCTACCTTGCCAAAATAAAGACGATATCCAGGACCTGCATCTATCTTAAACTCCCATACTCCATTACCTAAAAACTTGCTTTTGGAAAAATTACCTTTTTTTATCTTATGAATAGAAGCTGTAACTTTAGCAGCGGCTGTTGCCCCTAATTTTTCAAACCAAGCTTTAAAGTACGATTTTCCAGTAGAACTAACGTACTCTTTGATTTTATAATTAACCATAACATAAAGGTAACACATATGTTACCAAATGTCAAATGAAAAGATGGCAATTATGGATGCCAGAGTGTTTTACGCTTAGATCCTGGCTAGGAGTGGTCTCTAAATGGTAAGAACTTACATAGATTTTTTACTTGCGCTGCCTATGATGTTCCGAACTTTCGCCGCTTTGCCCTCTATCACTTGTGTATGTAGTCTGTGGTATAGGTGCTATAGGTAAACAAATGTGATTCTAGATCAGTGCTTGGATCGCTCGATACGGCTTCTGATGCTAAAAATTGTCCAGCAGCTTGAGCAAAACCTTTTGTAAATTCCCTGGAAACTGGACCAGAAGAAAGCTGTTGCCGCAATGCACTTTGTATATCTTTTATATCATTTATAGGCATAGCATCAAGCTTACCATGGGCAAGATCATTTCGAACTTGTCCAGCCAATGACAATATAAAAGTTCCATTTTCACAAACCTCTGAGAATTTATCAGGGATATAATCTTTAATTTGTTTTGCAATTTCTGCTAATATAAGTATGGCGTTTAATGCTGCTGGTTTGTTTTTCTTATCATAATGTTCAAAATTAATATTGTTAAGCTTTTCAATATAATGTTCAAAAACTTGTGATAATGTATCTACATTATTTAAGACCTGTATTAATTTAGGAATATATAGTTCAATAAACGTTGCTATCATTGCTCGTGCTGGAGGGCTGTCTAATATTGCAACACCATGTACTAATGCATTTCTTAAATGATATATACTTCTAAAAAACTGATTTTGATTGTTATTTCCCTTTTCCCTTACAGATCCCAATATTTCTAAAGATTGCTTTAATTGAAATAAAGCAGCATCGTACCCATTCACTTCTTTTAAATCTAATTCTGATGTTTTTGTAAGAAAGCGTATAGCTGTTTTTAAATTTTTTTATCTATTTCTTCAAACATATATGCTATAAACTTTATAAGTAAACAAGTTAGAGATGCTATTAAAATAATAATAGACAACAGGTTAATAATAGACAACAGTAATAAAAAATAGTTATAATACTAAAAATATCTGGTTTTAACTAGCTCTAGGAAAGAAATATGGTTAATATTGAAAAGTTGATAAAATATGGTTTTTTTGAACAAATTCCTCAAATAAAAGAATTAGGCGATTTGTGCGGAATAAAAGATATTTTTGTAATTCCACATATAATTTCTAAAGATATCTTATATTTAATGATTACTACACATACAGGTACTTCTTGTGATGTTAGAAAATTTTTTGAATTTTCAGATACAATCAACCGTATGTTTGAAAACCACTTTGAACTACACGTTTATAAAAAAGATGGCCTCGAAGAAGCAATTGCAGAGGATTCCATATTTAGTGAAGCATATGAAAATGCATTAAGATCAGGTATTTTAATAAATCAATTAAGAAAAGATATGTCTTTAGATTTGCAATGGACTGAAGTAGCTTCTAGAGCTAAAAAACAAAATGGACTTACACAAAACACTTCAGAGACCTTAAAACAAGACAATAAAACTGAAAATCTTACTTTTAGCTTAGAAAGTTTTAATAAATTTAAAGGAAAAGAAAATCCGTCAACCTTAAAAAGAAGGATTGATCAATTCTTTCCGGAAAAAGTACAAAAAAACAAAAAAGTTTGCTTAAATCCGCGGTTTGGGGCCACTTAGAAAAACCATTTACAAAAAATTATTTGCTTACCATGGTTCAGATAATATTTATACTGTGAAGTTTAAAAAATCATGGGTTTGTCAAATAGCCCCTAATACACTTTTCGCCCGCTTTTGCAGTTGGACACATTGTTGGCAACTACACTATAATAAAATTCTTTTATAACCTTGGAGATGTGAAGTGGATTGCCCGGCTTGTAATTCAAAAAGAACTTTTCGATTAAAGAAAAATACCAACTTACTATTTAATGGAGTAATTTTACAGTGCAACAAAATCCTAAGCGTAGTAAACATGAAACTGCCTCATTAGAAAAAACAGCTATAAGATTTAGAGAAAAAATTCGAGAGGAAATAGAATTAGAAATAGATCTTTTATCTAAAGCACAGGAAGACAAAAAACAAACATCCAGTAAATACTCTTCAAGTGTGGAACGTGAAGAACAGTCGACAGAAACCGTTAAACCTTCTAAAAGAAGACTAGATTCACTAGCGAGGTTTTTATCAATCAGCGAAACTTGTGCTGCGGTATGCTATGACGGAAGGCAGCTGTTAATTGCAAATAATAGTGGTGATAAGGAAAGTATAAACTCTTTAATTGAAGGACTAAAATATTATATAGAGAATAAAGAAAAATGTAATCCACTGGACTTGTATATACAATACGTATTACCTATAGCCTTAAATAATTGGTTGGACATTTATGAAAATCAGCAAGCTTTAATGGTGCGTAATTCTGAAATTCAACAAAAATTAAAAGCTCAAGGTGATAGCAACCCTTTAAGCGAAGAAGAAAGCGCACAACTAGCTCGTGCAGAACTTGTTCTTAATGTATTCGAAGATCTTAAATACTTTAATGATAAGCGTTATACCATTATGGATTCAGAAGAAGAGAATACAGAATGGTGGTTACATCACGATAGACTAATAAAAAATGCAACTATATTATCTAAAAATAAAGATGACAAACAGGTTTTAAAAATAGCAAAAAATATAATAAGGCCCAAAAAAGACTTAGAAAAAATATTAATAGGCTTAAAAACAGAGAAAGATATTAATGTAGATATTATAACTGCTATTAAAGATCAAAAAGTGTTGTTTTTAGAGAATCCTGATGAACTGCACGCAGAAATGGTTGTTTTGAAGTATTTAATCGAAAATTCTAATATACCTGAACCTAAAGCTAAAATAGAAGGCTATGAATTTGGTATAAGTAAATTAACATGTTGTCAGTGTGATTTAGCATTAAAATTATCCAAATCTTTAATCGACAAAGAAATTTGGTATAGAGGCACTCATGGATATACTTATCCTAATTGGAAACCACCAGAATTTTTATTAGATAATATAAAAGAAATAGGTAATAACTTTATAACGGCAACGCAGGATATACGTAAAAAATTAGAATCAAAAGAAATTGGCTTTGTCAAGGGTTCTGATGATAGTGAAATGTCACCTTCTCCACCTCATGAGCCGGAAGATATGGGCCATTCTTCTAATCCTACTCATGAAGGTGATCCCACAAGGAAAACGGATGTACCTAAGCCAGGGCCTTAATTTTTTATAATTACATTTATTAAAAAAACTGGTAAACTATTGTATGTATAAATTAAAAAAGATTATTATTTATGAAAATTTTTGATTTAATTGTAACAGGCAATATTGATGCAATAAAAAAGTTGCTTAATGATGCTGATCTAGATATAGAATCTAGGGATGATTACGGCACTACATTGCACTATGCAACTAAAGAAAACCAGATAGAATTAGTAAAAATCCTTATTAAGGAATATGGAGCTGATATAAACGCTCAAGATAAATTTAATTTAACCCCACTATGTTTAGCTACTCTTCAAAATAATTTAAACTTAATGCAAGTCTTACTAGAAATGAAAGCTAATCCAGAAATTGGGCCAGCGGGGCTAACTCCTTTACATTATGCAGTACAACAATCAAATTTAGATGCTGTGTTATTGTTAAGCAGCTATAGAGCTAGTCTTAATAGCAGTACAAATATTTCTGGCAGAACTTTACTTCATAGTGTAGCTGTTTCATTAAAAACGCAGGATGCTAACAGTCCTAATTGGGAACTTATTAAATGGCTAGTAGAAAATGGAGTTAATTATAAGGCTGTTGATTACACAGGTAAAACTTTTAGAGATATTTTAAAAATTATAGATAATGGGTATTGCATTCAATTTGATAAACTATTGAGTAGTTTAGGTATTAAAAATTCAAGGGAAAGAGATGATAGTTATCAAGGAAAAGAAAATTTTATACCATATATACCTAAAAAATTTAAGCCATTTTAAAAGCATAGCTGTATTAATATCTGCAAGGATCTGTAGGATAGGAACATATCCAGCTTGGGAAAGTAACGATGAAATATATTCTTTTTCATCTCATTTTGTTTACTGCTGGGTTGTAGAAAGTCGCAAATAATCAGTTATTAACGAGAAACTTGCCAAATTTAATGGATATTTACAAACAGACAGGTTGAATTTTTATTTTGAAATTCAAAACAGGCAAGGAATTATATCGGTTGTATGTTGGGCACATGTTCGTCGTAAATTTATTGAAATAATAAAATTGAGCAATAATAATCCAGATGGCATTGCATTTAAAGTTGTTGAAAAAATAGATCAATTATATAAAATAGAAAGACTTAACAAAGATGTTTCTTTAGAAGAAAGATTAAAATCAAGACAAGCAAAATCAATACCAATATTAAAAGACATTATTTTAAATGGTATACTGCAGATGTTCAAAATTTGTACAAATGGCGGCCGATTACAGCTTCCGTAACACCTAGCTTAGATGTAGTTCGTTCAAAATTATTGAATTTTTGCAACGCTGCTTCCGGATCGCTAAAAGTTATAAAAGCAATTCTAGTGGGGAAAGTTGGATTTTGTTCTAATATACTTACTCTCAAAATAACCCCATATTGGACAAACATTTTCTTTATCTTTTTCTCAGTAATGTCATTGGGCAAACCCTTAACTCTTACATCTGGTCTTTGGTATATATAATTTAAAGATCTGGCCATTTCCATAATCAAAGCACAAGATCTTCCAAGCTTTTGGCATAGTTCACATAAATCTTCTCTATGAGGTTTTTGAAAACTATTTGATTTTACTTTATGTTTTTGACTAGCAACCTTTTGGTCTAATTCCACTACTTTAGGGAGGGGATCTGAAGCACTGACTGATTTAAAGAATGATTTATCTGAAAGATCTATACATCTATCTTTCCATACATTTGTATTACAACTAAAAGTAGAAGAAAAAAACAATGGCTTTTTTGTTGGTAAATCAATTCTATCTATAGATGCACTTAATTCTTTACATTGGGTGGTCAGATCCATTTTTGAATTATGTTTTAGTGCATCTTTTTTTATTTTTTCCTGTTGTTTTAATAATTTTATTTGTTGATAATTAGCAGATTTATCACATCCAATTGCAATGCGTTTTTTGAAAGCAGCTGATTTATGCTTTTTGATATTATTAATGTTTAAAAAAGAAAAATCTACGGCATGTTTAAAATGTCGATTATATTCTATTTTTTTCGAATTGTTAAACCTTAAAAACCATTTTCGGAAAATATTGCTTGTTTGAAGTAAAAAAATTATTCTCTGTTTAAATCTTTGGATCACTTCTTCTTTCGAAAAATTTATTTTTTTGATCCATTTGGGGTTTTTGAATTTATATTTTTTCAATTTTATTTTTTGTGGTCTAGTTTTGTTGGAAAGATCTTTGTTCAAAAACCTTACTCCTCTAATAATCTGCTGAGGAGTTTTAGATTTATGTTGTTTTACTTTTTGTAAAAATAAGGACATTCTGTCATAGAAAAACCAGGCATGTTCAGATTTATATCTTTTAAAGTCATTAGATTCTATAATTGGCATACATCTAGTAAAACTTTTATATTCACGAAATAAATTGGTATACCCTTTTTGGCGATGATGATTTTTTAAATGTTGATACAAAGCATCTAACACAATTTTTGAATTACCTGTATTAGCTGCTATTTGAATGATAGAAGTACCATTTTTTTGTTTCATCTTTAATAGACTGGGAGCTTTATTTAACAAAAAATCAATTGAAGCAATATGCTCAAACATAACTGCTATCATCAAAGCATTAGTTCCATCTTCTCGTGATTTTTTTAACAGTCTAGGTTGAATACTATTTGAATTATCATACTCTAATAAAAATTCCATTGTTTTAATTTGATTTAATGCTGCAGCAACCATTAAAATTGTTGTTCCATCACAAGATATTTTTTCTAATAGTAGTGGGTTGGAGCGAATAATCTTGGTAATTTCCAAGTTTTTTTTTGCAGACGCTGGATTTTTAATTAGGTCTATTAATTTGCTTTGATTTAAATACAAATTTTCCATAAAACGCTTTTCTTCTACGTATATTGCAGGGTCTTGATTATACCTAGAATGACTATCATATTTATCATTGTTCAATATAACGTTATAAGAACCAACTTCTTTAATGATACAATTAACATGTTCGCGTAATTTCATGTGGTTGATCCACATAGGTACTTTTTTAAAAAAAACTCCCCTAGAGGTATTCTTGTCGCTTGCATGAACACCTCTACCAGTAATAATTTTTATACAGAAAAATTTTTGATCTATTGCTTGCTCAATTGATTTAATTACGCAAGCTTTCCCTGTAACAAGACTCATCCCATGTAAATCTATGTGCATTTGATTTGTTGAAGTTTTATACATAATTTTGGCCTGTTTAACTATTGTTGATTTTAATCGTTTTTCGGTGCTGTGTAAACGGTGTTCAAAATCATTATGTAATAATGCGATTAGAATACCACTTTTTAATTGCATCTTCAGAAAACCAAATGCAAATATTACCTCTATTTCTTAAGCCTTGTTCGCAATTTTTCCAGTTGGTAATCGTATGTTTAGCTTTAGCAAACTTATGGCGCACATTATTTCTTAATTTGTATGGTATAAATCTAATTTCTCCCAACAGCGGTAAGATATTATCTTATATGAGTGGCCAAATTATTGTAGAGTCACGCTATTTACGCCCAACACGCAATGTATTATGTACACTTGACCTCAACAAACTTAATGAAGAATGGTTACAATCTCATGATATAAGTCCAAAAACAGGACTACCACTCGTAAACAAACAACTTACGCCTAATTGGGACAAGAAAAGTGAAATTACGGATTTTTTAGAACAACACCCTGAGACTTATGAAACAACAGAAATCTATTTACCAAAAAGCACTGATGTTAGAAAAAATTTTGAATTTTCAGATACAATCAACTGTATGTTTGAAAACCACTTTGAACTACACGTTTATAAAAAAGATGGCCTCGAAGAAGCAATTGCAGAGGATTCCGTATTTAGTGAAGCATATGAAAATACATTAAGATCAGGTATTTTAATAAATCAATTAAGAAGAGATATGTCTTTAGATTTGCAATGGGCTGAAGTAGCTTCTAGAGCTAAAAAACAAAAAAGTTTGCCCAAATCCGCGGTTTGGGGCCACTTAGAAAAACCATTTACAAAAAATTACTTGCTTACCATGGTTCAGATAAAAATCCGCGTACTATGAAATCGACAATTTATGTTCCTACAAGGCGACAGAGAAGTTGTTCTTTTAATTTGTTATCATGTTCATATTTTTTGCTTTCTGATTCTGTTGACAAAGATGATGGTTGTGAAGTGGCTTTATGAAATAATAATAATTTTGGTTTAAAGTTACCTGGGGTTGCTTCTGTTTCATTGTCGCTGCCAGAAGTAATTTTTTGTTTCGGTAAACAAGATTTAACTATCTTGTTGCTTTGATCTATAAAACCTTTTTGCCTAAAAAACTCTTTAGCTGTTTCGCTCATATTCCAAGGATAATCACCTTGAAATGCTTTGGTCATTTCAAGGCCGGCATTAGCAAAAGCCTCTAACCACCCCGTATCACCACGCTGAGAAAACCAATTTATTTCTCTGCTGTAATCTTCTTTTAAACCTATGGCATCTGTTTGTGTACTTAATTTTATAAATAAATCGATATCATTCTGGCAGGCAACTCTGGCTAAATTCCTTAAATCTAATCCAATTTCCAGAAAATATTTGAATTGTTCTTCGTCCGACTTAAATACTTCTAGTGCTTTTACAGCAAGTAAATTTTGATGTTCTTCTGGAGCACGATCACTTGGATTATACAAGGATGCCTCAAATAATTTTGTCAGTAAAGAATATTGTTTTAACTCTACCAAATGTATTAATATTTTACTACCAATAATCCAACTACATAAAATTACTTGCATAGTAGGTGTAGGAGTATCTCGTACCATAGCTAATAATTGCTCAATTATCTGTACTATAGTATCAAGTGACGGCTTGCCACTCAGCTTTTCTTTGAATGTTAACAATTGGTTTCTAACTGAAGATTCCCTTTCAAAAGCACTTAGTTCAGGTTGAGATATAATACCAACTTGCACGAAAAATTGCTTCATATCTAAATAAGACGCTAATTCCCACGGCCTTTTTCCTTTATGGTTCACTTCCGTACATTGTAATTTGCGTGAAAACAAAAACTCAATTGTATCTCGCTGATTTGCTTCACAAGCAACATGTGCAAGGGTATTGCCCTCGTTATCTGGTACAATCTTTACTGCATTATCTAATAAATAAGCCAATATATTGTTACGTCCATACTCGGCTGCTTGGTGTGCTAACGTATATCCACTAGATGGATCTTTATAGCTTAAGTTTGCACCTACAGTGTGCAGCACTTTAAAGGTATCTATTTCACCATGATGTATTACCCACTTAAGACTCCGATTCAATTTTTCAATAGAAATGCCTTCATTTAATAGAAATTCAACAACTTCCTTCCTTTCTCTAAAAAGATAAAGAAGGTTATGCAAGTCGTCTTTATCATAATCATATGAAACCAAAGAAATATCCAAATCCTTATAAAATCTAAGAACTTTAATAAAATATTGATCCGTAATACAGTTATGAAGAACAAGATTATATATAGGTAAATTTCCATGGTAGTCTAGCTTTAATGGATTGCTGCCTAATTTATGTAGCAGTTCCAGAGCATCATAATGACCATGTTGTATAGCATACCAAGCTGGTGAGTAAGAGTGATCATCAACTGGTGTCATATAATAATTGAGTATAGCGTATAGTCCAATAACTTTAAGCCTATTTTTTTTAGCTGCTAAATGTAATGGATGGACTCTTTTTTTGTTGTTTGAACAATCCTTATCAATGTCGATAATTGACAAATCTACTCCCCAATTATGCATTATTCTTAATGCATTAACAGCACCTTGTTCTGCTGCTACATGTACAGCAGTTAATGATTTATCTGCTACCAACGGGGGATGTAAAGTATCAATTATTTGATCTTTATAACTTGGCTCTTTTTGTATGCAGGCAGAAAAGAACTTGCAAACTGCATCAATATCAAAACTAAAAGAATATTGACAGTCAAGCTCCTTTTTGCCTAACTGAAATAGTTGTTCAGCAGACAATTTGCCCTGAATAGTTGCTTTTTCATAAGCTTCAGGTAATTTTTGTTTTAACAAACTTCTGACTGTTTCCCGATAATCTTTATCGGTAGTTATGGTTGTAACCGATCCTCTAGTAAAAGGACAAAACGGATTTTGGTATTGTTTTTTTATTTCATTTATTTGATCTTCTCTTATAATCTCCATAGTTTCTTCGGTGCGCATTAATTTAATTTTCAATGGATTTTTACGTAACTCAATTAGTCGTAATGGAACTTTTAATGTTGTTACTTCGTCTATATCTTCATTTCTTAATAAAAGTAATTCTTCCGCACTTGACGTAAATTCGCCAAATAAAGAACGCAACTCTAGTATTTCTTTATCAAAAAAAACAGCTCGTAAAGGTGTACCGTTATCTTTATATAAAGATAACGCTTGTTCTAATGATACCACCTTTATAGAGCTCTCACTATCATCCATAAGCTTAAAATTTATAGCGGTATATTTTAAATGAACCAAGCTTTCTACTCGATCAATGTTCATTTTTTCGCCAGTTAATATTAATTCAACTTGAACCTTAAACAATTTCTCTGCAGATTCTAAGCTCATTCTGTATCCTGTGCTTAACATCACTGGCTCAAATAAGGGTAGAAAAGAAATGTCACAACAATATTTTTCTTCCAACTGGATGTTAAGTTTAATAATATCTTCTTTTTCAGGGTAATCTAAAGGTTCTATATTCCAGCTAATTTTATCAAACAATTGTTGCTTTAAAGATGTAATTTTTTGTTGCCAAAGATCTAACATCGTACTCTTACGTTGCTCAAATTGTTTTTTACTTAAACTCATTTCCTTAACTAAATTTGCTTCTTTTTGAGATAGTAACTCTTGCTGTTTGGTATAGCGTAATTTTAGTTTAGATAAGCTATCTTTATATATGGCTCCTTTGCGGCACTTATCTTCCAAGGTAGTAGAAATTTCGCTTAACTTTTTTGAGACTGCGTTGGCAACCAATCCCCTTTCTTTAGATTTTTTTTGCATAGCACTTTCAAAGTGTTTCATCAATAAGGCTGTTTTTGCCAATTTTGATTTAAGTAATTTTATTTCTTGCTCTTTTAGTACTACGATTTCTGGAGAATGATCTGATACTGCTTTCTGCAATTCTATTTGGCATCGTATAAATTGTTGTTCAATATGCTTTTGTTGTACCTTAACCTCCTGTAACTTAGCTTGGTACTCGCCATACACAACGTAAGCTAATGCATCTAAATTAAAGTTATCGCTACTTAAACGATCATCACAAGAATTTGCTAATGCTTCTTCTTGGTTTACTTTTTTTTCTAGTTCCCGGAAAACTAGATTTAATTGCATTATAAATTTCAGCTGAGCTTCTTTGTCTGAAAAAGTCACTGCATGTAGCCGTCGACTACTTGTTTTAATATCATCTGCATTTGCCAAGTGGGAAACAAATTCTACAGCTTTCTTCTCGTCACTAAAATAATCCCCTAAAACTCCCTCTAAATGTCCTTCAGATATAAATGATGCTGTTTTATTTAATACCAACTGGGTATTATTTTCCGTTTCAACTACAGGGGCAACCCGTTTCCCCATATAATCTTCCATATCTAATGGTAGTGAAGTAGCAGGTAGACTATTCAGTTGTATTTTATCAAGAAAGGCATATGATGGTTTTTGTTTATAAGGATCAGGCAGATCAGAAGGATCTAATGGGTAAATCGGATCTTGCGGCGAAGAATCCATAGGCAATATTTCATAACCAAAAAATGCTAATAACTCAAAATGATTATTACTAATAAATAACAAATCTATTCTACCGCCAACTTTAGGAGGAATATATACTGAGTAATCGTAATCTTTCTGGTAACTACGATTTGGAAGTAATATTTGATTTTCTCCCAAATACCAAATATGCAACTCTATTCCTAAAGTATGCGCCAAAGATTGCAGTATAGCAGGATGCGCCCAACCTGAATCAACACCCTTATCACGTATATCATAATAATAATATTCCAAATGAATACGGGGATTTTCTGCATATTGTTTTCTCAATCCTGAACTATCTAAAATAGTTTTATGTGTTAAAACAGAATTTTCGCCAAAAAATTGCTTACCTTGTAAATAGTTAAAAAAAGATTCGGTTAATAATGCAGCTTCAACCGCTGCTCGAATTAAGTTTTGTATTGCTCCTAAATTACCATTCTTTATAAGTAAGTTTAGAGCTTTCGTTCTCTCTAAACCAAAAATATCAAGATAACCACAATCATTATCTGTTACATAGCGTATATAGCCTTTTTTTGGTTGCTGAGGAATGGGTTGAGTTGAAGGTTCTATTACCTCTTCACCTAAAGTAATATTTACATCGGTCTTAATTTCTTTTACTAATTGACGAGACTTTTCATTTTCTTCTTCAGACATTCCTGGTAACAACTTTTCTTTATATAATAAAGCTTGGTTTAAATCTTTTCTAACCAGAGTTAATATTTCAATTTTTTGTGGATCATCTTCTTGCAAAATGTTAGACCATTTCCAGTATATCTTAGCTCTTTCTCTATAAACATACGGATTATTCGGAATTAATACTGCGGCCTCATTATAAAAAGCTATAGCCTTTTCGTAACTTTCTTGGCCTTCATTAAAATCTAATTCCGCTCCGGCATTATTACATGCTATGGCGGCATCTAAGAGATCTTGATCTGTTGGCATAGTAAATATCCTTTAATATCATGTTAAACATTTCTTTGGTTTTGGCAAAGCTAATAGTTTTTGTTGATTATTTTCATCTAACAACCCCAGCCTTACATACAATTTTTTGACTGTTTCTTGTTTATTAACTTCAGACAATAACTTTGCATTTAACATTGTAACACCAGCTTCAGCAAGAGTTGTAAGCCAAGTTTCGTCTTGTATCGTGATCAAATGAGAAACATCACTTTCCCAATCAATCTCTTGACTATTGGCTCCTAATTGAACTAACTTTTTAAATAAATCAAGGTTTTTTTTATTATATGCTGCTTGGATTGCATATGGAGGATAGCCTTTTGCTTTTTTAGACAGATCTACACCTACTTTATGTAACTTCTCTAAAAGGCTAAAGTCATCTTGCTTGGCCGCTTCCACGCCTAGTTCAACTGGAGCAGGATCAGAAGATAAATCAATGTTCGTTTTTCGTAAAGTTTCTAATATAGAAAAATCTTTATTTTTTGCTTTTTCAGTGCCTATTTTTATAAGCTCTGCCTGCTTTTGACCAAAACAATGCTTCTCTCCTAAAAACAATAAAAATCGTGGTTTATTCTCTTTGGCTGCAATTGTTGCCGGAATATCATTTAAATGATCACATTGCACTAGATCAACTCCGCAATCATATAATTTTCTAATAAGAATTAAATCGTCTTCTTTAACGGCTTTAATTGCTAACTGAGTAAATTGTTCTTGGATTGCTTTGGCTGGAACTACCTCTATATCATATAATGTTTGTATTATTAATTCATCAATAATCTGATATTTCTTTTTAGAAAATAAAATATATAAAAAGCCACTTTCATTACTCCATGCAACAAGTACCGCTAACATTCCAGGAGTGGATGTAGCCATATGTCGTAGTTTTTCTAAAACTAATTGAATATTATTATCGGTAGGATCTTTTAATTTTTCAGATAATTGATTTAGTTCTTTTTGTACACTATATTCTTGCTCCCAGTCTTTAAATTGCGTTTCCCGTATTACTTCTTTTTTAATAAAAAATGCTTTAACGGAATCGTCTTGTACCAAATCCCATGGGTGCTTACCGTCATGATCCATATGGCTTGATAAAAGCCCCAATTCATCAAGTAATTCTAAGGTATGTACATGTCCGCTTTTAGCTGCCGCATGAGATAAGGACAAGCCTTTGTCATTTGTGGATTTTAAGTCTGTTCCTTGATCATGTAGGTACCTTAAAATAGCATTATAGCCGCCATCAGCAGCATAATATGCTGGGGTACTGCCAAATTGCCCACGAGCATTAAGCATTGCTCCCCTTTGATGTAAATAAATTAAAATATCTAGCTCTCCATGCCTAGCAGCATAATGAATAGCTTGACCGACTGAAAATCTTGAGTGAATAGAAACTCCTTGGCTCAAAAGATATTCAACCACTTTAGGCCGCTCTCTATAGGTTATAATCAATTTTTCATTTGGAATAGCACCAAAGTTTACGCCTAATGTTTTTACATAATTAAAACAAGAAATTATTTCATCTTCACTACCTTCAATTTTATTATGGACATTATTACCAGTAAAAAACTTATTATAATTAAATTGCAAATTTAGATCATGAAAAATTTTTAATACATTTACCTGAGCATAGCATATAGCATACAACATAGGCGTGAATGAAAACAACTTTGTTCTAGGTTCTAGTTCAAGTCCTTGTGATACATAAAAAACAACTACACTTGCTTGCCCATATTTAGCTGCTATGTGTAATGGTGTTTCTCCTTTAGATCCATTTAAAAATTGATCGTTAATTAACAAATTAACTCCCAAGCTATGCATTGTCCGCAATGCACCAACCAACCCATATTGGGCAGCATAATGCACTACAGTATACCCTTTTTCTTCTAAAGGATTTTGCAAAAATTTGGTAATTTGTTCGACAAAATTAATATAACCATAAAAAGCAACTATCTTTTCAACCTGAGATAACTCTTGTTCATTAAAATACTGTCTTATACCTGGTTTAAATCTATTTTTCTCATCTAAAAGTTTGAAGAAAGTTTTTTGTTCCTCGTCATATTCAAGTTGCTCTTTATGTTGCTGCAATTCCTGTTGATGAAATAGTAAAGATTTGTTGGTGTTTTCATGTTCTGTTGCTAATTGAACGTGTTGCTGTTCTAATATTGAAAATTGATTTTGGGATTTTTCCACTAATTTTTTTGCAAGATTTTCTGTATATTGTGAGGCTTGTAATTTTCTTTCCAATCGTTTTTTTTCATTATAAGATAGTTGTGAGGCATTGGTTAATTGTTTTTGAAGATTTTCTGTTGATAATTTTTCTAATGTTGACACTTGCTTGGATGGTTGTGTTAGCTTTTCATTAGTTTCTACTAAAACCTCTTTTAGCTCTCCACTCGCGCTGAGACCACATATATAAAATTGCTGATCTTGTTTAATAAAGTAAACCTCTTTACTACTATTAAGTTTTGTTTGTTCTTCTGTAGTCAATTTTCTATCTATAGTATGGTAAGCTTGTTTTAGACAACTCCTAAAATACTGCATAGCTCGCTCAATCGATCTATTTTCTTTTGACTTTAAAATTGCTTGCTTACCAAGTTCAAACAATTCACTTGCAGTTTTGTTGACGCATTCGGCATCAGTTTTTCTGGCTTCAGATAATTTTTGATCCAATTGACTACGAACTTTTTCTCGTAATTCTCTATGAGTAGCAATTGATTTAACTTCTTTGTTAACCAACCATCCATAACATCTTTTTTCTAATTTATACAATTTTTCGGCGGCTTGGGAGCTAATAATTTCCCCAGTTGAAAGGAAAACAGGCTCGTAAAGCGGGATACCAAGTACTGGACATGTTAATGTTTTTTCTAATTTAATGTCATAGTACCCTAGATCTTTTTGATCATCTTCAGGATAAGTTACAATATGTACACCATCCCAATCAATAGTTTCAGAAAGCTTGGCCTGTAACTTGTTACATTGCGCTGCCAGATCATCGTTTAACTTCCTAAGGCTTTGTAAATATGATTCTTTATTTATTTTGTGTTCTTGCTGCAATTTTTCTAACTTGACATTATACAAACTATTCAGGCGATCAAAATGTTCTTTGGCACTTTTAAGCCTTTTTTGGTAATCTTCTAGGTTTTTTTGTTGTTCCATTATTTTATCTTGTAGTTGCTTAAAACTTGCTAAAGATTTAATAAAAACTTCATTATTTTCTTTTTCCTCAAGGTACTTTATTTTTAATTCATAAAGTGCTACTTCTTCTTGCCCTTCTTGCAATTCCAGCTTAACGATGTCTAATTCGGATTGCAAATCATCCGCCACTTCTTTATTTTCTTTTGAAGTAGCAAGCTTGTTTTGCAATTCTGCTAGTTTTATTTCCGCTTCCTTTTGTTTTTCTAACGCTAGAACTTTTTCTTGGTATAAGTTACCGTAGATTGATTGTGCTGTTTTTTCTAGTTCAGAAGTCTTGGTACGAAGAGATCCTTGTTGTGATAAAAATGTCTGCTCTTCTCTATTGATAAGTTTCTTTAGTCCATCTAATGTCTTCTGAAATTTTGTCATAAACTGCAAGACAATTGGTTCTTGATCCAACATCGCTTGCATAACTGCGTTAAAATTATTTTCCAATTCTTCATCATCTGCAGATAAGATAAGTTGTTCCAATAATGGTTTATGTTCAGTAACTAATGAAGCTAAAGGCTGATCTTCCACAGGCAAGGTTTCGGTTTCGACTTTTAATATAGCTACTTCTGATTCATCTAATTCTTTTACTTTTAGCTTAAAGTTTTCTACTAATTCTTTATATCTTTTGTTATCTTTAAGAGTAGAATATATAGCGGGTATAATTCCTAATGGATTGGACAATCCAACTAATAAATGGTAATAATCTTTTTGTTCTTTCATGCTCATACTACGAATCAAAGCATTTGCAAGAATAGGCAAAGGGAAAGAAGTATTATGCTCGCCTTTGTATAGTAAAGGAACCAAAGAACTTGGGTTTGATTTACCTTTCTCGAGGGTAAGACCAAATTCAAATGCAACATTAGTAATACTGGTTCCAAATGTTTCTTTAAAAGTCTTACCATCTTCAAGCATGAGGGTTGCGTCAACGCTCTTTTTTGCATCATCAATAATTTTATTAGCTTCTACGTTTATTTCGGCTATTTGTATGGTTCCTCCTTGCACAGCTTCTTTCCACTCTATTTTGTCAAAGTCAATTTGACTTAACACTTTTTCCGATGTTTCTTTAGTTAATTGATATAATACCTTGCCCTTCTCCACAAAATACAACTTCCTTGTTGTTTTAGTTGTGTTTTCAACTAAAACTATCCCTATATTTTGTATATAATTGCCAAACTGTTCCTTTGTTGATTTATATGCCTTAAATGTATCCTTAGACATTTTATAAAGACGATCTTGCTCTATTCTGGTTTTAAATTGAGGCGTACCAATTAAAAAAACATAATCAGCTTTAAGGATCTGTTCCATACAATTACGCATATTTCCATGCATATCTTGAATATCAAAAAATGTAGGAATATCAAGGATCTGTAAATCATCTTTTAACATAGCTAAAGTACCTTGTAATTCTTCCTTATCCTTTTCCCAAGCATAACTAATAAAACAAGATGGTGCAGAAATTTTACTTTTTTGAAGAATACATTTAATACCTTCTAAAGTTTGTTTAAAGAATTCCTGTTTTTGTATTACGTAATTAGGTGGCATAGTCATCCTAGATGTCTAACAATTGTTTTTTAATTAAAGAAAAAAATCATTGGCTTTATAATTTTTTGTTTACTAATTTCATTTTGGTTATATGAAACTGTTTTATTTATTGATAAATTATTTATTGTTATATTAATCAAATAACATATATGATATATTTGTGGAATACGTAATAATTCGTAGTCTAATAAAAACATATTAAGTCGTATGTTTAAAAAATATAATAGACAGCTTGTTTTTTACTGCTTATTCTGAAGTAACCATGAAATTCTTATTGTATTCGAAATAATTACAGAGCTTTAATAACTTTTAGATTTTTCGTAACGGTTTTCATCAGGACAAATTATTTGTGTGTTTTTAACAAGGTTAACCAATTTTTTTTCAAAAATTTTAATATCAGTATTGGCTTTTGGAATAAATTCAATACCTTTATAATGAAATCCTATAACGTTAATATTAGGAGAAATATTTTTTGCAGCTTCCAAAATAGAGATAACATTTTTTTCTTTATCATCAATAGCAATAATTTGCTTAGGGATCCATTTCAATTCGTTTAAAACTACATTTAACACCGAACCCTTAGTATGTTTATATCCAGAATATACAATTCCATTTTCAATACCTATAGAATCACCTCCCAGATCATTAAATCCTTTAAATATTATTTTTCCTGGGAATATTTTAGCAAAATCAATTCCTAAACGTTTTAGCTCATTATACCTCCAATCTGGAAAACTTGGTAAATGACCCAATGAGCCAATTTTAGATCCCGTATACCCTATGGTTTTTATACCTTTGTTTTGTAAATTTTTAATTATTAGTGGGGTTTCGTCTTCAAGAAGAATTGAAGGACTATTAACAATAACTAAATGAAGAAATATGCGATACTGATTTTCGCTGAGATTATCAATAAGTTGTTTATAAAGAGGTTTGTATAGTTGAATAGTTTGTCTTTGCAAGTATTGATCTGATGGGGTTGTTAATGTAGAGTCAACATCAAAAATTACCAGAGTATCTTGATTTGCTAATTCAAAATATGGCTTCATTTCTTTGATAGAATTAACCGATATTATTTCTTGTTTTTTAGAATTAGCATAGGCAATATTGAACATAACAATACAACTTAATATAAAATTAATAATCATTAATTTTTTTATTTTTACCATAAACATACCCCCATATACTTTTAAACTTTTTAATAATTACGCAAAATCTTGGGAATATTATTTTCTAATTTCTCAAAATGTTTAATACTCCACATAAAACCTATAGTTATTGAAATCATTATAAAAAAGACACCAAAATTACTAAACCATTTTGTTAGATATACAAAACCAAAAGATGTAATTATATAAATAATTATTCTTGAAAAAGCATACATAAGTCCTAAACTAGTAAACCGTGTTGAAACAGGAAAGTGACTTATAAAAACACCGGCTCCAGGACAGTCCATTACTCCAAATGTCATTATAAAACATTGAAATATAAGAATTTCATTTGCGCTTGTAACATTATTTAGCAAATATGGACAAATAATTACAAAAGGTAAGAATAAATATATTCTAAAATTTAAAATTTTTAATGGATTTATTTTATGAGTACATAAAGAATAAATTAAAAAACTTAAACTTTGAAATATCGAAACAATTAAGTTTTGATTAATTATTTGATCACTTGTATAACCAAAATTATTTTTTAATATATGGCCACAATAAATATAGGAAAGATAAAAACAGGCTGGGAATCCACAAGAAATAAGAAAATAAGCTAGTGCAGTTTTTAAACTTACTTTTTCTTTCCATAAAGGATTGGTATTTTTTAATGACAAAGCTGTTTTTTTTAACCCTTCAAGTTCGGCATTTTCAATAACTTTTTTTATACGCAATTTCATATTTACGAACTCTGGAGTTTCTCTAAGACGTATTCGTGCAGAAGAACCTATTAATGCAATGAAAGCCCCCACCCAAAAAGCTATGCGCCAACTTATATCAAAGTACTTAAGTGAAACTGCCAAAATTAATGCTGCAACCCCACCAAGAGAAGAAAAAAAAGATGTTAACGAAACAGCTACATATCGAGCTGGTGGTTGGATTGTTTCAGCCAGATAAATTTCTGCCCCTATGATCTCTCCTTGAGATGATACACTTTGAATAGCACGACATAACGTTACCCCCCACGCTGCTGCAATGCCAATTTGGTTATATGTTGGTAAAACTGCCATAAATATACATGACATTGCCATTAATGCTGTAGTAATAACAACAGTATGTTTTCTTCCTATTATATCCCCAATATAACCAAAGATAATTGCACCAACTGGTCTTAAAATATATGTTGAACAAAGTGCAAATGCTGCAAGAATAGCAGAAGTATGCAGATCTGTTTTAGGGAAAAAAATTTCATTCAACAAAACAGCCATATGTATGTAAATCATTAAATCAAAATATTCAAGAAAAGTTCCTATTTGAAGTAATGCAAGCGCTTCTTTTTGTTCTTTTTTTAAATGTAAAAACATAATTAAACGAATCACCTTATCTGTCTGTATTTTAGTTTTAGACAAAAATTATCAATATTTCTTTAACATTGCTGATTTTCCAAACAAGATCAACCAGAAGTTGCTGAATGGACATAACTAGGCCAAACATGATCTGGATACTGTGGCATGGAAGATGCAGTCGACTGCCGGTATTTGATCTCAACAAATTATGATTTCCCGGTAATTTCCATTGGTTTTTCTAACTGCAAGTAACGTTGCCTAGAAGCACCGTCTATAGCCTTAATTGCAATATCTTGAACTTGTAAATTAGCTTGATTTGCTCGATCGGTAAGTTGACCACTTTGTGTTTCTAAATTATTAATTTTTGTTTCTAAGCTGGTAAGCATTTGTTTATATAAATTACGTTCTCCTTCCATTTCTTTTTGTGCTAATTTAGTTTCGTATTCATATTTAAAATTTAATTTTTGAGTAATATTGTTTTCAGCATCTAATATAGCTTGTTGTTTTTCTGCTGGGAAATTTTGTACTCTTTCTTTAAGGATCATAAGCTCTTGTTCGGCAGCCGATAATTTTTCTTCACGAACTTTAAATTCTTGTTCTAAAGCCAAGCGTTTTTCGGTTAATTCTTTTTCTAATATTTGTTTTTGTTCTAAATATTGATCTTGTTCCTTAACTCGCATTAAATTACGTTTATAAAGATACTCTTCTTCCTCGCGAGTTCTAAGCTTTTTAGTTAAATTCTCTTGTTCTTTATTCATTAATTCAAATTCTTCTTGTTCTTTTTTCCAATTAGTACGTTTTTGCAACATTTCCTGTTCAAAGATAGTGATGCGTTCTTTTATTTCTTTTTCAAAACCAGCTGATTTTTCTTTTTGTGCTAATAACAATGCTCCTAAAGTATTAGCATTAACTTTGATTTCATATAGTTCTTCAAGTTCTTGATTTTGGATAGTAATTGCTTTTTGTAATGTAATTAATTTTTGATTTTCTGTTAATAATTGATCTTCTAAATCTTTAAGGGACTTGTTAATTACTAATTTTAAATTGCCTAAACCTTTCACAATTTCATCAGGCGAATCAATTGCTGCTGCTTCTACTATAACCATTTTGTCAGAAATAGCCTTTTCTTCTTGTTTGTTGAGTTTTTTTGTTTGTTTTATATGCTCTAACAATTCATGGTAAGCATCTAAAATTTCATTTTTAGTATTTTTAACACTGATTTCTTCTACCATAATTTGCACTTACAATTATTAAATTTTTTATATACTACCATCAACCTTTATTTTTATTAATAACACAAATGTTTAATAATATGCAATACATTTTAATGATTTTTTTAAAACCTGCTTTTGCTAAATATATTGCTATAAAAATTCATTTTTCAACCGTTGTTATAACAATTTCCATCTAACTTAAACGTTACGCATATTTACTAGAAAACTACTCACCATTAACTATTAGCCAAAAATGGTCTTGATGATGGTGAATAGCATGTTCTATTCGATCCTGCTTCCTCATAATGAGGATATAATTCTCTTCCATCTAATATTGACGGAGAACTAAGCGAGAAAGGAATAGAGCGAGGTTGCGACGGTTCAGTTGTTAAAGTATATGCTTGGGCAGCTCCTTGTCGTAATGTTGAAAAAAATCTATTAGGATCAGGGGCAATAGTTGTTGCTGGTTCTGGATTACAATTGCTAGTTAAACCAGGATCTTCTTCACTGATTTCTGGTTTTTGTGTTGGCAATATTCTTGATATATTTTTTTGTCGTTTTTTATAACAATATAATACAAGTGCTGCTGTAGCTGCTACTCCAACAACACCTCCGCCTACCCCGAGTCCAATATATAGTTTCTTGTTGCTGTCAGCTGGTTGTGCCCCCGTTAAAGAATCTAATGGTGATACTATTGGTAAATCTGGTGACAATGATGTTGGAGATGGCGATTGTGTTAAAGAGGCAGTCGGTGAAGTCGATGGCGAAACTTCTGTTGATTTTTTCATATGAATTTGTAAAACACGAGTAAAATTTTCACCAAAAGGATCAGTGCCCGTTAATAAAAGATCATAATTACTAATATCTGTATTGTTTGGCGGCATTCCAGAAATAGTCCATTTAGTACAGTCAATAATATGTAGTCCTAAGTTGCCTACAGCTATGACATTTGAATCAACTGTTGTAATATATGACAGCAAATTTGATGTTTGATTAATACTTTCTGTTAACGATGCACGTAAATGCTTGTTTGAAAAATCCTGTGTATGATACGCTTTTTTGGTAAGCAGCTCTGATGATTTATAACTTCCCAATAAAGTAGGTTTGATTACAGAGCTAATATCTATAATTTGTAAACCATTGTTATCTACTATGAATGCCATTGATCCACTGACTGTTACATATTGAGCGGCATCTAACGTTCTATATTGTCCAAGCATTATTGGTTTATTTAAATTATTAATATCAATAATTTGTAACCCCAAAATTAAGTCCGTAATAAGAGCCATGGTATTTATTATTGTAACGCCGTTAACAAATTGTGTTTCGGTATATCTACCAAGTAAAGTAGGATTTGTTAGATCACTAATGTTAACAATTTCTAACCCACCACTTCCTGTGGCTATAAATGCAGTATTACCTTGTACATTAATATTTTTGATTGGATTTGTTGTTAAATAGTTTCCAAGTTGTTGCCCGGTATTTTTATTAAAAATGTGTAGCCCAGTAGTTCCAGTTACTAATACGGTATTATTTATTACAATGACGTTGTTAGCATCAACTGTTGTATAATCTGCTATGAATATTGGTTTTGTTGGATTGCCAATGTTTATTATTTGTAATCCAGAAAGACTAGTTGCTAAGTAGGCAATACTACCTACGACTGTTATACTTGATGCAACATTTGCAGTTAAATAATTGCCAATTACTTTAGGTTCGTATAAATTACTCAAATCTATAATTTTTAAACCAGTATCATCAGCCACATAAGCCATTGTACCGATTATTGCAACACTGTTGGTATTAACACTTCTATAACTGCTAAGCAATTTAGGAGTAAAGGTTATACTTAACCATGATGGTAAGGTTGCTCCATCTTGTAAAATGCTAGAAAGCTTTAATATGCCATTGCTGTTAGGGAATAATTCGTTGCTCGATAATAAAATAGATATTCCTTGTTGCGGAATAATCGTAAAAGAAAGGTTCTTCGCATGTGATGATCTACTATTAGTTAATGTATTGCTTTTGGTGGTCGTTGGAGTTGGTGTGCTGCTCCTTATAGCTTTTGGCACTACTTTGTTTGTTAAAGTAGGTGTGGCAGAATTTGTAGGTGTCGGCACTAATTGTGAGGGATCAATAATAGTAAATGGAAAATTGGTAGTAATTTTATTTCCAATACTACCATAAGCTGTGATTGTTAATGAATTTTGTTGTCTAAGCATAGTAATAGTTGGGATTATTTTTAATTGCCTTGGGGCAATAAGATTTATGATGTTTAAAAGTGTACCAGATGGACCGTCTGTTATAAGATAAGCAATATGATTTACAATTTGCAAATCATAAACCCCGTCTGAAGAGAACAAGTTTGGCGGCCTATAATTTCCTATAAATTGTGGGGAAGATGGAGTAGCTAAATCTAATATTTGCAACCCTTTATATCCCGCCACATAAGCAAGATCACCCATTAAAAACATATGATTAGGGGTACCCATCTGTTGGCCATTCACAATCTGTTGGCTACTAATGTACGCTATTGATTTAGGTGTGTCTGGGGTACTTATATCCAATATCTGTATTCCTCCATCACTCCCTCCCCACCCCCAACCATCAACTATATAAGCAAAATTTCCAGATAAGGTTACGCTAGTAGCACTTTTTAATTGATCATTTTGATACTGTACTATAAGTCTTGGGTTTTCAGGATCATGTATATCTAGTATTGTTAAAACGGAACCAACGGTTACTATGTAAGCGAAATTTTTAAATATAGTAACACCACATTCGTTTCGAGAAATACCTCCTGTATAATAACTACTTCTAAGAGTAGGTAAGGAAGGATTACTTATATCTAATATTTGGAAGCTGTAACTACATTGTACATAAGCAAAATGTCCTGATACTGCTATACAATACGCATTTTGTTTTGTTGGATCATAGTAAGTTCCTTGAAATGATGGTCCTCCGCTGCCTATATATATTATTTGTACCCCAGCATCAGCTGCCGCTATATAAGCAAAATTTCCTAATATCGCTAAATCTTCAGCATTACTTCCCAATTGTTCTCGCAAGTAAGTTCCTTTGATTGTAGGAGTTAGCGGGTTACTAACATCTACTATTCTTAAGCCATCCCCTGAGGCTATATAAGCAAAATTATCAACAACTATTATTTTAGTGGCATACGAATTCGAAATTTTTAAAATGGTAGGAGTATAATTATCAAAAGATATCCAACCTGGTAAAATTAAACTGCTGGTAGTAGTATAGGTAAGAGTAAAATATTGAATGTTTCCACTAAAAATTTTACTGATATTAATATTATATTTATAATTACCAGCTATACTAACAGCTTGGTTGGGTACGTAGTTAATAACAGATATTTCTGGCACTAATGGTGACATTATTACTAAGGTGTTATTGAATTTTTAACAAACAATCCTGAAGTAACCACCAGTAATTTAGCAGTAAGAATTGTGCAAAATGGTGTGGACATTGTGTATGCATCTAAAATTACAGGTGTACCAATAGAGAAAATAGTTAAATTACAGAATGTTAGGCATTAGATTTTTATGTAAAAAATAAAACATTGATAATTGTGGATTTTCCAGCTATCGTGTTTTATAATTATTTTTATCAGGTTTTTTTAACAAGAGTCAATAATTTTTTCTGCGTGCAAGTTAAACTGAATTTAGCATAATTGCAAAATATTTTTAAAGATCAAAAAAGCTTGATCTTTTTTATAACTTACGGATAGAATAAAAAATGATTGATTAAATATCATAATTATAAAAAAATATCGTTAATACTTTAGAATTAAGCTCAAAAAATGATCTTTGATGCATTAATTTATTCTTATTGCCGCGATTACAACGTAATTAATTATGTTTATGTGGAGAAAGATTAAATGATAGAGTCACAAAAAAAACAAAATTTACAAATAGTTTTGTAGCAAATGGATCGTTCTTAGAAAATCTAGAAACGTAAGATAGGTACATAATGATTGTAGAACAATTTTGTGGATCAAAAATCAATAAATTGATCAATCAAAGTTTGATCCTGGAAATTTATAGCTTTGTTCCGCTTGCTAAGACTCTTAAATTAGCCACCAAAGATACCTTAGTGATTTTTGATATTGATGATGTACTAATAATGCCTAGTGCAGATGATGACTTTAGACATCCATACCGCACTCAACTATGGGGATCAATTACCAATCGATTGACGTCAAAAAAGAAAGAATTATTAGATAGTAATATTCTATCAAGAACCAAAAAAATTTTGGTGGAATCACGAATAATTAATATATTTAATAATTTAAAATTACTGCAAATACCAACTATAGCATTAACTGCCATGGGGACGGGTAATTTTGGGATCATCAAAAACATGGAAGATCTTAGGTTTAAAGAATTAAATAGTGTTGGTATTTCTTTTAAATCTTTAACTCCATTACTTGGGGAACAATTAGCTCCCGAATTAACAGGTACCAACATTGTTTCTAAACATTGCACAGGGACACCAAAGTTACAGGAAGGGATCATTTTTACCGCCGGAGTAGATAAAGGTGTGGTACTGGAATATATGTTTAGTAAATACAATTATTATCCTAAAGCCATTATATTTGTTGATGATGTTCTTGAAAATATTAAATCATTACAAAAATTATGTATTAAATTAAAAATAGATTTTTGTGGATTTCATTACAAAGCAGTATCTTTAATGCCTCTGCCTGTTATTGATGAAAATTTAGAAAGATTACGTTTTAACATTTTAGAGAAAGATTGTGGCTGGTTGAACTATGAAAAATTAAAGAAGAAATATGTTAAGTATAATAGTTGTGATCCTCTTAATGTTAATAACTTTTTATCATTGGATGAATAAAAAATGAGAAGTAATGTAGAAACGTTTTCTTGTTTAAGCAAAGAGCAAAAAGAAGCTGCATTTTTGTTGTCAACAGGTACTTTTTTAGAATATTTTGATTTAATGTTGTATGTTCATATGGCAGTACTGCTGAACGAACTCTTTTTCCCCACAACAGATCCAAATACAGCTGCTCTCCTACAAGCGTTTGTATTTTGTTCTACATTTGTTTTTAGACCTCTGGGAGCATTATTTTTTGGATGGATAGGAGATCATATTAGCCGAAAATCAACAGTTGTTATAACAACAACTATAATGGCAATTTCTTGTGTTATTATGGCTAATCTGCCAACCTATAGTCAAATTGGTATTGCTGCTTCTTGGTTAATTACTATATGTCGTATTTTACAAGGTTTGTCGTCTATGGGAGAAATAGTTGGGGCTGAGCTTTATTTAACAGAATTAACTAAACCACCAGCACAGTACCCGATAGTAGGATTTGTTGCCGTTGCTGCTACAATTGGAGCAGTAGCAGCATTAGGAATAGCTTCATTAGTTACTTCTTATACATTTAACTGGCGTCTCGCTTTTTGGATTGGAGCTATAATTGCAGTAGTTGGGGCTATAGCAAGAACTGCTCTTAGAGAAACTCCAGAATTTGCTGATGCTAAACGTAGATTAAGAAGAAAACACGAAATAGCCCATATAGATCAAAAAATATTGCAATATGATCCTATAGTTAATGAAAGGGTTAATACTTATACAGCTCTGTTTATATTTATAATATATTGTGAGTGGCCACTATGTTTTTATTTTATCTACATTTATTGTGGTAATATTTTAAAAAATTCTTTTGCATATAGTGCTGAAGCAGTTATTCAACATAATTTGATTATAGCCATAGTTCAATTTTTAACTTCATTATTTGTAACCTTATTAAGTTATAAAATTCATCCATTAAAAATAATAAAAACAAAGATAATAATATTTCTTACGCTTATATTGTTTTGCCCACTTTTGTTAAATAACATAACCATGCCATTTCATTTGTTGTTAATACAATCATTAATTATATCCTTTGCAGGTTCTGCATTACCGGCCGCTCCTATTTTTTATAAACATTTACCTGTTTTTAAACGTTTTACTTATGGCAGCTTTATATATGCTTTATCTCGAGCCATAATGTATGTTATTACTTCTTTTGGAATAGTATATTCAACAAAATATTTAGGTTACTATGGTTTTTTAATTATTATGCTCCCAATAAGTATAGGGTGTTATTTTGCTATAAATCATTTTAAACGATTAGAGAAGGAAGCTGGAAATTATCCTCAAGAAATAACTTTAATTCCAGAGGTTGCTGTTTGAGTGTCATATTTTCATAACATAATTGTGTTATTTGTTCCTCTATCATAGACATTCTTGAGATCTTTGATCCAAGGTATATAGAAAGACTTATAAATTGTTTAACAGTTTCTTCAGAAACCTTAAATCTTTTTTCTGGTGGCATAGCACTAATAGTTTGCATGTTATGCAGTCTATCAAAACATTTGACCACCAAAGGATCATCTTTACCTTGAAGACACAATAATTTTACTGTTTCAGCTGCGCTAATTTTTCTGTCTGGTTTTACCCTAGTTAAACTTTCAACTTGTTCAGCAATCACTAAACCAAAAATAGTATCAATCATGCCTACAGTAAGCTCAGTATCTTCCAGAGTATCGTGCAATATGCTAGTAACTAAAATATCGGTTTTAAAAACATGATCCGCAACATTATAGGCTACCTCTAAAGGATGCGAATAATACGGCTGGCCTGATTGACGCATTTGAGAGCCGTGATATTTTTTGGCATAGTAAATAGCTTTTTTAATTTCTAAAATATCTACTTTATGTTTTCTTGTTTCATTAAGTAATAAAAGTTTTGTTACTAGTCTATCTGAGTAGCAACAAGGTTTAAATTTAGTTTCCCAGCAAGATAAATCTATCATATAATTATTGTGGTAAAAAATATCTTATAAAAACACTTAACAAAATGCAGAACTATCGTTAATCAAATTTATTTTTATGAAACAACTTGAATAACACAAACAAGCCATCTACTTCTATCACTACAATATTACCGATTATTTTTAGTTAACACAATAGCAATCTTATTAAAATATTTATGAAAAATTCAGCTAATTATTGTTAATGTATTTAATAATTTCGTTCACTGTTAGGGGGTGCCTCGCCGCTTGCTCACCCATTTTTCAGTTAGAAAAGATTGATTTTTTGTAAGATTTTAAAAGATTTTAAAATTAAATAATATTAGTGCCGCCAAACCAAAAATCCGTCGGATAAGAGGGCTACATTGCTGTAACCCCCTCTCCTAAGAACCTTACTATTACCCACAAGTTATTTAAGAGTTGATTTGAGATAAGCTTCAATAGTTAGCAAAACTAAAATTTTAAATTTTTTTACCAAATTATTGCATGCTCTTTTTTAATAAATTGCTTATATTCTCAATTTCTTCCCATAAATTAAAATTTTAAATATTAAATAAATTTTTACGCAGCAACTTAAATTTATACTATTCAATAATTATTAGGTACATAATCCAAGAGCAAAGTTCCACCCTTCAGTAAGATCAAATAAACGTTTCCATCCTCGCCATAGTGTTATAAACCCAGGTTCTTTATCGTTATTCCTAGCTAAAAATCCTCCCAATTGAGCAACCCATCTAACAGCATCTCGTATTGTTGGGGGAGTAATAGGGCAAGATTTTAAGCGATGTATTTTAGTATATAAAACTTTCCATTCTTCTTCTTTAAGTAGTGTAGTACATGGCAAATTTGGATTTGATCTAGCTATTAATGTAATAAAAAATATCCTCCAAGCAATGATACTCATAACCGTAAGATAACGTATTAATCGATCTGCTGTTCCTAACCTACATCCCTCTACCATAAGCCCAGATTTAAGAATTTTATGAAAGCTTTCTATTCTCCACCGTAAACAATACCATTTCACTTTTTCTACAGCTTCTCCAAAATTGTTGATATTTAAATTTGTCAATAATATCCATTCCATTGGCTTCCCTCCCATAATACTATTTTTTTCACTAACATATACTAAATTTAATTTTAAATTAGGTAACTTTTCTGTCCTACTCTTGATATTATTTTTTGGTGGATTCATTACAAATTCTCCAAATCTTAATTCAAAAGCCGCTGTCCTTTTTGGTTGATCATCTCTTTCAGGGATCGCAATTTCAATTTCTCCTTGATTGGGGAAGCTTTTTGCTAAACTCCATAATTTCATTCCAGATTTTTTTGAATGCGTTGATTTTTTATTTACTATCCTATCTTGACGTGCTCTAATTAAAACAGAAGATTTATCTTTATAAGCAGCCGCAAATAATTCATATATATCAGCTTCTCGATCACCTATAGTAACTACCTGAGTATTTTTTAACTGTAAATTGTTGGTCTTTTTTAATGTATCTATCCACCTTATGCTCTCTTTTTCTTCTATAGGTAAAGCAATATTGTGACTGCTTTTCTTAATTGCTTTTATTTCTTTAGAAAGAACAGGCCTGGATGTGATTTTTTGATCTAATAATCCTAATGGTAATCCTTCTGTTGTGATAGCAAATGCTGTATGCATCACCAATCCATTAGTTTGAAAATTTGTGGTTTTAGATCTTATTCTGGCCGCTATAATACCTAACCCTTTTGTTTTTTTATGGTTTTTATAAGAAATATAACAAGTGTCCTGAATAGCTAGAACTGTTTTATATTCACTTATCCTTTCAACTGTTTTTCCTGTGTGCGTAGCTAATATTTTAGCTTCACAAACGCTATCGTTTTGAAAAAATCTATAAGCTGCCTTAGCTTCAGCCCAACTCTCGCATGCCATATTTATTGAGCTTTCTGGAGAATTAGCAAAACTACCGGCTATCTTTATTAGTCTAGTGGTAAGGCGTTTATCACAAAAATCAACTTCTCCAAATTCACTGAATTCCCATCCAATTGTTGGTCTTGCTAGTTCTGTATTTTTATTCATAAATATAATACTTACTCTAATAAATATAAATTTATTATATTAACTCAATTAACTTGTGGGTAATAGTAAGGTTGGAATGCCTAACGCTCTTCTTTTGCCATTACGTTTTGGAATGTATACCCGCTTTAGCGGTTGTGCCTTATAGCCTCTTTGTTTGAGACTTAAAGCTAGTTGCAATTTATCAGCATCACACTGATATAGTTTTCCATCAACACCAGAGGTTTTAGCTCCTTGACTGCTAGTTACTCTTTTTACCGCCAGTAGTTTTGCTTCTAGCGAGTGAGTTAATAGCCATTGCAGAGCTTTAACTTTATTATGGCGTTGTTCTTTTACTGCCTTTGCGATACGCATTTGTAGTCGATATACATTTAGTTCCACCTTTTGCCACTTAACGTCGCGCCAGGTAGCTGAAGTTGCACTAACAGATTTATATTCTGTTATCATTTGCTGTTTCTTCATTAGTCGATTCTCCAAACTCTCTCGCAATTAAAGACCAGTTGGAAGTAGGCACGCTTTCGCATCGCGTAATATTACGCTATCCAGCTCATTACAAACTGGTATTTGCTTTCTCCAACCTCCTTTATCCGAGCTCATCAGCATATTTCGCAATATACCTTCTCTCATTTCTGAGAGGAACTAACGGACTTACTCTGTTCCGCTTTAATGACCGAACGGGTTAGGTTCCTTCAGTGTGCCGGTAGCTATTTGTCTGTGTTAAAGTGAGTGAACAATACTTTAACCTAGCTACATACCATTTTGGTTCAAGCTTTTCAGCATCTTTAGCTTGTTGTCAGTCTCGACACTTTTCGAAGATTCACTTACGTTAACCATACCATTCAATGTTAGTCCCTCACCATCTGATGCTGATCGTGTTGTGTTTTCCTCGCGGTTAACACTCCTAGCCTTGCGACTAAAGGGTTCCATTCTGCTCAGAGCTTCACACCAGATCGTTACCAATCTCGCATGTCCGAGTAACATACCGATGACAGAACATCGGGTTATATGATAGACTCCCTGGAAGTAGTGATTTGTAAGGATTGCTTGAACACCAGATGGTTTTCAAACTTTCCCTGATTTAATCAGGATTGTCTCGCAAATTAAATTAAATCACTTTTTTTCCTTTTATCTATAACAATCATTAAAACAGCCTCAGATCGCACATGCACACCTGACGCACCAGGGTGCATTTTACAAATGCGCTGTAATATTCAAGGATTATCGGTCTTTTAATCTGCATACCTAAATAATTAAATCTTAATAAAACTTATTATGCCAAACTATGCCATTTATATGCCGATTTTATGCCAAAATTATGGATCGATAACCTATTGATTGATAATGCTTTTTAGAAATAACATTTTTTCTTGGCATAAACTTGACATATAAATGACATAAACCTGGCATAGATCTGGCATAAAACGGCATATAATTGGCATAATCTAGCATATGAATTAAAGTGTTTTTTTTTTAAATCTAATTCATTTCATTGAAAGGAAAAATTATTTTGAAAATTAAATTAATTCATTTAACTATAAGCCACTAGTATTATGATTAGATTTTGACTCAATAATTCTTTGCCTAGGATGACAACCTCTAGCCTTACTAATCATGATATCTACATTTAAATTGAGACGGTTTAAAAAATTAAATAAACGTTCTATTTTAAATCTAGAATACTTGCCAAGTTTTAAATTTGAAATTTCAGGCTGATCAATCCCAAGCAAGTATGCAGCTTGCGTTTGATTTAATTTACGATTTTTAATCGCTTTAAAAACTTCTAAGGCTAATTGAGCTTTTAATTCTTCTAATCCTGGCTCAACAAATCCTAAATCTTTAAAAATATTACCTGAACTTTTTTCATAATTAATCTTTTTAGTCATATGCTACCTCCTTTGCCTGTTTGAGGCGTTCTTTAATTAAATCAATTTCTTTTTTAGGTGTCTTAATTCCTTGCTTAGATTTTTTTTGAAACACATGTAACACATATAAATGATCCGCAAACTGTACACCATAAACTGCCCTATAAGTATCAGTATTAAAATTCTCAACAATTTCAAAGATCCCAGAACCAAGTCCTTTCATTAGTTTGGCATTTGGATGCATCTCACCTCTTTGCGCAAAATATAGTGCATAGCCAATATTTCTTTGCACTTTTATAGGAAACTTCTTAAGTTGTTTCTTAGAATCTCCAATCCAAAATACTTTTTTTATTTTTTCGTACATATTTTAATTATGGCTGTATAGCCATAATATTGCAAGGGCTAATATAACTTTATTGGATTATATTTATTGTGAGACTAACTTGTGGTTAATGATCCACATTGTTTACTTTGCTCTAGTTTAAACATGAGATCCTTAGTTTTAGAACGAGCTTCTTCAATAATATTATCAGCATTATTATCACCAATGTGCTTAATCATCTCTTCCAATAATTTACAAGCTATAAGTTGATGTTCAATAGCAACTTTTTGTAACCTAGATAATTTTTGTTCTATGACATAATTATCTACTATAGCAGCATCTTTAACCAACATTCTAATCAATGGTACGATTTTCAATTGCAATCTTACAGATTCTTGAGATAACCATTCAAATAGTATACCTTCTAAACTAATACAAAATCTCTGTTCTTTATTGTTAAGATTTAATTGTTCTAATAATTTTTCTGTTTCTTGAAATGCTGTATTTCTTAATTCTGCCCCTTGCTCTTGGGTCGCTAATACCAATCCTTCTATTAGCTTAGCTGCAAAAATAATATAACCCATCTCAGTTCTATAATTTTGGGGCTGCATATATTTTTGTTTATTAATTTTTAATTTGTGATCTATCTGACCATGCTGCATTTTAGAATACAGTAGATCTCTTATAAATTCTGATATCGTTATTTTGTTTTTTTGGCAATTGCCCATGATCCAATTAGCTAGGTGATCGTTAAATCTAATACTGATAGTTTTCATCTGGTAAGCTCCTGTAAATTATCCCTTTTTATGTTTGAAATATTTTGTAATTCGGTAGTTTTAGTTTGCTCAATATTATTTTTAGCAAGTTGGGGTACTGCGTTTTGTAACGACCTTGCAATCGAATCAGCACCCAAATGTTTTAACACATCATTAAAATCTACTTTGTTCATGCCAATAATTTTTTCTGGGTAGGCAATCGCAACACTTAAGCTTCGTTCTAAATAAAAATTAGCAGCTGCCATTAATGCTTTATTGGAGGCAGCACCTACTCCATCGTAATCCGCGCATAACACAACTTTCTGGGTATCTGCTGGAATTGGAACTTTGCTAAGATTAGATACCGAAAGTGTTGCAAAAACCGCGTCTAGTGGTTTAGTTTGAGCAATACTTAAGGCGGTTTCTATCCCTTCTGCTATATAAATAGTCCCTGGAAATTTACCTTGGTTAACAGTAACCGCAGCATTAGCCATACTACCTAGGTTGGCTTTAACTGTGGCTTTAAGTGATTTACCATCAGCATTTAGATAAGTATTTTGTAGTTTGTCGCCATTTGCATTTAAAAAAATCCTAACCACGCCCTGCACTTCATTTCGTCCATTCTTAATTGGAGCTAAAAGTGCTGGCACCATCCGCCCTAAATCTGGATGTTTAACTTTGGCACAAAATTTAAAGTCTTCTGGAATGTTACCAACAATTCCTCTAAATTCTCGTAAATACTTTTCAGCTAAAGTGCCATCAATTGGTATCCCTTGATGATAGATTTTTTGGGCAAATTTAATTTTTTTCGGATCAATCGGATCTATTTTAACTATGGCAGCTGCTTTTGGCTTATCTATATTTTGAAATAATTTATCAGTGTCAAGGTTTAATTCTGTAGTAAAATTATGCATCGCAGTTTTAAAATCACAATTAAACTTATCGATATACAGCGATAATAAATTTTTACCACCGACACCTCTTTCAAAATCATGCCAATATCCAGCTTGAGAGCCTTGCAATTTAACTACCAATGAGCCTTTTTTACCCCATCTAGCTTCTTGGGTAGTGGTTTTTTCTGGCTTGCCTAACCAGTCGGTTGTATAATTAATTACATTAGCATGCAGCTTATTAACTACTTCCTCCATCGTCACAAAGTTAGTATGTAAAGATTGTTTTGGAGGTGGTTGTTTGTGATCGGCTACAGATTTACTAGCTTTATCTACACTAGATTGATCGGCTAAAGATTGAATGGCTTTCCCTGTTACATTAGATGTCATGCTGGCAACTTGATCTCTTAATACTTTAAGTTCTTTGGGAGAACATAAATATTCGGTAGCACTTCGGGCACCAATTACGGTTTGCTCTAATGCATGTTGATAGCTTTCGATATGATCAACTAGTAAGGTTACATTGTCGCCTCTCGTTACACTTACTAAAAATTCGCTGACGGATGTAAGCTTGGGAATGGCTGACGGCTTGCGAGTTTTTGGATCAGGACAGACACGCCACATTGCTTGATCATTAGAGTATAAATCGGTTGGTGAACAACTTAAATCTACATTAAAGGTATTAAGTTCTCTATCTTGCACGGTGGCAATGCCATTTTGAACTGCTAAAATTTTTGCCCACTGAGATTTTAAAACCTTGTCTTTAGTTATAACCACATCACCTTTTTTAAGATCACCAGCTATTTTTTCCTGAGAGTAAGCGCCACGAGCTAGTGCTATAGTGTGTAGCTTATCTGCGCCCTGTGCTACAAAAGCGGTTGCAGCATAAGCATGATCCCAATGTTGATTAGCAAGTTCGGTTAAATTTAATGTGAGCTCCCTACCATCTTGCAATTTAAAATCTACAAGATCATTTTCTTGTTTCATTACAATTGCGGTTTGACCGTTATAAATACCATGCAAATTATTATTACGGCTCCAACGAATGCTGTCATTTGGCATTAACGAACGTTGTTCTTTAAAATATAGTGATACCTGGCAAGCTTGAGTGTCTGGTTTCCATAGAATAGACTCTGAATTTTTACCTTGTAGCACTAAAATCTTTTCTTCTAAATTTTTTTCAATTATTTGATAATGCTCGTTAAGTTTAACCTCAAGACCTCTTGGTTTTTTTATAAAACACACCCAATTATTTTCGTTAAAGTAATAAATATTTTGTTGCTGCGGCTTAGTTAAACTAATTTGGGTTAAAGTTTCTAAATTAACTTCTACGCCGATTAATCTGCCAGATCTCTTTAACTCGTCCCTAATCAATTCATTTACTATTTTGCGATCTTTATGTTCTGGGGTAATTAAGATAGTGTTCGATTGTTCTGATGGTGATTTTTCTAAATATAATGAGGCCATCTTTTGTAATCTTTCATTATGATCTGGGATCTCAATTAAAGAATCAGTTAGCTTTTCTAGTGCCTTGGCAATATCATTTTTATAGATTTCTTGCATAACCTCTAAAGTTTTGGCAGATTTAAATCTAACATTTTCTCGCATCGCAACCGATCTCATCTTAGATCCGAGCATTAAATAAGAAATTCGTCCGGCTTCGATCGATTGTAATTGACAATAATCAGTGATCACTGACATCTTGGTATTTAATTGTTTCATCTTATTAATAAGAGCTAGCATTTCAGCGGTCGAGGCAAAAGATGCTTCATCTAATATAAATAATTTATTGCCACCATACTCGATTTTAGCAAGCTCTTGATCAACAGATAATAGTCGTTCACTATCTATTAAAAATCCGCGCACGGTATAGTTTTTAATCCCAGCCTTGGTTAAATTATCATAACTGCCCTCTTTTAAGCGTTCCTTGGCACCAGTTGTAACTGTTAACCCAATAATTTCATAATTATTAGCGAGGCACTGTTTATTTAACTCTTTCAGCATGGTGGTTTTACCGCTACCAGCAACCCCTTGTATACCAACTATTCTATCTTGGGTAGTTAAGATCAATTCTATTGCTTGCTGTTGCCCGGCAGTTAAATTTTTATTGATCTGGGGTGCGTTTACGATTGCAGGTAGCGTATTTTGCCCATTGATTACTTCTTGTAAACAAGTTTGTTCTAAATTAATAGTGTATTGCGTAGTAACCAATGGTTGATCAATTTCTTTTAAATCAACAGGATCTTGAGTGGCAACCACGGATTGATCGGTTTGTTTTAAATCAACAGGATCTTGGATAGTTACAACCCCATCTTTGGTTGTCACCAAGATCCGCTTGACAGGTTTAAGCGATGATTCAAGTGCTGCATCTAAGTGAGCCTGTAATATTTCTTTCGGCACCGTAATTCCTAAACTAAATAATTCTAGCTTTAAATCTTTTAACTCAAATACTGCATCACGCTCTTGGTAATGTTGAATTGCCCAATATAGCAATACGTTTGCAGTATTATTTTGCCAATCATGCTTATCAATTGATTTGCCAGCATTTTCTAAAGCTTGATTAAGCTGCGGATGATAGCTTAAAGCTGACATGGGTTGCTCTATTTGCTGATTTAAATTACATTTTTTAATCCCATGATCAATTAAGGCACTGATTGCAGCTTGAGGTTTTTGGGTTTTGTATGACCAAATAATTCTAGTGCCAAATTGCTTAGCATAATTTTGCAATCTATTTAATTGTGTGGCTGAAATACTGCTATGAAAATCTAAGATCCAAATTTGTTTAGAACGCATCAGTTGCATTGGTGTCAAACCTTGATCACCAATCTTGCCCGCCCGATTCTCGCAACTTAACAAAAATCCTTCAATAGTCTGCGTGCGCTTGATCCCTAATTCTTTAGACAAGTCCTTCAATCGTTTAAAAGTTTGGGTAATACCAATCGGGCAAGCACCATGCTGGTATGATATTTCAACCAATGGTTTTAATGTTTCAATATAATTTTTAAGACTAGAACTGATTACTACCATTTGGTTGTCGCTATTAGTTAATAATGTTTTTAAACTAGTGCGGATCGCATCATGATAATGGATGGCTAAATAATTAGCCCCAAGATTAGTTACCATCGGTAACACTTTATTTTTGCCTTGCTTCATATTTAATACATTCAGCATTTCTAAATCACGGGCAGCTTGCGTCGTGCATAAATTATCTTTTAAAAATAATAAATCACCATTTTTAAATTGTTCAGCAATAACTTTGTCTAAGATCATTGGAGCGCCGCTATTAACACTGATCCCAGTTGCTAATTTCTTTAGTTCGTCAATATTAAATACTGACTTCCAGACACTAAGCTCACAAGCTGCCTGATTGACCGCCGAATAAACTAAATTATAAGGATTGAGCGGAGTAACCGATCCTCTTGCTGCTGCTTGATTGCTATATTCTTTTAACCACTCGATACTAAACCCACATTTTTGTAGCTCAATCGTCCAATCGGATTCTAACTGCTTGGGATCAATTTTTACTTTAGCGTCTCTAGTATTAAAATTGGCTATTTGGGCAGCTTTAGCTCCACTTAATCCTAAATTATCTAATTCGGTAACAATTTGTTCTCGCCGTTTAGACATTTGATCGATTAATATTTGCGGAAATGCTTTAAGCTCAAACAATCCAGTGTGAGTAGTTTGGGTAATTTCAAAACCTCGCTTCATTAATCCTTGGGCTAACAGACCACGATAAATAGCTCCAAACAGCATCTTATTGTCGTATATTTCATCAAAATATAAGGTTCGCCAGTGGCCGTCCTCACGTTTAGTGGCATTCATAATTACCGTATGGGTATGTAAATTAGGATCTAAAGCACGCGAATCTGTATGCTCGAATTTAACTGCCAATAAATTTTTAGTTTTTTCGATCTGAATTTGTCCATCTGGTTTTAATCTAGTAGCACTATAATGCTCTTCTATATATTTAAGGGTCTCATCAACAGCTAAGCGGTGAGCTTCCAATATTCTTGGATCTTTAGTAATAACTGCTAAAATTGACACTGATTTTGGAGCTGAAAAAGTTAAATCATAGCCTGGCCGATGCACTTGTTTATTGCCTTTAAGATCAATGTCGGAGGATAATTTACCCTCTAATGCGGCTTTAAACTGTTCTATACTACAACCACCAGATTTACCTAACAGCTTAGCACCTTCACCAAACCAAATACCTTGCGATACATCTCCTTCTTTGGCATAGTAATTCTCTTGATAGTAATCGGTGGCTTTTTGGGCTGATTTTAAGGTACGCATTGTTAACATCTTATGGCCACATAAAACAAGTTATTTCGTTAATTGCATAATAAAAGTAATACCTAAATTTTATATATTGTTCATCAAGGTAAATCAGCACTAAATCTTTGATTCTTTTAATACAACCTATCAGGGTAGTTTCTTTTTTAAAATCGGCCAACGCATATGAAGATATATACATCATGATTAAATTAGCTTCAGGCATTCCTTGACTAGCTGCTTTACGATACCAACATGCTGCTTTTGCGTAACTTTTAGCAACCCCTTTACCTTTTTGGTACATGCCACCAAGGTTGAATTGTGCATAATAATAATTTTTGATGGCCGCTTTCTGGTACCACTCAACTGCTTTAACATAATCTTGAGTAACGCCGTCACCTTTTTCATACATCACTCCAAGATCAGCTTGGGCACCTAATTCTCCTTGAATAGCCGCTTGTTGCATTAAGTCAAATGCTTTTTTATGATTTTGAGGAACCCCAAGACCTTCTAAATACATAGCAGCAAGAACTGCTTGAGAACCACGATGGTGATCTATTGTTGCTTTTTGGAGCCATTCTATTGCTTTACTATAACTTTGAGTTACTCCAATTCCCTTTAGATATGCAATCCCAAGAAACTTATACGCATCTAAATTACCTTTTGCAGCCGCCTTTCGTAGCAACTCTATCCCTTTTGTTTCATCTTTATTTATAATATTATCCAGATACATAAATCCTAATGCAGCCATAACCTCAGGACGCTCACAATCTGTAACTTTTTGATACCAATATATGGCTTTATCATAATACCCACGATCATGGTTACTATTCATATATATGTCCATATACTTATTGCCAAGTTTAACTTGAGCATATACATTACCTTTGGTTGCAGCTTGCAATAATTTTTTAAATTCCCTATTAGCACCAAAAAAATAACCATGACTAATATTAACTATAACTATTATAATTACCAAACCACTTGTAAATTTAAATTTGTTTCTTGCTGTTAAATTCACGGTTATTGTTCCCTGTAAATTGATCGTTAAAAACTTATCTCTGCTATTTGTATTTCTTTTTCATAACGATTATCTCCTTGATAATAGCTGCCGACTTTAGAGGCTGACTTTAAAGTATGAATAGTTAACATAGTGCTGTACTAAAAATCCATCTCCATGATCGTTAACTGTTGTTTAATTGTTTTTTTAGTTTTAATTGGTTTGGTAGTACTTGGCGCGATTACGAGAGTTTCTTCGCTACCACTAGTTTTATTAACTTTTAATGATTTTACTTGTTTCTCGCTCAATGATAATTCTAATAATTTTCTGGCAACCAACGCTTCAGATAAAACTGGCCTTTTTTTAGCTATTAATTTAATTTTAGTAACAGGCGTGTTTTCTGGCAGCAACATATATGCTTCACAATCATTCAATTTTAAAAATTCTGTATCTAAAATTAATGGCTCTTTACGACGTTCTTGATGAACAGATACCCCATCTCTTATATCATTAGCACCATAAGAGAAGCCTTCTCGCTTTTCGATAATTTCTCTTTGACCAGTTAACCTTGACATCCACATGGCAGTATCTGGACATTTGGTGCGATAGCAAAGATTAGTGTTGTACATTGACAGCAAAGCTTCAGCTTCATCACGCCCATAAATAGATCGTAATTGATGAATATCCTGAAAAGCTGTAACATTACATACGCCATATTTACGGCCTTGCGATAATAATACATTTAAACTCGACAACCGATGTAAACTTGCTAATTCATCAACCAACAACCAAATGCGTCGATCAAATGATGGTGTTAATGATAGTAAATTACGAGCCGCAACATCTATCCACACCGAAATCAACGGCTTTAATGCCTCTAGTTTATCAGCACTAGTTGCAATAAAAATCCAACTGTCATTTTTTTCTTTTTGGATCCAATCTTTAATCGAAAATAATTGTTCAGCGCCTTCATCTGGCAAATATAAAAAAGATTTACAATAAGTAGCGAGTGTTGATTTAATCGACAACGCCATCTTTTCTAGTGATTCAGCAACTAGCACTTCAGCAACCGTTCCTTGCAGTAAATTATTTAATGAATTATCTGCACTAAACATTGGATGCAGCAATGCTTTAGTATTAGTGTTCCCAGTATCTTTTAATTTATTGGCAAGCGTTGAAAAAATAGTACGCGCTGAATGGATCCAAAATGGATCGCTACCAGATAAATGTAGTGGCATAAGAGATGCCGCCATTGCTTCAAAATCCGCTAAATCTTGCCCTTCTTGCCAAATATTCCAGCTTGGACTTCGTTTATCTAACGGATTTAAAATAACATCACGGCCTTCTCTATAATAATGCTTAATAAAAGTACCAGAGTCATCATAAACAATTGCTTTTTGACCTCGTTCTCTAATGCTATCCATCAGCTCCATCATGCAAACAGATTTACCGGAACCCGTAGTCCCCGTAATTAAAATATGTTTGGTTTCAGAGTCTTTAACTAACGGCACCCCTCCAATATTTAAATCCGAGCATTTTTTATGTTTCTTAAGAAATTTTTTTAAATGTTTTGCCTCTAAATA
>Ga0302320_10002560_pt1 | contig 42737 bp, 43 predicted proteins | sample Bog_T0_3_FD_202130 | JGI IMG/M metagenome (GOLD analysis project Ga0302320, IMG submission 202130) | Peat permafrost microbial communities from Stordalen Mire near Abisko, Sweden - Bog_T0_3 | ecosystem: Environmental > Terrestrial > Soil > Wetlands > Peat | place: Sweden: Abisko, Stordalen Mire... | reverse complement strand
TATCATCCTTTTCCCCTGCGCCGCATGGGCGTCATTACCTGAGGTAAGAGCCGGATGCGGGAAATCCGCTCGTCCGGATCCGCGGAGGGGGTTATGAGCAATCATGATCCCTACTCCGACCGCAAAAGAGTCTTCCCCGGCCAAACGAACCGAGACCCAACTGGCTTCGATTAAGGCAGACGAAGAGGCGGCAGAGCAATTGGACCAAGGTATCGTCGATACCTTGGTATCGAGTAGCCGGGCGGCTCTCCTAGCGCTTGTCGATTTCGGCGCTACCGTCAATAGCGAAGGACTCCCTGCCTCGGGCATAAGCAGAGTGCGGTCAATACGAACGTATCGCCGATACCATCGTCCAATTGCTTGGCAGACGCTGCTCTGGCCTAATCGCGACAGTCAGTTTAACGAGGAGACAGAGATGAAGCTGTCGCAAATGCGCGCTACGGGCTTGATCGCAGCAATGGTGCTGATGGTGTGGTTCGGACTCGACGCGAGAGGATTCGCTCAGGCAAACTCCCCGCGAGGAGTGAAGAACATTGTGCTGGTCCACGGCGCGTGGGCGGATGGATCGTGCTGGTCGCGAGTGATCGCCCTCCTCGAAGCGAAGGGTCTCCATGTGGTCGCTGTGCAGAATCCTTTGACCTCTTTCGCAGACGATGTGGCGGCGACGAAGCGGATTATCGCGTTGCAGGACGGGCCAGTGATACTAGTGGGGCATTCATACGCGGGTGTGGTCATTACCGAGGCGGGCAATGATCCGAAGGTTGTCGGGTTGGTCTACGTGGCCGCGTTCGCGCCCGCGGAAGGTGAGTCAATCAATTCAGTGAGCAAGCCGTATGCGCCCGCTCCCCTGGGCAGCGAGCTCCACCTTGATGCGGAAGGGTTTCTAACTGCGACTCGAAAAGGGATTGCGGAGGACATGGCGCAGGATCTTCCTGAAAAAGAGCAGCGAATACTTGCTGCGACACAGGGTCAAACGGCGGCATCTGTTTTCGGAGCGACAGTCACCAAGGCTGCGTGGAAGAGCAGGCCATCATGGGCCGTGATCGCGGGCAACGACCGGGCGATTCCGCCGGAACTCGAGAAAGACGAAGCGGCGAACATAAAGGCGACATCAATCACGCTACCGGCCAATCATCTGGCCATGTTATCTCATCCGAGAGAAGTGGCGGAGTTGATCGAGCAAGCGGCGGCGAAAGCCAAGTAAACCAAGTAAGTGAAGGCAAATTGAAAAAGGGAGGTTTGTCAAATGAGCGCAGCCACGGCAACTGCCAAGCCCGCGGGCTCAACCGCAATTTACAGCACGTGGAAGATTGATCCCGCGCACTCGGCGGCCGAGTTCAAAGTAAGACACATGATGATTTCGTACGTGAAGGGAAAGTTCTCGGGGCTCTCCGGGGTGCTGAAGCTGGACGAGAGCGATCACACTCGTTCGATCGTTGAAGTGAGCATTCCCGCGGCGAGCGTAAGCACCGTCGATGAGAATCTCGATGCCCACTTAAAGGCCGCAGATTTCTTTGACGTCGAGAAGTTTCCGACGCTCACGTTCAAGTCGACGAGCATTCGATCGGCTGGCGATCGCGACTACGAAGTTATCGGCGATCTGACCATCCGTGGAGTTACCGAATCCGTGGTACTGAGTGTTAACGATTTGAGTCAACCTTCCAAGGACCCCTGGGGAAATCTGCGTATAGGTCTTTCCGGCAGCGCGAAGATCAATCGCAAGGATTTTGGATTTGTGTGGAATGCCCCGCTGGAGTTCGGTGGCATGCTGGTCGGAGACGAAGTGACGATCACGCTGGATGTGCAGTTCATCAAGGGGTAACCAGCTGTCTCCGATACCTTGAGACGATTGAACTAAGAACGGCCGAGGGCTGTTGTCGGCTTTAATCGAGCGCTCTGCGAGAGAAGCAACCAGGGAGGAAGAGCCGATGGGAACTACCAGCGCACCAGACAAACTCACACCGATGAACGGGACTGCGAAGCCTGCAGAGGTTCGCGTGGCTCGGCGATCGACCGCTTATTGGCGGGTCACGATTGATAACCCGCCGATCAACGTCATGGGGCCGGAGATGGTCAAACAATTCCAGGAAGTCATCAATGCTCTCGAGGCCGATAGGGATGTCAGGGTCGTGGTCTTCGACAGTGCGGTAGAGGACTACTTCCTGAATCACTCAGATTTCACGGCCAAGCTTGAGGACCTGACCTCGCTCCCTTCGGGTCCCACAGGCTTGCCGCCCTGGCCGGACTTTCTCGTCCGTCTGACGCGGCTGCCAGTGGTCTCGATCGCGCTGATCCGCGGCCGAGCGACGGGTAATGGCAGCGAGATCACGCTGGCGTGCGACATGAGTTTTGCCAGCCGCGAAAAGACCATCATCTCGCAGTGGGAAGTGGGGGTCGGGATGGTGGCCGGTGGGGGCCCGATGGCGCGGCTCCCCAGACTCATCGGTAGAAACCGCGCCCTTGAGGTGCTTCTAAGCTCGGAAGACATCAGCGCGGCACAAGCCGAGGCATGCGGTTACATCAATCGAGCGCTGCCCGATGCCGACCTGGATGCGTTTGTGGAGGCGCTCGCGACTCGGATCGCCAAGTTCGACAAATGGGCGATCGCTCAAACGAAGCGCCTCGTAAACACCAGCCTTCCTCCGGACGTCGAACTGGGCGCCGGATGGGATGCGTGCATCGCTTCCCTTGGACGGCCTGCCGCCCAGGAGGGGATCAAGGCGCTGATCTCGCTCGGCTTCCACAAGCCGGGAGATGTCGAAAATCGGCTCGGATACTACCTGGGCAAAATCGCACGGTAGGTCCACACGCGATGCAATATGGAGTGCCGGTTGTATTGCCGGCTTTAAGGTGGAGGATCGAATGAATGCAAATGTCATTTGGACGTCGGTGGCTGCGGTTTTTGCTCTGGCAACCAGCGCTCCGGGAATGCATTTTTCTGCGATCTCCGATCTGCAGGTGAAATCTGGAGTTGACCGACTTTATGTGATCGACTGCGGCGATGGAAGTGGCTCGGACGAATCGCGTTGGACTCCTGGGGTGAACGTCGGGGTGCCCGTAGGATTTCCCGGGCATTGCTACCTCATCCACCACGCTCAGGGGTGGTTTCTATGGGACACGGGCATCGATGACGCAGTGGCGAAATTGCCGAATCATGAAGAGGTGTTTCATGAGTGGGGTCCCGGGACTGGGCCAATCTGGCGCAAACCGATAACGCTCGCTGCTCAACTCGAAGAGATTCACATCAAGCCCTCGGACATCAAGCTGATGGCCGTGTCGCATAGCCATCCGGACCACGCGGGAAACGTCGAAATGTTCCCCAACACGCCGATGCTGGTGCAAAGGGTCGAGTACCAATGGGCCGGGAGCCGGCAAGACACGGTCGCGTTTAACAAGAACCATCCGGTGAAGCTCATCGATGGTGACTACGATGTCTTTGGCGACGGAAGCCTCGTGTTGCTCTCAACTCCAGGACACACACCGGGTCACCAATCGTTGCTCGTGAGGCTGCCTAAAACCGGACCGGTGATTCTTAGTGGCGATGCTGCGCACTTCCAGACGAGCTTCGACCATCGCTATGTTCCCAACAACAATTGGAGCAAGCAGGCATCGCTCCAGTCCATGGACAAGATAGCGGCAATTATGGTGAAGGAACATGCGCAGCTGTGGATCAACCACGATCAGCAACAAAGCGACGCGCAAAAGAAGTTGCCGGCGTATTACGAGTGAAGGCCGCCTTGCCACGTGCCGAAGAAAACCGACTGTCACGGCTGCAAGCTGCCGGAAACCGATGTATCTTCACATGGCGGCCAGAGGGCTGCCGGAACTTTCAGGTCTCACGGAGGAAACCGATGTTGAGCAACATCGCAGAAATCGCCGTCGAAGCGCCGCCCAGGTCGAATCCCCTTGATGTCATCCCAGTCCAGATTCCATTCGACGTGCCCTACGGGCTTCCTATATCGCTATCGCAGTGCCAGGCGGTCATTCAAGCGGCTGTAGATGAGGCGAGCAAGCGGAATTGGAAGATGAACGTAGCGGTAACCGATTCCGGGGGGAACTTAGTTGCCTTCCAGCGGATGGACGGCGCGATGCTCGCCTCCATTCAGATTGCGGAACATAAGGCGCGAGCGGCGGTGACCTTCAGGCGTCCGACGAAGATCTTCGAAGACGGTGTGCAACTTATGCATCTCAATTATCTACTGGCGTTCGACGGGATCATTGCATCCCGAGGCGGAATTCCATTGATCGTCGAAGGAAAGATAATTGGCGCAATCGGTTGTTCGGGAGGCACGGATTCTCAGGACGAGGTTGTGAGCGAGGCAGGAGCGGCAGTAATCAACAAGCTGCCGGCGGGGATAAAATGATCGAGATGATCACGGAAACAGAATGGGCCGTTGGCTGGAATGCACGCGAGGGACGGAACATATGCTGCCAGACATGAGTTCACCCGAGCGGCAGACCGAGGCGTTCCCTGTTCTCACGCCCGCGCAGATTGACCGCATCCGTCCGTTCGGCACTGTGAGGGCGGTTAGGGCGGGAGAGGTTCTGTTCGAGGCGGGAGAGCGGGCAATGCCTTGCTATGTTGTGCTTTCAGGAAAGCTCGATATTGTCATGACAAGGCTATCCGGTGAGCATGTATTTGCGACGCATGGTCCGGGAAACTTCTCCGGAGATATGGTCTTGATCTCCGGAACCGGTTCTTTGGCGCGCGGGCGGGTTGCCGAGCCGGGAGAGTTCCTTGTAGTCAGCATCGCTGCGTTGCGCTCGCTCATCGCTAGAGATGCTGAACTCAGCGATATATTCATGCGCGCTTTCATTCAGCGCCGCCTCGCGCTAGTTAATGAAGGCATGGGCAACTTGATTATCCTGGGATCGCGTTACTCGGCTAATACATTGCGGTTGCGCGAGTTTCTTACTCGAAACGGCCAGCCGCATGCATATGTCGACCTCGACAGTGATGCAGCCTCTCAGGAGCTGCTCGATCGCTTTAACGTTACGATCGACGAAATACCTGTGGTGATTTGCAGCGGAAAGGCCGTGCAGCGCAATCCCACCACGCAGCAGTTGGCTCAATGCCTGGGTTTGTCGGGAAATGTCGATGAAACACACATTCTCGATGTGGCTATTGTGGGCGCCGGCCCCGCCGGGCTTGCGGCGGCGGTTTACGCTGCGTCTGAAGGCTTAGACTCTGCCGTCATCGAGGGCGAATTTCCCGGCGGCCAGGCGGGATCGAGTTCGAAGATAGAGAACTACCTTGGTTTTCCTACTGGCGTCTCCGGCTTGGAACTCACGCGGCGCTCCGTTGCCCAGGCGGAAAAATTCGGCGCTCAGATGCTGGTGGGGCAACGAGTGGTCGAAATCGACTGCGATCAAAGGCCATACCAGCTCACGCTGGAGAGCGGCAGCATTCTGCGGACTCGCAGCATCATCATCGCTGCTGGAGCGCAATACAACACACCGAATGTCGCTGACCTAAAGAAGTTCGAAGGAAATGGGATTTATTACGCGGCAACATTCATGGAATCGCAGCTCTGCGGGGGTGATGAGGTCGTTGTCATCGGAGGAGGGAACTCGGCCGGCCAGGCTGCCATTTTCCTGGCAGAGACTGCCCAGAAGGTCTATATGCTGGTTCGCGGGAAGACGCTTTCCGAGACAATGTCGCGCTATTTGACGCAGAGAATTACAACGCATCCGAAAATCGAGCTGCATTTGGAAACTGAGCTGGTGTCACTGGAGGGCGAATCGCACCTTGAGCGTGTGACCTGGCTAGACCGATCGTCGGGTGAGAGAACGACGCGCGATATCCGGCACGTTTTCGTGATGGCGGGAGCGTCACCGCATACAGACTGGTTGCGTGGCTGTGTCGCGCTGGATCAGCAGGGATTTGTCCTTACAGGACGGGACCTGGATCCGGTTCTGGCTGACGCGCCGCGAAAGTGGCCTCTAAGTCGACCGCCTCAAATGCTCGAGACGAGCTTGCCGGCGGTCTTCGCAGTTGGCGACATCCGCGCAGGAAACGTGAAGCGCGTTGCGTCAGCTGTGGGCGAAGGCGCAATCTCGATCCATCTTGTACATAACGCCCTGGCGGAAATATAGGGTGGGCGAGTCGTGGATCGAGACTTCTGCGCTTACCCGACCTGCAGGACAATTTTGCCGGGCTTGTGTGGCGCCCCCGCAAGCATGGCCTGTGCCTGGCGCGCCTCAGAAAGTGGCAGGACCGAGCCCACACGCGATGTGATTTTGCCGGCGTCAAACAATGCTGCGATCGTCTGCAGGCGCGCGGTGGTCACCTCGGCATAGAAGAAGATGGCCCCGGCCGGGAGCGACTGCGTAGAGACCGAGGTGACGAGTTTGCCTCCGGGTCTCAATGCGTCGACGCAGCGCTGGGCCGTACTGCCCCCGACCGTGTCGAGGATGGCATCCACCTGCGGGAGGTCCTTCTCGAATGCGGGCTTAGTCGAATCGATTATGGATTTCACACCCAATGAACGAAGCAGGCCTTCGTCATCGAGGTGGGCGATGGCAACGACGTCGATCCCGGCGTCTACGGCCATTTGAACCGCGTAGGCCCCGACGTTCCCGGCGGCTCCTATGACGATTACTGTTTGTCCGCGCATCGCCTGTGCATACTGGAAGAGCATTTGCCAGGCGGTCACCGCAACGACGGGAGCCGATGCTGCTTCTACGTAATTCAGCGATTGCGGTTTGTGGGCGACCATTCCGGCGGTGGCCACGGCAAACTCGGCCTGAGCGCCGCAGAACTGCGGGTTGGTGACGCCATAGACTTCGTCGGCCGCGGCGAGGTCGGTCACGCCGGGCCCGACCTTGTCGATGACACCAGAGAAGTCCGATCCGAGGGTGAACGGAGGTTGCGGGCTAACTTTGCTCTTGCCCTCACGGATGATCGCGTCCCAGGGAGCGACCCCCGCGGCCATCACGCGCACCAGGACTTCGCCGGGGTCCGGAGACGGCACGGGCACATCCTCGATCTCTACGACATCGGGCGGCCCGAAGCTATAAATTCTGGCTGCTTTCACGGCTAATTCATCCTTCCTCGGAGGATGCTGGAGGATCGACTGAAGACCCGGGCTTCCATCGATCGTGAGTTCGCCATCATTTAGGTCGGCCAATTTGGACAACCCGCCGTCGTCGGCTAGTGGAGCAACGATTCCCAGTCGGCCGGGACCCTTCCGGCGGGTCCGGGCGTTGGCTGATTTCTTCGATGCGCGCGCGGCGGAAGCAACTCGACACCCTGGATCATCTCTTGCGTTTCGTAATCGTAGAACCAGGCCTCACCCGGTTCAAAGCTCGAGATGATTGGATGCCCTGTCGATGCCGCATGCTTCGATGCATGTTGACTTGGCGAACTGTCACAGCAACCGATGTGGCCACACTCCGCACACCTGCGGAGATGAAACCACCAGCCATCCGACGACGCCAGGCATTCCACGCATCCGTTCCCGCTCGGCTTCGAAGCAGTGTTGATTCCGCGCTGATTGTTCTTCATTTCGATATATCCTCGCCGCAAACCCAGCTCAAATTGTTTCAGGCGGCGGCCGCTTCTGCAATTGGACGATGGTATTGGCGAGGGCTTGCTTGTGGAGGCGAATGGAATAAAGTACGAACCGTTCTCCCGCGATGTATTCGATCCACGCTCAGATGTCGATCGATACCTTCGTCCAATAGACCCGCAGTCCCGGTTCTGGTCTGATGAAGATGCCGCGGATGGGAGCAGTTGCGAGCGGTGCATCCTCTGCACCTCACGTCCGACGGACACTTTGCCGAAATTGGAGCCGTCAATGACCGCCGTCCAAGTAGAGAATAAGGCCTATGAGATGCCCCCGCGGGAGGGGATCAGCATCGCGCATTTCCTCACTGTCGCCGACACCGAGCGATCGGCTCGCTATTACGAAAAGGTCTTCGGCGCTCGCATTCTGACCATGGGTGACGGCAATGCGCCTCCGTACCTTCAGCTGGCGAATATCTGGATGATTCTGAACGTTGGAGGCGGCCCGACCCCCGACAAGCCGACCGTAACGCTCAGCGTCCCCGACCCGAATCACATCAACAGCTTTATGAATTTCCGCGTGGCGGATATTCAAGCCTGCTATGAATTGTGGAAGAGTCGAGGAGCCGAGTTCATCACGCCGCCGATACCCAAGTACGGCGAGATACGCTGCTACATCCGCGATCCTGACGGCTATATCATCGAGGTGGGGCAGAGCACGGATCTTACCTACGGCTAATGCTCGGGCCAGGTTGCCTTCCCCTCCGTGGGGGCTTCCAGAAGGGCAGCAAATGGGGCTTCTGCGAACTCTGTTTGATTGTGACAAGCGGGACACCGAGTCAGCTCTTCCGCAGGAATTGAGAGAGCTGTACGACGGGGATCTGCACTTCAGCACATCACCCGCCACGCGCCCGTTTGTCATTGCGAACTTTGTCTCGACTCTCGACGGGGTCGTGAGCTACGAGCTTAAAGGGAAGTCTGGTGGCTCAACCATCAGTGGTTACGATCCTGCGGACCGGTTCATCATGGGCCTTTTGAGGGCTTCTGCTGACTCGGTGATGGTCGGCGCTGGAACGCTAAGCAGCGTAAGCACGAAGGCCCTTTGGACTCCTGAATACGTCTACCCCGATGCGAAGCAGTTATATGAGGAATACCGCGTCGACGTGCTGCATAAGCCGGAATATCCCCTGCTTGTGATCGTTAGCGGTAGCGGCCGACTGGAGTTGGAGAGAGCGATCTTCAGGACGCCGGCCATGCGCACCCCTGGTCATCACAACCTCGGCTGGCAGAGATGAGCTCACCCGCCGGGGCGCTGCGACTTTAGGCTCCGTTGAGGTATATGCATTGAATGCGAGTGACGGCGGCATTGCTCCGCACGCAATTCTGCAATTGCTTCAGTCGCAGTCTGCGGTAAAGACGCTTCTCCACGAGGGCGGCCCGACACTGTTTGGGCAATTTCTGGCGGCAGAAACGGTAGACGAACTCTTTCTGACACTGTCGCCGCAAATCGCGGGCCGCAAGGGCGGCGTAACACGACCAGGAGTCGTGCAAGGAGTGGAGTTTGTGCTGGATTCTGCGCCTTGGTTTCAGCTGGTCAGCACGAAGGAGAAGGCTGCAAATCTGTACCTTCGTTACCGGCGGACCTGAACCTGCACCTTCGACGCAAACCAAACAATAGAGTCAAGGCACCAGCAAGATCTTGCCGATAGCACCTTCTTCCGCCCGCGCTTGAGCCTCGCCTGCTTCGCTGAGTGGCAGCTCTTCGGCAATCGGGATTACCAGCTTGGCATCTCGCACTGCTTCGGCCATGAACTGGAGCGTTGCCCTATCGAAATGCGAGAAGACCGGAGCCACCTTTACAGATGGGTAGTACGCGGCACTTTGCGGTGCTTCGAGAACCGTAGCAAACACTCCTCCGGGCTTGACCTTGGCGATTGACTTTTCCGCAGTCCTTCCGCCAACTGTATCCGCCACCGCATCGAGTGGAGGAAGATTCGCGATCGCGGTGTCGTCGTCGGTTGATACGACTTGGTCCGCTCCCAGAGTCTTCGCCTCTTCCACTTGCCTTTTCAAAACGCCGGCGATCACGATCGCCCCGCGATCCTTCGCAGTGAATACCGCCGAGCGACCGACATTTCCAACAGCACCTACGACCATAACCGTCTGGCCCGCCTTGACTCCCGTGGCTGAAAGAAGCTGGTTGCCGGTAACCGTCACCAGCGGCAGCGCCGCCGCCAGGATTAAATCAAGACCCTCAGGAACGTCCGCAAGCGCGTCCGCTTTCACCACGCAGAGTTCGGCGTAAGTATTGTCCGCCATTGCGAACACCCGGTTGCCTGCTCCAAACTCTTCAACTCCCGGTCCGACCTCCACCACGGTCCCGGCCATATCGACTCCGATGAGACCAGGGAAGCGGATGGGATAGAAATCCTTCGTCAATCCAGCACGCCGCTTGTAGTCGATCGGATTGACGCTTGCGGCGGCGACCCGCACCAACACTTCGCCCCGTCCCGGGACCGGATCAGGACAGTCCTCAAACTTGAGCACCTCGGGACCGCCATATTCGTGGACAACGATTGCTTTCATGATCAATCTCCAGGTTGGGCAGCGGCATTCGACCGTCTGGTCATCTTCGGCGAGGCCCTCAACTGTTCCCCTTTGAAAGCCGCCCAGTCCTCACTATCCGTTATTAAGCCAGAAGCGGGATGAGCAGTCTATTGGACGATGGTATCGGCCAACACTTAGTTGTCGATGCACCAACAAACGGGCCTGGGATGCTGAAATTCATAAGCTTTTCGGCAGGCCGGCGGCATCATACGACTATGCTGCAAGGCATGTCATCCTTCCGGGAGAAAATTCCCGCGGGATTGGAGAACAGAATGGCGAGCAAAACTGAGATTCCGGCCGGCATCGCGTTGCCGCTTGACCCCGAAGAGTTGAGAAAGATCGATGCTTACTGGCATGCGTGCAATTATTTAGCGGCAGGAATGATCTATCTCCGTGCGAACCCTCTGCTTCGCGAGCCCTTGAAGCCGGAACACTTCAAGAATCGACTTCTTGGTCACTGGGGGTCCGATCCGGGACAGTCTTTGATTTGGATTCACCTGAACCGCCTTATCAAAAAATATGACCTGAATGTCATGTACATCGCGGGCCCGGGTCATGGCGCGCCGGCCACGCTCGCCAACTGCTACCTTGAAGGCTACTATTCCGAGATCTATCCCGATAAGAGCCGAGACGAAGCTGGTCTGCTTAAATTCTTCCAGCAGTTTTCGTTTCCCGGCGGCATCGGTTCGCACTGCACGCCGGAAACACCGGGTTCGATTCACGAAGGTGGCGAGCTGGGATATTCCATCTCTCATGCGTACGGCGCCGCTTTCGACAATCCCGACCTCATCGTTGCCGTCGCTGTAGGAGACGGCGAGGCCGAATCCGGTCCGCTTGCTACGTCCTGGCATTCGAATAAATTCCTGAATCCCATTCGCGATGGGGCTGTCCTGCCCGTGTTGCACCTCAACGGCTACAAGATCGCGAATCCAACGATTCTCGCGCGCATTCCGCACGAAGAACTGGAGGCGTTGCTGATCGGATACGGCCACAAGCCATACTTTGTCGAGGGCGATGACCCGTCTGAGATGCATCAGAAAATGGCCTCGACGCTAGAACAATGTGTGCTGGAAATTCGCTCATTCCAACAGCTCGCCCGATCAACCGGCACTGCCACGCGTCCGTTTTGGCCGATGATCGTGCTTCGCTCCCCCAAGGGATGGACTGGACCGAAGATCGTGGACGGGCACAAGATCGAGGGCTCGTGGCGAGCACATCAGGTGCCCGTATCCGATCCGGTAAAGAATGAAGAGCATCGGAAAATTGTCGAAGACTGGCTGCGCAGCTACAAGCCCGAAGAGTTATTCGACGCCGACGGAAAGCTCATAGCAGAGCTGCAGGAGCTTGCGCCTACGGGGCCGCGCCGTATCTCGGCCAACCCCCACGCAAATGGCGGACGATTGCGAAAAGAACTCGAGCTCCCGGATTTTCGCCACTACGCCGTCGAGATGAAAGCGCCCGGCGTCATCGACGCGTTGCCCACCGATGTTCTTGCGCACTTTCTGGCCGAAGTGATGCGAAGAAACATGAGTTCGTTCCGTGTGTTTGGGCCCGATGAGACCGCGTCGAACAGGCTGACAGCCATTTACGCCGCTTCAAAGAAAACCTGGCTGGCCGAATTCAAGCCGGAAGACGCGGACGGCGGCGAACTCGATGTCGCCGGGCGTGTGATGGAAATGTTGAGCGAGCACACACTCGAAGGCTGGTTTGAAGGTTACGTTCTGACTGGCCGCCACGGGCTTTTCTCGAGTTACGAAGCTTTCATCCACATCATTGATTCCATGTTCAACCAGCACGCCAAATGGCTTGAGAAGTCCAAGATGGAGCTCGATTGGCGAGCGCCTGTGCCTTCGATCAACCTCCTGCTGTCATCTCTCGTTTGGCGGCAAGATCACAATGGCTTCACGCACCAGGACCCGGGCTTTCTCGACGTAGTCACTAACAAGAGCCCCAATGTCGTGCGAATCTACTTACCGCCTGACGCAAACTGCCTGCTCAGTGTGACGGATCACTGCCTTCGCTCGCGGGATTACGTGAACGTCATCGTCGCGGATAAGCAGGAGCACCTGCAGTACCTCAACATGGAAGATGCAGTCACGCACTGCACCAAGGGCATCGGCATTTGGGACTGGGCGTCCAGCGACAACGATGAGGAGCCCGACGCTGTGATGGCTTGCGCCGGCGACATCCCGACGATGGAATCCCTGGCGGCGGTCGCAATCCTGAAGGAGCGCCTACCTGATTTGAAGATCCGGTTCGTAAATGTTGTGGATCTATTTCGCCTCATGCCGGACACCGAGCACCCTCATGGGCTATCCGACCGCGACTTTGATTCTCTTTTTACCACCGACAAACCGGTGATCTTCAACTTCCATTCCTATGCTTCGCTCATTCACAAGCTTACTTACCGGCGCACGAACCACGACAACATACATGTGCGCGGGTACAAGGAAAAGGGCAGCATCAACACTCCGCTCGAACTCGCGATTCTCAATCAGATCGACCGCTTCAATTTGGCAATCGACGTCATCGATCGTGTGCCTCGTATGCGAGCCATCGGCGCCCATGTCAAGGAATGGCTGAAGGGCCAGATCATAGCGAGCATTCAGTACGCTCACACTGAAGGCATCGACAAAGAAGAAATTCGAAACTGGAAGTGGTCGGGATAGACGTGGCGAACTTTATCGCCAAACGCCACAGCGAATATGCCCCGAGAAGAGGAGCGCCATGAAACGGCCCCGCATTTTCACGGTCGGCCACTCGACACGGTCGATCGACGAATTTGTGGAGTTATTGGAGGCGCATGGAGTCAGGGGAATTGTAGATGTCAGATCGATACCAAGGTCGCTGCACAATCCTCAATTTAATTCAGATCTACTAAAGCATTTCCTGGAGCAGAGACACATCGGCTACCTGCATATCAAAGAACTCGGCGGACGACGCCGTTCAAGAAAGGACTCGCCCAATTCAGGCTGGCGAGACGCTTCATTTCGAGGTTTTGCGGACTATATGGCAACCGCGGAGTTTTCAGTGGGATTGGATTCACTCATTAGCATTGCGAAAGAAAGACCGACCGCGATTATGTGCGCCGAAGCTGTGCCGTGGCGCTGCCATCGGTCGCTTATCGGTGACGCATTGACGAAAAAGGGGTGGATGGTACGCGATATTATGAGCCGCAACGTCGCCGTGAGACATTTTCTGACCCCGTTTCTGAAGATGAGGAAAGGACTGCTTATATATCCATAAGATTCTTTCATCCGAGGAGGCGTGCGGTGGGGATCGACAAACAGTCCGATCCCACCTCACGATGCATTCAACGGGTCACCGCATCCGTGGCCGGTTCGAGCACGCCATCGCCCAGGTGAACCGGCTTCAGTGCGCTCAAAACAGTTCTCGCCTTAGCCGTCTCATCCGCAGTTCCATGAACAACTACCAGATACTTCCCCGCCTTCAGCGCCGTTTCGTAGGTTACGACGCTGTCTTTTGGTATGCCGATGCTGAAAAGTCCGGTGCCGATAGCGCTCAGACCGCCGACTACCACCGCGTCCTCCAGCGCTGCGACGATGGAAGCCACCAATGGACCCCCAACCAGCACAGGGCCAATCGCGGGCACCCAGAAGAACGCGGCGCCAAAAAGCAAGCCCCAGAATCCGCCCCAGAAGGCGCCCAACTTTCCCCAATACTTCATGCGGTCGCCCGCGTTGTAGTAGCCGACAACTTGCTCGTCCGTGTGATAGTCCTTGCCCACAATCGACAACTTCTTCATGTTGAAGTTTGATTGTTGGAGCTTCTTCACCGCGTCTTCCGCTTCCGAGTGTTCGTCATACACCGCAATCGCTGCGCTTGTATCCGCCATATTCTGTCTCCTCTCCATGTTTGGTTTTGATTGATTCAGAAATCACTTCACTTGTGACCTCGCCTATTAGGTGGGCTGATTACCTTACGAGTGGGCTCCTAGCTCCGCCCTCGGCGTTCACGCGTGGCAACCCCCTTCGCCGCGGCCTCTTTCCTGTTCTTCTGGGGATGAATGCCCAAGTCGTGCCATGAGGTTTCCGAAAGGTTGACGCCGTAGTAGCTTGCGGCTTTCTCGATGTTGGCAAAAGCCAAGGCACGGTCAGCATCGGAGACGTCGATCACCTGGTCGAACCGCGCGACGGCGTTGCGTACATGTTGTGCGTCGGTCAGCGGCTCCTTGCGCTGCTTTGGAAACGCGTACACGCTATCCGGTAAGTCACTCTGCATCGTCAACTCCCCGTGCTTCTCGTGAGGTTTCCAAGTTGCTTCCGGCATCTCTTGGTCATCCTTTCTTGAATGATTGGTTTGAAGCGCGACGCCCGCGGCGTGTTCACTGTGAACGAGCAACCATCCCGAATCTCTTCGGCTGCGCCGAGAGGAATCGGTTGACGTTGCGCGGGATTCTACTTTTCTTTGACCTTCTCGGCCAGTTCGCGAAAGTCCCTGGCCTGTTTGTGAATCGCCTTTACCTCGAGATGTGCGAGCTGCCGAGATTTGTCGTTCGTCAGAAGCGGAACCAACGCTTCAAGTTCAATTGCCGCCTCGCGCGCCTGGTCAGCCTGTTTCAGCATTAAATGTTCGAATTTCCGGAGTGCTTCATTGTGGTCCAGAGTTCGACCTGTTAGCCCCGTGGCTCGTCGCTCAAGTTCGCTCTGACCTCCCGATTAGACCCGAGGCGCCGAGTCGATGCAATTGGACGATGGTATCGGCGACACCTTGGTATTGAGGTTGGTGAGATCAGGTAGGAGCCAGACTCTGCCGCTTATGACAAATCCATACCCGTGCTCGCACAAAGAGGCCTGCATGGCGAGCGCCAGTTGCCGAGCCCCTCGGAGGTTCATACGAACGTATCGCCGATACCATCGTCCAATTGCCTCGTTTTGGCACCTTTGCTTTTATGCATTCAGTGCATACGAATCGATTGGGTGTGCGCGACTGGGAATTGCTCAGGAGGAGACGATGGCTCAACCCGCTACTATCGGAGCGCGAGACCAAGGAGCGAGGACGCCGCCTTCCCGCAACAGAGTTAATCGCGATACGTGGAATGCCGCCATCCGAAACAGATACAAGACTGTGCGGTCGGCGACAAGTGCTCTGGCCGCGAATTTCTCGGCGGAAGATCAGATGGTGCAATCGTGTCCGGAAGCCAGTCCCATGAAATGGCACCAGGCTCATACCACATGGTTTTTTGAGACGTTCGTACTGCGTTTATTCCTAAGGGGGTACAAGCCTTTTCGGGAGGAGTTCCACTGGCTTTTCAACAGTTATTACAACTCGCTTGGCCAGGAAATTCCGAATAAAGGCCTGCGCTCGACGTTCTCACGACCCTTACTCAATGAAGTTATTGCGTTCCGCGCACACGTTGACGAAGAGATGGACAGACTGTTCGCCCGCGGCCTGGACGAGGAGGCAACGCGACGCATCGTGTTGGGTCTGAATCACGAGCAACAACACCAAGAACTCGGTCTCACGGACATTAAGCACGCTTTTTTTTCCAATCCACTGTATGCCTCCGATGCGACGGCCCCCCTCTTAGAAGAGAGAATCCACCCAGTGTGCAAGTTGACGTGGCACGGCTGTGACGGAGGATTGGTCGAAATTGGTTATCCACTTCGAACTGAGGATCCTGTCGATTTTTGTTTCGATAGCGAAACTCCTCGCCACAATGTCTTTCTAGAAGCCTTTGAGATTGCGAACCGCGAGGTGACGTGCAGGGAGTACCTGGAGTTCATGTCGGACAACGGATACGGGCGGCGGGAACTGTGGCTTTCAGATGGGTGGGAAAATGTGAAGCGCTCGGACTGGCAGGCACCTCTTTACTGGCGGCGTGACGCCAGCGACGAGGCGGGTTGGCGTGTATTCACCTTGATGGGTTGGCAGGGGCTTTCGGTGCTGCTTGACACGCCGGTGTGCCACATTAGCTTTTTCGAGGCCGACGCGTTCGCACGTTGGAAAGGCTGCCGACTACCGACTGAGGCCGAATGGGAATATGTAGCGAGCCAAATAACAGTGGCAGGAAATCTGCTCGACACTGGAAGACTCCATCCTAAGGCGACGCGCGGTGCGGGTATTGGGCAGCTGTTTGGCGATTGCTGGGAATGGACAGCGAGCGCGTACACCGGTTATCCGGGATACAGGCCTCTGCCAGGCGCACTGGGCGAATACAACGGCAAGTTTATGTCCGGCCAGATGATTCTGCGCGGCGGATCCTGCGTCACTCCCGCGAGTCATATTCGGGCGACCTATCGGAACTTTTTCTCACCAACAACCAGATGGCAGTTCGCCGGGATTCGCCTGGCGGTTTGAAAGGACTCGTGTGCATGGCAACCTATCTTGAGACAGTTGACTTGGAGCAGCTGGCAATAGCGAATACACGCGAAGCATTGATTTGCGAAGTTCGTCGCGGGTTGATTGCGCGACCACGCGAGCTCTCCCCGTGGATGTTCTACGATGCAGAGGGCTCGCGTCTTTTTGAGCGAATCACGATGCTTCCCGAGTACTACCCTACCCGCACGGAAAGAGCCATCCTGAAGGAAAACGCAGATGAGATCGTTGCTGCAGCTCATGGGGATAGGTCGTCTCCACTGCGCGTTGTTGAGTTGGGCGCCGGCACCGCCTCGAAAACCTGCATACTGCTCGAAGCCGCTTTACGGATCTCGGATGACGTCACGTTCGTGCCGGTCGATGTGTGCTCCAACTCTCTCGAGTTGGCTTGTCAAAACGTCGCATGCAGGTTACCGGAAGTTCGGATAGAGCCTGTCGTTGGCAACTACGTAACTCATCCGCTAGAACTCGAGCCATTCTTCGGCACCACCCTCGCACTCTATATCGGCACAAGTATTGGCAACTTTGCGCCGGAGGAAGCGAGACTCATCCTGCGAGATTTGCGTGCTCAGCTACAGGCCGGAGATGCGCTATTGCTCGGCACAGACATGGTGAAAGACGAGGCGACTCTTCTAGCTGCATACGACGACAGTGAGGGAATCGCTGCAGCTTTCAACCTGAACATTCTTAATCGCCTGAACAGGGAAGTGGGGGCGAACTTTAACTCGGCTCGTTTCCGACATCGGGCGCTTTGGAATTCCGCCGAGTCTCGGATCGAGATGCACCTGGAGAGCACGCGAGAGCAGGATGTGGTCATTGAGAGCGCGGGCCTCTATCTCCACTTCATGCCGTGCGAAACCATTCACACCGAGAATAGTTATAAGTTCACAGATCGGGGCATTCGTGGCCTCCTCCGCGAGGTCGGCTTTCAGAATAGAGGGACGTGGAAAGATCGTCGTGATTGGTACAGCCTAACGCTCGCTTGCCTGCGGTAGTGTCTGCCGCGAAGCGGGAATCGGTCATTCCCAGCGAAGGCGATACCAAAGTATCGACGATACCATCGTCCAATTGTTCGTCTCCCAGGGTTCTGTTCTGATGAACCGAGCAAAGGGAGTTGATCATGCAGCGTACAGAATCGTCCGGGATTTCGCGCCGTCATCTCCTGGCCATGGCCGGCGCTTCCGCAGGAGCGGCGGTGCTTCGCCAGCGTCCAGTCTTCGCGGACCCGGCTACGACTTCTGCGGCCGCCAGTGTGCCAGCAAGCACCGGAAACACATCTTTCCGCTCCCTGAAGCAAATCGACGCCGGCCTGCTGAATATAGGATACGCAGAAGACGGCCCGGCAAATGGTCCTGCGGTCGTTCTTCTCCACGGTTGGCCATACGACATCCACAGCTATGTCGATGTTGCCCCTTTGTTAGCGGCGGCGGGCTATCGGATCATCGTCCCTTATCTACGCGGCTACGGCACGACGAGGTTTCTCTCGAGCGCCACCATGCGCAACGCCCAGCAGTCGGCCGTCGGCCTCGACATAATCGCTCTCATAGATGCGCTCAAGATCCAAAAAGCCATCTTCGCAGGCTTTGATTGGGGCGCGCGCACGGCAGATGTCATGGGTGTGCTCTGGCCGGAACGCTGCAAGGCTATTGTTTCTGTCGGCGGCTATTTGATCAGCAGCCCGGAGGGCAACCAGGCGCCATTGCCACCCGAGCCCGCATTTCTGTTTTGGTACCAGTATTATTTCGCCACTCCTGTCGGCAAGGCCGGGTATGCAAAATACCTCGACCAGTTCAATAAGTTCATCTGGCACCAGGCTTCACCAAAGTGGAAGTTCGACGATTCTACGTACGATCGCACAGCAGCGTCCTTCAACAACCCCGACCATGTTGACATCGTGATGCACGACTATCGCTGGCGACTTGGCCTGGCCGAAGGCGAGCGGAAATATGACGACCTGGAAAAACGGCTGGCCGCACTTCCTGCCATCACCGTGCCTTCGATCACCATGGAAGGCGACGCCAACGGCGCAATCCACGCGCCCAGCACGGCTTATCGCGGTAAGTTTTCAGGCAGGTATGAGTACCGCCTCATCGGCGGCGGCGTTGGACACAACCTTCCACAAGAAGCCCCGGAAGCTTTTGCGAAGGCTGTTGTCGATGTGGACAGCTTTTGATCGGGATGGCTACAGATGCGTGCACGGTGAAATGGCCATTGTGGTAGGAGCAGATCGCGTGAAAAGAGTCGCTTACGTGTTGTTTACAGTTTTGGCTATGTCTGCCCTGGTCGCCTATGTGGCGCACGCATCGGGACAAGGCGATGGAAAGGCTGATCCAATGTTCGGGATCACGGTCCCTGCTGGATACCGCGACTGGAGGTTGATTTCTGTAGCTCACGAGGAAGGCAGTCTGAATGATCTTCGCGCGCTTCTCGGCAACGACATAGCGATCAAGGCCTACAGGGAAGGGAAGCTGCCGTTTCCTGACGGCACGATCATCGCTCGGCTAGCCTGGAGCTACGTTCCATCTGAGGAAAACAACAAAGCCTTCGGCCGTCCCCAATCTTTCGTTGCCGGGTCTGCCACGAACGTTCAGTTTATGGTGAAGGACTCCAGAAAATACGCGGCGACGGGTGGCTGGGGATTCGCGCAATTCAAAGACGGCAAACCTGCCGACGAGGCGCTGCTGAAGACCTGTTTTCCCTGCCACGAGCCTGCAAAAGCTAACAACTTCGTCTTCACCCATTACGCACCCTGACACAAGGTCTCGAGCCCAATGGCGACAGACTGCTCCGCGTGTTTTTCGAAGCAAACGCGACAACAAAGATCTATGGCGTGGCCAGCCCTCCACTGAGGACACCAGTGGAGATTGAATTGATTTTGTGAATTGCGGAATGTTCAGCGAAAGGAGACAACGGGATATGTCGCACCATTACTCCGGCCCAGAATATGGCTTTCCTCACGGGGACGCGCGGCTCGATCTTACTGACTTGTATGCCTTCCCGAAGCCTGGGGACAAACACAAGTCGATCTTCGTTATGAACGTACACCCATCGGCAGGTGTTATCCCACCGGGACCCACGACAGACGTCCCGTTCGCGACCGAGGCGGTGTACGAGCTCAAGATTGACACCGACAACGATCTCATCGCCGATGTCGCTTACCGAGTGCGCTTCGCCACAGGCAAGAATGGCGCCCAGATTGCAACTTTGCGCCGTGTCGAAGGCGAGGAGGCTGCGGGCACCGGCGACGGCGGAGAGACGATCGTAGAGGGGGCTCCGGTCTCAACGGCGCGCGAGGCGTGCGTGACGGAGATCGGAGACTACCGCTTCTTTGCCGGCTGGCGGAGCGATCCTTTCTTCTTCGATACGATGGGCGCGCTAAACAATCTCCAGTTCACAGGTGCCGATTTTTTCTTCGACAAGGACGTGTGCAGCATCGTGCTGGAAGTGCCCAACACGGCTCTGGGCCCAGGAAAGTTGGGCCTGTGGCATCGCACCGTGGACGGCGCGAGCGGCCAATGGGTTCAGGCGGACCGCGGTGCGCTGGCATCGCAATCAGTATTCCTTACCGGTGATGAGAAAGCGGACTACCTGAGTGGGCAGCCGTCGGACGATGCGCGTTTCATCGCTATCTTCGCGCACTCGCTGGAGCACACGGGCGGCTATACGCCGGAAGCAGCAAGGCGAGCGGCGGGGATTCTGCTGCCGGACATCCTGCCGTATGATCCCAGCAAGTCGGCGTCGTACCCGGTCAACGGCCGTTCGCTTACTGACGACGCCATTGACGTTTTTCTTCCCATTCTTACGAACGGCAAGGTGACTCGAGATAATGTAGGGCACCACACGGATTTGCTTGCCTCGTTTCCTTATGTTGGCGCGCCGCACAAGGACCGGTCGGCCAAACTGGTGGCCGCCTGAGCCAACAAAAGGACAGGTGGATAGTGGCGCTCCGGCTTGGCGCTGATAAAAGACGCAAGAACTCTGACCAGACGTTGGAATTCGACGAGATTCAGATGCCCAGGTTGCTTTCAGTAAATGTCGGCCTTCCACGCGACGTTACGTGGAACGGCAAGAGTGTGCGGACCGGTATCTGGAAGAGTCCCATTGCGGGACGTCGAATGGTGCGCAAACTGAATGTTGTTGGCGACGGCCAGGGAGATCTTTCTGGTCACGGAGGGGAGCAGCGCGCCGTTTTCGTCTACCAGATGGATTCTTACCATTACTGGGAGCGTTTCCTTGGCCGCAGCGAATTTGCTTTCGGCCAGTTCGGAGAAAACTTCACGGTCGACGGACTTTCAGATGACGAAGTGTGCATCGGCGATCGATATCGCATCGGTGGTGCTGAATTTGAAGTCACACAGCCCCGCGTGACGTGCTACCGCGTCGGCATTCGCTTGAATGAACCTCGAATGCCTGAGCTTCTCGTGGCACACCACAGACCGGGATTCTATTTTCGAGTACTGCAGGAAGGAGAAGTTGGGACGGAGGACGACATTTTAAAGACTGCCGACGGTCCAGAGCGAATCAGCGTTGCCGACGTTGACGCGCTTCTGTATTTGCCCGGACATTCCAGCGAGCAATTGCAACGAGCGCTTCGGATTCCTGCACTGAGCAAAGGTTGGCAGAGTTCGTTCCAGGCGATGCTACGACAAGACTTGAGCTCCAAAAGTACGGCGGGGAATCCGGGGCTGGCATTTGAGGAACAGGCGCCCGCATGGCAAGGGTTCCGGCAGATGCGAGTCGCGACTATACATAAGGAGAGCGACAGTGTGATCTCCCTTTTTCTAACGCCGGTCGATGGGCAGCGTCTTCCGGCCTTCCAGGCGGGGCAATTTGTTGTTTTGCGATTGCTGGTCGAAGCGGGCAAACCGCCGGTACTTCGCAGCTATTCGCTTTCCGATCTGCCCGGGGCCGATCATTTCCGCATCAGCATCAAGAGCGAACTGAACGGGACTGGAAGTTCATTTCTGTGCAACCATACGCAAGAAGGCGACATGTTGGATGTGAGTGCACCGCGAGGAAGCTTCACTCTGCGCTCCAACCAGAATGCCGTGGTATTGCTCAGCGCTGGAGTTGGCGCAACGCCCGTGATGTCGATGCTGCATGCGCTCGCCGCCGAAAAATCGCAACGAGAGATTTGGTGGATATATGGAGCTCGGAATCACGCCGACCATCCATTCGCAGATGAGTCACGTTCATTGCTGAAGCAGCTTTCTCGCGGACGAGGATACATCGTATACAGCAAGCCTGCTCCAATCGACTATGTTGGAACAGACTTCGATGCTGCTGGGCACGTTGACACAGCTTTACTGGCGAAACTTGGCGTGCCACAGGGGAGTGACTTCTATCTATGTGGGCCGCCCTCATTTCTGCAGGACATGCGCGACGGACTGCAAAGCTGGGGCGTGCCCGGCGGGAATGTACACACTGAAATCTTCGGTTCTCTCGAGCCGATTACGCCGGGTATCGCGCAGGTCGGTCACACTCCTCACCCACCACAGGGGCCAACGGGACCTGGACCTCAGGTCTCATTTGCGCGTAGCGGGATCACTGCCGCCTGGGATCCGAGATTCGGGAGCTTGCTTGAGTTGTCCGAAGCGTGCGATGTTCCGGTCCGATGGTCATGCCGGACAGGCGTTTGTCATACCTGCATGACCGGTCTGATTGACGGATCGGTTATGAATAATCCTGAGCCTCTGGAGATGCCTGCTCCGGGGAATGTGCTCGTTTGTTGTTCGCAGCCAAACTCGGCTGTCACCCTGGATCTTTGAGAGAAACGAGAGGAGTCGAATCATGCGGTCTGATATTGTGCCCGGGGGCATCTTCCCCGACTACGAGTTCCCCGATCACACGGGTCAACTGCGCAGCCTTAGAGAACTGCAAGGCGAGGATCCGCTGATTCTCACGCTCGCGCGCGGTCACTATTGCCCAAAGGAGCACCGGCAGCATCTGGAACTGGCCGAGTTCTACACGGACATCGCGGTGGCGTACACGCAAATCGTAACGATTGCTACAGACGATCACCATACACTTCAGGAGTTCCGCGCGTCAGTCGGAGCCCAGTGGCCCTTCCTTTCAGACCCCGACCGAACCATTCAAAAGGATCTCAACATCCAGGAGTACACTGACCCCGAGCACAATCCGATGATCCCGCATACGATCGTGCTCAAGCCGGGCCTCGTGATCCACAGCATCTATAACGGCTACTGGTTCTGGGGGCGTCCGTCGGTCATCGATCTTTGGCACGATCTGCGCGCAGTAACGAGTGAAATCCGTCCAGACTGGGATCTGAGTGCTCCTGGACTGCGCGAGGCATGGGATGCGGGTGATTTCTCGCGTTTCCACGGGTGGAACAAGCGGGCCGGTCTGAAAGATTCTACGATCGAACAAAAGAAATAACACAGCAACCCAGTTCGATCGCCAGTAGGGCGGTTCCGCGATCTTACGAATGAAGAAGGCAGATTATTTCTCTCGTTGAATTGGCGACCAAGGCAGATTCGGTGAGCGGACTGCTCGCATCGCGTGCGGTTAGCGACATCCAGACGGGAAGTCCGCTTCCGATCGGGGGAACGCATCAACAGGGAGAAGGGGTCAACTTCGTTTTGTTGAGCCGCAACGCGACCGGTGTTCGGTTGGAGCTCTACCAGCATCCGGATGATTCTTCGCCCACGAGAATCATTGACTTCGATCCCACGCTTCATCGGAGCGGTAACATGTGGCACATTTGGGTAAGAGGCAGCGGGCTTTCAATACTCGGACGTGAAGAGCCATCGAGCCGTCGCGCGCCAGACTTCGCAATGCAACAATCCTCCGGATAACTTACACATTCTATTGATTGAAAGTGAAACGCAAGTGACGCCAGTTTTGCCCGCCATGGTTTATTGTCGCGGACAAATCGAGACGCGAACCTGCTTCGAAATTCAAGGGACTGCGCGTTTTTTACGCGACGAGGGCGATAGCAGTTGTAGAATTGCCTGAGCCTTCCGTATGTACGGCCTGCAAGCGTTTTCGCGTAAGGCTTGATGGTCCCCGATCCCCGCAATACCCGACTTTGGATCCTTTCGTTGTTGTCTAGCGATGAGTCGTGGAATCCCTGATGAGTCGGGTAATTGTGCACGAGATAGTCACCTGGGCTAGAGATTTCACGCGTCCTGAGGAATTTCTCCACGAATTCCTCGGATGGCGGTTTGGATGAACAAATCCTCGGTAACGGCAGGCCCGTATGCACGAGCAACCGACGGATCCTTCGGCTGATGTAAAACGGCTGCAACGCTGTATGAATGACTTGGTCAGCGTCCTTGCTCTTCCTGCCGTCTGGAGCGGCAGCGAGCCGAGTCGAATCCTGGACACCTTTCTCGACGCCCTTCTTTCGATGCTCGATCTCGATTTTCTCTACGCGCGCGTGCGGCTTGGCTCGCACGATCCACCGACCGACGCGCTTAAGACTGCCCAGCTCTTCGGGACGAGTCATAGCCGGGAGGAGACCCGGCAGGCACTCGATCAGTGGTTTGGAGAAGACCCACAGCAATGGCCTAAGGCAGGACTCAGGCAATTGGGCGAGCATGAGATCTCGATCTATCCCATAAGAATGGGAATAGAAGGCGAACTGGGGCTGATCGTGGCGGGATCTCAGAGGCTCGGGTTTCCGGAACAGACCGAAACCCCGGTGCTTGGAGTAGCAGCGAATCAGTTGGAAATCGGGTTGCAGCAGGGGCGGCTTCTGAGCGAGCAGAGACAGGTTGCAAGTGAACTCGATCGGCGGGTTGCGGAACGGACACGGGAACTTGCCGAAGCAAACTCGGAGCTGCAGCTCCAGGCTGGGCTCCTGCAGCATCTTCCCGTATCCACCTGGACTCTCGAGCCCGATGGGACACCGGATTTCGTGAATCGAGTCTGGCTTGAATTCTCAGGTCAGACCCTCGATTTTGTGCGGTCGCACCCCGAGGCATGGATGAACGCGGTTCACCCCGATGATCGTGAAACAGCATCGCGGACGTTTTGGGACGGGGTTCGTTCGGGACAGGATTTTGCGTTCGAAACCCGGTCTCTCCGAGCCCTGGACGGGGCTTATCGCTGGCACCTTCAGCGCGCCGTGGTCTTGCGCGACGCAAAAGGGGAAGTCCTAAAGTTCGTCGGCACGACCACCGACATCGATGACCAAAAGCGCGCCCAGGAAGCGCTGCGAGCGAGTGAAAACGACTTACGCAAGGTTCTCGACAGTATTCCCGGGCTTGTGTGTACCTTGAGTCCGACTGGTCTGATTGAGCTTGCGAATCAGCAGCTACTGGGTTATTTCGGCAAAACGCTCGATGAGATAAACGCCTGGATGGCCAGCGATGCGGTCCATCCGGATGATCTGGCCCACGTGATCGAATGTCACACACGTTCGATGACGACCGGGGCTCCCTACGACTTTGAAGCTCGCTGTCGTCGGGCCGATGGTGTTTTTCGATGGTTTCAGATTCGCAACCTCCCGATGCGCGATCCAGACGGCAGAATCATTGGCTGGTCCACCTTGATGACCGATATTGAGGATCAGAAGCGCGCGGAGGAAGCCCTGCGGGCGAGTGAGATCAGTCTTCGTCAAACCCTCGACACAATTCCAGGACTTGTGTCGAAAGCTAACTCGAACGGGATGATGGAACATGCCAATCGACAACTCCTGACGTACTTCGGAAAGACAACCGAAGAAATTAACTCCTGGTCAACCAGCGGTGTGGTTCATCCGGATGATCTGCCGAGGGTGACGGCCGAAATCACACATTCTTTCAAGACAGGTACGCCATTCGACAGCGAACTCCGTTATCGCCGAGCGGACGGGGTCTATCGATGGTTCCAGGGGCGCAGCCTTCCCTATCGCAGTGTGGATGGTGAAGTAGCGGGCTGGTATTTTCTGCTGACTGACATCGAAGACCGCAAGCGCGCTGAAGAGAAGCTACGCGAAAGCGAGAACGAATCTCGCTTAATCGTGGACAGCATCCCCGGCTTGATTGCGGTATTAACCACGAGCGGCGAGGTTGAGCGGGTCAACCAGCCGCTTTTGGACTACCTCGGAAAGTCGCTGGAAGAGGCTCGTCAATGGGCCGTAGACAACACAGTTCACCCCGATGATCGCCTTGGATACATTCAGGCTTTTGAGCGAGCCTTCGCCACAGGAGATCCAGTTGAATATGAAGCAGTTCGAGTTCGTCGTTTCGATGGCGTCTACCGATGGTTGAACATGCGCGGGCTTCCTCTTCGTGACCGGGAAGGGCAAATCGTCCGATGGTACTTCCTCTTAACAGAAATTGACGATAGAAAGCGTGCCGAGGAAGCGTTGCGCGAAAGTGAGTATGAAGCACGCTTAATCGTGGACAGCATTCCCGGCATGGTTGGGCTGACATTGCCCACTGGGAATCTGGAAATGGTCAGCCGCCAGGCCTTGAAATTCTTCGGTAAGACTATCGAGGAACTCAATGAGTGGGGAACGAACGACACGATTCATCCTGAGGATCTGCCTGGCGTTATCGAAGCCTTTACCCGAGCGATTACCACTGGCCGTCCCTATGAGTTCCCAGCGCGCTTTAAGCGAGCGGACGGTGTCTATCGCTGGCTCCAGGATAGAGGTTCTCCGCTTCGCGATAGAAACGGGGATATTGTTCGCTGGTACCTACTGATAACCGACATCGACGATCAGAAGCGCGCCGAAGAAGCGCTGCGCGAAAGCGAGCACCAATCTCGCTTAATCGTGGACAGCATCCCCGGCCTGATTGCAGTTTTAGACACGAGTGGCGAGGTTGAGCGCGTCAACCAGCCGCTTTTGGACTACCTTGGAAGGCCGCTGGAAGAGTTGCGGCAATGGGCCGTAGACGACACCATTCACCCCGATGATCGCCCTGCGTACCTTCAGGCGTTTGAGCGAGCTTTCGCCACAGGAGAGCCGGTTGAATATGATGCGGCGCGAATTCGCCGTTTCGATGGCGTCTACCGATGGTTAAACGTGCGCGGGCTTCCTCTTCGTGACCTGCAGGGACAAATCGTACGATGGTACTTCCTTTTGACAGAAATTGACGATAGAAAGCGTGCCGAAGACGAACTCAGGCGGAGCGAGGCTAGACACCGGGTTGTGGTTGAAACAGCGAGCGACGCGGTGGTGAGTATCGACGAAAGCGGCACAATCATTCTTGCGAACCCCGCAATCAAGCGGATATTTGGTTACGCCCCGGAAGAGCTTATCGGCAAACCTCTCACGGTTCTCATGCCGGGAGCAATGGGCAAACTCCATGAGGCGGGCTTCAAACGGTATTTAGCAACCGGCGCGAGACATCTGAACTGGCAGGGAACTGAGATGACGGCGCAGCGGGCCAACGGCGAGGCGTTCCCGACAGAGGTCTCATTCGGTGAGATGATCGTGGATCAGCGAAGGATTTTCACCGGATTCATTCGAGATATCTCCGAAAAGAAACGCTCCGAAGAACAGTTACGCAACACACAGGCGGAGCTCGCGAGGATGATGCGAGTGATGACGATTGGACAGTTGACTGCCTCGATTGCACATGAGGTGAACCAGCCATTGTCGGGTATCATAACGAACGCGAACACTTGTCTTCGCATGTTGAAGAGCGATCCGCCAAATATTAACGGCGCACGGGAGACCGCACAACGGACGATTCGCGATGGCAATCGCGCTTCAGAGGTGATCACCCGACTGCGAACTCTTTTCAGCAAGAAGCAAACGAACGTCGAGCCGCTGAACCTCAACGAACTGGCTCGCGAAGTCATCGCGCTGTTGTCGGACGAACTCGAGAGAAACAACGTAATACTGAAACATGAGTTCAGCGATTATCTGCCAACGGTTCACGGCGACCGCGTTCAGCTTCAGCAGGTCATTCTCAATCTCCTCCGCAATGCATCGGATGCGATGAGCGCCATCGAAGATCGGCCACGCCAGATGTTGCTTAAGACAGACCTGGAAGGCGAGCACGTCCGCTTCCTGGTTCAAGACTCCGGAGTTGGGTTTACTTCCGAAGTTGCCGACCAGATGTTCGAATCGTTCTACACGACAAAATCCGATGGCATGGGGGTCGGACTCTCTATTAGCCGCTCGATCATCGAGGCCAATCACGGGCGATTGTGGGCCACGGTTAACGAAGGGCCCGGAGCAACCTTTGCATTCTCAATCCCTTGCGAGCGCGATTAGGACTCTCAGGAGCCACTATGAGACAGTCGATTTGGATGAGCACCAGAGTGTTCAGAAGCAAGCGCCTGCGAGCTGGGATGCAATCACCCGGCTTGCGAGTTTTGCTGATGCGGACAGACTAACCAACCGCCAGTCGAAGCTCTCCGATCCGGGGATGCAATCCATACACGCAAGCTCATCCAGCCATAGTTCGGTCAGAGACTCGGAGGTGATGGGACCAATCAGACCAGACATGGAGTTGATGAAGCTGTTCAGCTCGCGTTGCGGCTCAGATATAAGTCCGCCGCCGATTGCCGGCGCTTTCTCAATCGATTTGTGATTCGAGGTTAGTCGCAACTCGAACATAGCAGTTCTCGATTCCGGAACTCGGGGATATCGTGCTGATGCTTGGGTCCAGAGATTGGATTGGCGTTCGATGCGCGCACCGTGAACGCTGTAGAGTACCTGATCTGCTTGCGGGCGCGATAGAGCCTCGACTTGACCGATGAGAGGGGCAGTTCGAGTGCGCACGCCACCTCCTTCAGTGAACACTCTTGCTGAATCCAGATTGTCATCGGCAAGCGAAGGGTCGTATTGAGCCTGCTGATTGCGCCTAAGGCACACTCAGACCTCTGGCGCAGAGTATAAAGCTGCTCGGGGTCCAAGGCGGTCTCCCGAACATCAATCGCCAGATCAGGTTCGCCTGATTCCGAGGGCCCCTCGAACGAGACTTCGGCCCTGCTGCGCCGCTTTCGCAGAATCATCAGTGCGGAATTGATGGCGATCCTCGTTAGCCATGAAGCGAATTGTGATCTTCCTTCAAAGGAATTCAGCCCAAGATACGCACGAAGAAACGTCTCCTGCAGCGCATCCTCCGTGTCTTCGCGGTTCCTCGTTATCGATTGAATTCGCCTGTAAAGGCGACGCGAGCAGCGACTTTGCAGTTCCTCGAATGCGGCGCTCGATCCAGCTTTCGCCGCATCAACCAATTCCGAGTCTTGGCTGGCACCACCCTCGTGACCGTTTAACCCATGAACCGAGTTACTGGAGCATAGCTGCATCACTGATCTCCTTGAATGCGGGCCTCGAAAAACGCCCCGAGGATTTGAAGAAGACACCAGGTGCTCGCCCGATGAAGAGGTTCAAACCCGGCGCCAACTGCTGTGATTAAGCCCGAAGAGCGGAATCCAAACTATTGGACAAAGGTATCGAGCGATACTTATGTACGAATTCCTCTTGCGGTCATGTCCATGAATACGCGGCAAATCAGCGCATTTACGGTCACGATGGCAACGGGGGAGCGTGCACTCCATCAGGCATTTTGTTATGGCCGACAGTGCCCTCTATTCCTCACTTTCGCGGCACCTAAGCCGTTCAGGAAAAGTGAGTTGGGAGCGTTTCCCGGACAGCGGCTACCAATACCTAAGTACAATAGACGCCACCTGGCCGCACGGCAGATGATGACTTCATGAAGTGCCGCCAAGAAGGGGATTCATGGAGACAAAACTCAGCCGGATAGTTGATGTGCAGCCCTAAGTCGTGAGATCGGCACTTTCGAGAGGCACAGCGACTTTGCCAAGCAGCGCTGGAGGGAACGCACGGTTCTCCACGTTGAAAGAAGCTGTTCTTAAGTGCGGACTGAGGTATCCATGATGAGTACGCGTGCGCTTGTATCAATCGTTGACGATGATGAGTCGGTCCGCGAATCGCTGCCAGATCTGCTCAATGAGTTGGGCTTTGCGTCTCAGACATTCTCTTCTGCCGAGGAGTTGCTTGCGTCCGACGCAATTTCGCGAACGCAGTGTTTGATCCTGGACATTGCGATGTCAGGAATGGGAGGCCCCGGACTACAGCGGGAGCTGAATCGTCGCAAGCTGAAGATCCCGATTGTTTTCATCACCGGGAATCGCGATGAAACATTGCTGTCGCGGCTCATCGAGGAAGGTGCGACCGCATGTTTGATCAAGCCGTTTAGTGACGCGGCGATGCTCGATGCGCTCAATGCCGCGCTTCCGGCTAAATGAAGTTAACGGACGAGACGATGGAGCGGAACTACAATGGTTCAGGCCGGCACACAACGATTTGAGGTGAGGGCGCTGCCCATGACAGAGAGCCCATCAATCGTTCTCGTCGTTGACGACGACATCTCTGTTCGTGAATCGCTCGAAGCGCTGCTTCGTCACGCGGGTCTAGACGTGGAAACGTTCGTTTCCGCGCAGGAGTTTCTGAGTCGGCCACCCGTAACTGTTCCCAGTTGCCTGGTATTGGACATCTCTCTTCCCGGACTCAACGGTCTCGACCTCCAGAAACGTGTCGCGGTGGAACGGAACGAGATGCCAATTATCTTCATCACAGGCCACGGCGATATTCCCGTAACCGTGCAGGCGATGAAAGCGGGCGCCGTCGAGTTCCTGACCAAACCGCTCAATGACGAGATTCTGCTCAACGCCATTCGCAATGCCCTGGTACGCAGCAAGACATTATTTGACCGCTCCGCTGAGATCAGAGCTTTGAAGGCCCGTTACGCGTGCCTGACTGCTCGCGAACGCGAAGTGATGGCGCTGGTGGTTGTTGGATTGCCGAATAAACAGGTCGGCAGCGAACTGGGGATCAGCGAGATTACAGTCAAGGCACATCGCGGCAGCATGATGCGAAAGATGAAAGCTGAATCTCTCGCGGAACTGGTGAGCATTGCCACGCGCCTCCGTCTTCCGCGCCGGTCTGGGCCCGCTTCGCCCCCGCCCAGGTAGGCTTCATCCGCCTCGCTGCGGCCTGTCTCCCGTCTTCGTGATGACTGTGGCGAGACAAATCCCACACTAAAGTAGCGATCAATACCTTCGTCTGATGGCGCACCTGCATGGCTTGCTGGCCCAATGGCAATTGTGGCTGAGCGGCGAAGTAGCGCGATAACTCAGGCGCAGTGTTGGTTGGGATTCTGATTCTGACAGGAATGTGAGCTTTTTTGCGAGGAATTGCACGCTGCAATCTGACTGTCGCGCTCGTCGGAAAAATGCGGAGACGGAAATGAGTTTTTCCCGAAGTAGCAGAGTTCTCATTACAAGCGGCTCCTCTGGGTTTGGCGTCGTCTACGCTGATCGTTTTGCGCGTGAGCAGTGTGACGCTCGTTTTCCGCAAACGGGTGAATCGCTCGAGGTCACTAAGGTGATTCGCGCCGGTCGATCGCTCCTTGACTCTGCGAAGAGGCCTCCTCGGATTCTTCTGGTCGACGCAACTCTCGCGCTGCATGAGTTGCATCTGACGCTGTTGCGATCGATCCCGGCCATCGTGGAAACCTTGGGTTCCTGCGCGGAACTGTACCTCCACAAAGAGCACGGCTATGCACTTGTAATCCTTGTGCTCTCTCCAAAATCGAGCGAAACGACCGAGGCAGCGGATTTCGTTCGTCATCGGTGGACTGCGGCAAGAATCCTACTGCTAGAAAACGAGTCCGCGATGGTCGACGACTGGCTCTACGACGAGCGGGTCGACCCACATTCGCATCCGGCAACTTTGCGCGAGGCAGCTATTCGACTCACGGTTGGGAAAGATTATTGGCTTCCAGCATGAACATCAAAAAGTTCTTACACCATTGGACCGCAGGTGTGCGGATTGCGAAATCCCGGACTGCGCAGGGGTTAAGGGAACCTCTTCCGACGCAGGCGCATGGATCGTGTCGTTTGCATTCGAGCGGAGTGGCAGGGAAAGAGTTCTCCGGGTTTGCCGGGGCCAATAGGAGTTGACTATGGGAAACGGGAAGACAGTCATCGTCACAGGCGCATCGCAGGGCATCGGGGCGGCGATCGCTCAGGCGTTCTTGAAGCGTGGCTATAACGTGGTCGCGACTTCGCGGAGCATTTCGAAGGCTGGGTACGCCGCGTCGTCCAACCTCGCACTCGTAGATGGAGATATCAGCCAGCCGGAGACTTCAGAGATGGTGGCGAAAGCGGCGATCGATAAGTTCGGGGCGATCGACCACGTGGTAAACGATGCAGGCATCTATTATTCGAAGCCATTCACGGAGTATACCGCTGAGGATCTTCGCGCCTTCATCTCGATAAACCTTGAGGGATACGTCTTCATCACCCAGGTTGCGGTGCGGCAGATGCTTGCTCAGGGCAGTGGAGGCAGCGTGACCAGCATCAGTGCATCGCTGGCCGATAACCCGGTCGTCGGTGTTCCGGCGTCGGTTCCGATGATGACCAAGGGCGGCATCGATGCGATCACGCTAAGCCTCGCGAACGAATACGCGAAGGAGAAGATTCGCTTTAATGCCGTCGCGCCGGGCGTCGTAGACACGTCTCTTCATCAGGGCAACCTCAAGGCGCTATCACCGATGGGAACGATCTCCATGCCGGAAGACATCGCCGACGCTGTGATTTATCTGACGGAGGCCGGTCACGTGACCGGCGAGGTGCTGCACGTGGACGACGGTGCGCATGTGGGCCGGTGGTAGCCGCTGGAGGTTGGCAACCGGGCGGAGCAGAGAGCCGGCTAAAGGACCTCGGCATTCAGCTTCCGGCAGCACCGACGCCGTTTGGAAGTTACGTCGAGGGAGTGCAGACAGGAAATCTCCTATTCCTCAGCGGCATGCTCCCGGTTGTGGATCATAAGCCGAAGTATCTCGGACGGGTGGGAAAGGAATTGGATGCGGAGTTGGGACGCGACGCGGTGCACACGGCGGCACTGGGCGCGCTGGCAACGGCCAGGGAGCATCTTGGATCGCTCGATCGCGTGACGCGCGTGGTTCGGCTCTGCGTATTTATAGCAACGTCGGGGGATTTTTTCGACCAGCCGCAGGTGGCGGATGGGGCTTCGGATTTGTTTCGCGAAGTGTTCGGCGCCGACAGGATGGCTGTTCGACTGGTAATCGGCGTTGCCAGCCTGCCGCTCGGGGTGCCAGTCGAAGTCGAAGTGATCTTTGAAGTCGCAGAGTAGATCGGGGGATGTATGAACACCGCGAGATCGACATCTTGGAACCGCGCGAGTATTCCAGTGTTGGTACTGGCGCTTGCAATCGCACTCGGAACAAATTCCCAAACAAAGGACAAAGCAATGGAACAGCAGGTCTTTTATCGCACGGTTAATGTCGACGGACTCTCAATCTTCTACCGTGAAACGGGGCCAAAGGACGGACCCACGACTCTCTTGCTCCATGGCCTTCCCTCGTCGTCTCGGATGTTTCAGTCTCTATTGACGAGGCTCTCAGACAGATATCATCTCGTCGCGCCAGATTATCCCGGCTTCGGGCACAGCGACTGGCCGGACCCGAAGAAGTTCCCTTACACCTTCGACCACATCGCTCAAGTGATGGGTGACTTTACGCAGGCGCTGGGGTTGTCGCGTTACACCCTCTACATGCAGGACTATGGTGGGCCGGTTGGATTTCGGATGGTGTTGGCGCACCCGGAAGCGGTACAGGCCCTGATCGTGCAGGACGCGGTGGCGCACAACGAAGGGCTGGGAGTCAACTGGGCGACCCGGCGGGCGTTCTGGGCGGATCGGACAGCCAACGAAGAAGCGCTGCGCAAGAATCTATTGTCAATGGCGGCGACGAAGACACGGCACGTCGGTGACGACCCCGAGGTTGATTTGTATGATCCGGATCTCTGGACGGACGAGTACGCATTTCTGAACTCGCCTGGGCAGGCGCAAATCCAGAGCGATCTGTTCTACGACTACCGGACAAATGTGGAGAATTATCCGAAGTGGCAGGCATGGATGCAAAAGAATCAACCGAAGCTGCTGGTGATTTGGGGCAAGCACGATTTGTCGTTCGATCCGGGGGAGCCCGAGCGCTATCGCAAAGACGTGCCGAAGGCGCAGGTTTATGTGCTCGACGCAGGGCACTTCGCGCTCGACACCAAGGCAGACAAGATTGCCTCGCTTGTAAGTGAGTTCATGAAGACGCTAGGGTAGAAAGGGGTGCCAGGCGCCCCAAGAGTCCATTCGCTCGATTGCTGAGCGAGCCCGCCGAGTGAAAGGCGAGAATGTTCGGAAGCAATCCAGAAATGCGATACTTCCGATGGATGAGAATCTTCGGGGATCGAGATTGAAGCAATGAATGCGCCCGAGAAGCTAAGCGAAATAGTCGTCTCTCAGACCGTGGTCGCTCCGCTTACACGCGCGGCGTTCTTTTTGGTCGTGTGCATTCGACAGGATCCGGATGCCTATGGGCTTCTGCGCTCGTTCTGCGCCGATCTTTCCGGGCTGATACGCGCCGTCGAGTTTCGCGACATTGAGGCGGGTCTCACGTGCGTTGTTGGATTCGGGTCCGATGCCTGGGATAAGCTTTTTGGGTCGTCACGGCCCGCGGAGCTTCACCCGTTCCGAGAGATTCTGTCGGGCAGTCGCCACGCGGTCTCTACTCCCGGCGACATTCTGTTCCACATTCGGGCCAAGAGCATGGACCTTTGCTTTGAGGTGGCCACGCAAATCATGAACCGCATCGGGAATGTGGTTTCGGTTGCCGACGAGGTTCAGGGTTTTCGGTATTTCGATGAACGTGACGTCCTCGGGTTCGTCGACGGCACCGAAAATCCACGGGGAGATGCCGTTCGTGAGGCAGCGATTGTTGGCGATGAGGATCCGGCGTTTGCAGGCGGCAGCTATGTGATCGTGCAGAAGTACCTTCACAACATGAAGGCGTGGGATGCTCTACCGGTGGAGGCTCAGGAGCACATTATTGGCCGGAGAAAGCTTTCAGACGTCGAACTGAGCGATGCCGAGAAGCCGGCGTCTGCGCACAACGCGCTGACCGTCATCGAGGAGAATGGGAAAGAAGTCAAGATTCTGAGAGACAACATGCCCTTTGGCCGGCCAGGCTACGGCGAGTTCGGGACATACTTCATCGGCTACAGCCGCAGTCCGCGCACAACGGAGACGATGCTTCAGAATATGTTTGTCGGCCGCCCTCCCGGCAATTATGACAGGCTGCTCGATTTCAGCCGCGCGGTCACGGGGAGCTTGTTTTTTGTGCCGTCCGCGACGTTTCTGGACAACGTGAGCGGCGTTGAGACGGACTCAACGGAGATTCCTGCATCGCAGACACATGAGCCGTCCCCAGCCTCGCGGGCGGACGATACGTCACTGAAGATAGGATCACTTAAAGGAGAGAGAGATGAATAACCTCCATCGCGAACTGGCGCCAGTTTCTGACGCCGCATGGTCGCAGATTGAAGAAGAGACGACGAGGACGCTGAAGCGGTATCTGGCCGGACGACGGGTTGTTGACGTTCCTTCGCCGGGAGGAATTGCCCTGCCTGGAGTTGCGACCGGTCATCTGCGCTCCATCGCGCCTCCCGGAGACGGCATCATTGCCAGCCAGCGAGAGGTCAAGCCGCTTGTTGAGCTGAGAGTTCCTTTTGATTTATCGCGTCTGGCAATCGAAGACGTGGAGCGTGGGTCGGAAGATTCCGACTGGCAGGCCGCGAAGGACGCCGCAAAAAGGCTTGCATTTGCGGAAGACCGGGCCATCTTCAACGGATATACCGAAGCGAATATTCGGGGCATCGGGGAAGACACCAGCAATCCAATCGTTCCACTTCCTGCGGATGTGCGGGATTATCCCGATGCTGTGGCACATGCGTTGAGCCAATTGCGCCTCGTGGGTGTAAATGGGCCTTATTCGGTGTTGCTCGGGGCCGATGAGTATACGGCGCTCGCCGAGACTCGCGACCATGGATATCCGGTCCTCGAGCACGTGAAGCGTATTGTTGACGGCAACCTTGTCTGGGCGCCGGCTATCGAAGGTGCTTTCGTTCTGACTACGCGAGGTGGCGACTTCGAACTGAATGTGGGACAGGATGTTTCGATCGGCTACCTCAGCCATACCGACTCTCTCGTTCGACTTTACCTCCAGGAGACGTTCACGTTTCGTGTCCTGACCAGCGAAGCCTCGGTTGCGCTGTCGCCATCGCAAAAATCTTCGTAATGTGCGCTTGTAGTTCTCACAAATTGGAGAGCCCGGCGGAGTCGAACAGCGCTAACTTAAGAAAACTCGAAGCGGCATGCCTGGGACCGGACTTAAGCGAGTCGCGCCGGACGTTGTTGCGCGAAAGCGTCAATCCTGGTCCAGATACTCGTCTGGCACATCGTCTTCGGGCACTTCACGCGCGCGGATTTCCTGTCCCTCTCGGTCTCTGGAGTCTTCGATGCCCTGCACAATCCCTGCCTCGAATGCGTTTCCTTCCTCCAACAACTCGTCGACACTTTCGGAATCCGAGCTTTCGACGTTCGATAAGCCTTGCAGGTCACCCGATTGCATTCCCGAGACCTCGCGCGGGGATTCTTCCAGAGAACTCGGCAGTCGGTCGAAGGACCTTCTCGCCTTGTCAACGCCTTTGGCGCCCGCTGTCTTCGCCGGCGCTTTCTTCCTGGCTGTGCTCTTGTCCTGCGCGGTCTTAGGCTTTGCCGTCCGTTTATTTGCTGGCTGCTGCGACATTTCGACCTCACTTTCCTTCGACCTCGTTGATTTCGTCCTGGTCGTCATTTTGATGCGCGTTTGCGCACTCCAGCTTCGCTTTTCAGGCTCGCCTGAAAATACCTGCGCCATTCTTACCCACGAGCGTGCGACGAACAACTTGTCGATCGGAGATATCCGACCTTTCCTTCAGGCTGCTTCCTTATCCTTCGGGATTTCAATGTGGCCGCCAAACTGGAAGCGCATGGCCGAAAGGATTCTATCCTGATAGTCCGCGTTGCCGCGCGAACTGAAGCGCTGATAGAGAGCAGCAGAGAGAACGGGAACTGGCACCCCCTCATCTATCGCCGCGTTGATAGTCCATCGACCCTCACCTGAATCCGAAACCCGGCCGGCAAACTCCGAGAGGGCTGGATCCTGAACCAGAGCGGTGGCGGTCAGATCGAGCAGCCAAGAGGCGATGACGCTTCCATGCCGCCACACCTCCGCGATGTCACGAATATCCAGGTCGTACTGATATCGATCCGAATCGCGCAACGGAGCGGTTTCGGCATTCACCGGTTCCTTTTTCTTGCCAATGCCGGCTTCGCGCAGAACCCCAAGGCCCTCTGCGTAGGCCGCCATTACTCCGTATTCGATTCCGTTGTGAACCATTTTGACAAAATGCCCAGCCCCGCTTGGACCGCAGTGAAGGTATCCCAACTCGGCAGTGCTCGCAAGATTTGCTCGACCCGGGGTTCGCTGGGTGTGGTCGGCACCTGGCGCCAATTGCTTGAATATCGGATCGAGTTGCGCCACGGTTTCGTTCTCACCGCCGATCATCATGCAGTAGCCTCGCTGCAGACCCCAGACCCCTCCGCTCGTTCCAACATCGATGTAGTGGAGTCCTTTTGCGGCGAGCTCTTTCGAACGCCGAATGTCGTCAACATAATAGGAGTTGCCTCCGTCGATGATCGTGTCACCCTTTTCGAGAAATGGGAGGAGGGTCGAGATTGTCTCATCAACGGCGGCAGCGGGGATCATGAGCCAGATAGCGCGGGGGCTCATGAGCCTTTCGGTGAGATCTTTCAAGTCTGTAGCCCCGACTGCTTTCTCTTGAACCAGCTCTTCAATGGCCTTCGGCGACCTGTTGAACACAACACATTCAATTCCACCCTGGAGCAGTCGCCGCACCATGTTCGCTCCCATTCTTCCGAGTCCTATCATCCCAAGTTGCATTTGTGCTTCTCCTCGACGGCCATTGATCGTCGACTACTCATGAGGCTGATTGACTGCGCCTGTGATCTGAGACTGAGGAGTACGACGCGGCGCTTTGTGAGCCGTGCAGAGCGCTCGGCCTCGTGCCCAAGAGCCGCGATGAAAGGCGACTTATGAGCCGCGACTAGCTACCGGCGCCGCACCTTTGCTGGAACTGAACCCGAGACCCTGGAGTGTGCAGGATTGAGTTGCCGAAGTGAAGCGTCCAACCAATGCCTCAGTCGAAGTGAACTGGCTGAGAGCATGGCTATCGAAGCGAACTGGAGCAGCGCGAAGGTTGTCTCTGCAACTCTATAAGGTGCTGACATTTTGGTGACTCCGCCCGGGCTCGTTTAGCGCATTCAGCCCCATTCTTTGCGGCTGATTGTTTAGAAGAAGAACGTTCATATACCGCCGCAAAGCCTCCAAGTGACCCTGCCACTCTTCGTCAAGTTGTTGCTTCCATTCTTTATGGCCGTGTCTTGTGATCGGTTGACTTGCCGTGCGCAGTTCAGGCGCGCAGGCTCCAGAGTTCATTTGGACGAAGAGCTTTTCGCGCTTTTCCCCAGCCCTAAGATCCTCCCTGCGATTCGTCATGCTTGTCATATCTGTGCTCCTCGTGCGCTGCTCGAGCTGTTGTCTCCAGCGCACTCTGTAGTGTTCTTATGCGACTCCATTTCCTCCGGCCTGATTCCTCGCCGGTTTGGCACAACGCGCGAGCTTACGCGAACCAACTGGTGTGATTTGGCCAGACGCGAATGTCGGAATCCATTAGACGATGGTATTGATCGATACTTTGGTATGCAGAACCGCATTCGAGGGCTGCGCATTGCCGTAGACCTTGTTCTTAGGCAGAATGCGATCTTTGCGGGTCCGTTCGGGGTACTGGAACATGGCCGGTTACGCCTCTGCCCCGCAGTGCTCCACTACCAGGAACGCAATCAGCTCGAAATCATCGATGCCGGCCGCCGGCCCAGTGGCGATACTTGACTTCTGGCCGGAGAAAAGCCCGTCAACCGAACTCTCCAGCCTCTTGAGCAGATTCATCGTCATCAGGGAGCGCAGGCTCAACTCACGGTCCCGCTGCTTCAGCTTGCCGCCGCCGCCACTGACTTCGGTGTCGTAGATCTCCTCATATTTATGTACGCGGCTAGGCAGAATGTAGGAAACCGGCATGTACACGCCGAGCTTGAGCGCCGCCAGTTCCAAAAAGATCTGGTTGAAGCCCATCACGTCTGTGCGACCGGTGAGCTGCCAATGGAACGAGAGCGGCTTGCGCCGGGTAGGGAACTCGCCAATCTCCTTCGTGTCATAAAAGGTCGTGATGTGGCGACGGGAGCGGGCGATGGTGACCGCGTCCAGAAGCTCAAAGAAATCGAAATCAAGAGACGAGAGAATCGCTGCCGGGGTCGGCTGCTCAGGAGGGAGTTTTGACCAGGTGTTGAACGCCGTCTGCGCCCGACGGAAGATTAGATCGATGTTCCTTTCGGTCTTGAGCTTCGACTTGAGATTGTCGGGTTCGCCTTCGTAGGCGAGCGCAAGCTGGTTCTTCAGATCGTTGAATCGGTTATTGACCGGCGTCGCCGACAGCATCAGCACTTTGGTTCGCACACCCTGCCGGACAATCCGGTTCATCAGACGCTGATACCGCGTCTCGCGATCTTTGAATGCGTCGTCGTTGCGGAAGTTGTGCGACTCGTCGATGACGACGAGGTCGTAGTTGCTCCAGTTGACCTGACTCAGCCGCATGCCCAACGATTCGCCGCGATCGCGAAGCAGGTCGGTGTGGCAAAGGACGTCGTAGCTGAAACGGTCCCTTACAAGCGGGTTGTTCTTCAGGTTCCCTTTGTATGTCGTCCAGTTGTCGGCGAGCTTCTTCGGGCAAAGGACCAGCACGGTGCGATTGCGCGGTTCGTAGTACTTGATGACCGCCAGGGCGGTGAACGTCTTACCCAGTCCGACGCTGTCGGCCAGAATGCAGCCATTGTAGGTCTCGAGTTTATTGATGATGCCCGTGGCTGCGTCGCGCTGGAAGCTGTAGAGCTTCTGCCAGATCGCGCTTTCCTGATAGCCAGTCCGCTCATTTGGCAAAACATCCTCGCTGATGTCTTGGAGGAACTCGCTAAAGATGCTGAACAGCATAAGGAAGTAAATGCGCTGTGGGGAGTTCTCCTTATAGACCGAAGCGATATGGTCGCGAATCAGATCCGTGACGTCCGTGAGCTTCTCGGCGTCCTGCCAAATCTGATCGAAGAGCGCGAGGAAGGTGCGGGTCGCGACCGGCTCGTCCATTTTATTGACGAAATTTGAGACTGCATTACCCTGCTGATAACCCAAGTCCACTGCGGTGAACCCATGCAATGGCATGTACACCGTGGAAGCCTCCGCCGCCTCGATGCACGCGAACTGCTGCATGGGTGCGCCGCTCCGGTTCGATCGAAATTGCGCCTTCCGCCGTATCCATTCCGCACATTCTCTGGCGATCGCGCGCTGGGTGAGCTTGTTTTTCAGCCGAATCTCAAACTCGGACCCATGAAACCCCCTCTCCCCGCCGGCTTGAGGAATGTGAAATTCGCGGGGAGTTTTTGCGACCCGGTCCGTCGCCTCTTGGGCAACGAACGCTGGCGTGGTGAAGATGAATTGCAGGGCCTAAACGGCTTCCAGCTCTCGCCTCAGAGCTTCGAAAGCATAAATCGAGAAGCTGGACGCTGCGATTCTCACCTTGGCGCCGGAGCGCACAGTCCCCTTCAGATCGTCACCCAGCAGCCTCGACATGTTGTCTAGAACTTCCACTGTTCGCCCCAAGTCGCATTCAGGAAGCGCCCACCTGTTTGGCCTGTCGACACCTGAACTGAGCGGTGGTTACGGCTGGGGGAAAATCCCCCCTGGGCTCCTTCGCCCACAACTGCCAGATTCAAAGCCAATTCGACGTGAACTTAGATTGCAAGATCACTTTACAGCACACAAGCTGCAATTCGCTCTCGCCAGAGAGCCCAGCATCGCCCGAAAGGTAGGTCGAAACCCCGATAGAGGAACTTAGAACCGCTTTAGGGGTGTTAGGCGGCCATTTTCCGAGAGGGGTTAAAACGACCGCAGGGTCGTTTTAGCGAATCGCGAGGTGATAAAGTTGAATTCTGGGCCTGGAGTCGAGATCACGCCAATGAGCGGCAGTCGTCAGAATAGAGACGCAAAATTCCGCATCGTATCCAACCCGTCCGGAGGAAAAATGCGCGGCCAAGCACGCCGCCGCTTCACAAATCTTCTGTCCTAAAATCTGTCCTAAGAAAATATGAAGCAGGCGAAACCTGCGAAATAGGCGAAATCTTTCGGTGTATGTTTTCAATAACTTACGTTTTTTCAATAGGTTAGGAAGTCGAGGAAGGGAACGAGTCCTACCTGAGGAGCCAGACCTAATTTATTATCAATGGTTTACCGACAGTTAATTTAGAAATGACCACATAGATGCACACATTCCTCCCCATGGGTCGAGATAGGTCGAGAGAAGTTTTGGGAAGTTGATTAAAGCTGAACGAGGCTGGGTCAGGCGCTGCGGGACAGTGATTCGACGTAGGCCTTCAATGCCGAGATCTGGAACTTGTGCCGGAACTTTCCGGTAGTTCCGATTGGGAATGGAATGCTGGGAACCGTTCCCCGATGAGCCAGTCGGAGAGCGGTGATCGGTTTGATGTCGAGGTAACGGCCGGCCGCATACTCGTCGACCAGGGGCTCATCGCCATCGCCGAAAAGATGGTCCGCACGAGCCACCGGCTTCCGCGGCGGCAGGGCTGGCACCTGCTCGAAGATGAACTCAGGACGAATCCGATCCAGGTCCGAGGCCCAATACACTTCGTGGCAGCAGCACACTTTGGCCAGGGTATCGGCCTCGACAATTAAACGCAGCAGATCCTCGGGATATGGATGATTGGTCCTCCTTATCATGCCGCCGACGTTTACCACGCGGGCGCACTCGATCAGCTGCATCTTCGAGGCGAGGAGGAGCTCGATCCTGCCCAGGCATTGCTCTTCTTCGCGGGCGGCCATCGCCGCCATCGCGCTTGCGTCCATTTCGTCCGGCGGTGGAGGCAGCGGTGGTTCCGGTTCCGGCTCGATGTCAGTGCCGAACCAATCTTCGAAGTCTTCGGGTCGCCGGGCCATTGAGAGAGCCTCCGGGATCGACCCTACTCTCGGCATGGTGCTGTGTTTTGAGCCCGATTGACCGCCGCGGCCGGTATGGGAAACACCTGAGTTTCGCGCCAAACGGCAAACCCCGCTCGGCCTCATGCCGGCGGGGTGGTATTTGTGTCAGTTCTCAGCTAGAGACAAGCCTCTGCGCGCCCCGTGGTGAGATCGCCGCGTCTCGGGTGACCTTCCCCTATCGCCTAAGGGTCGCGCGGCTGCGGAGACTGATGGAATTGCCAGCAAGCCCGCTCCAACCGATGTACAGAGCCCGCATCTACTGGAGGGGTCAATGATCGACAAGTTAGAGCTGCGGATACCGGAGAGTGTGTGGAGGCGGGAACATTTCTCCAGAAGAAGTGCGCCAGGCGCTTCGCACCATCTATCGCAGCGATGCTGAAGAGAATGCCCAAACCGCCCTCCTTCAATCCCTCTCGGACAGCCTGAAGCCGGTCGATGAGAAAGGCCGCTGGAAAGCGAGCCCTTTGCTGGTTCTCCTGGTCTCACTTCTGTGCGCTCTGATCGGAGTCTTTCCCTATTTCTCGATTGGGGCGCGCCCATGAGCCCTTACTACGACCAGCCAGGATGGCGTCAGCGAGGGCCCGAAGATGTAGCCGGCGTTCTGGTGCTGCTGACATGCGCCGTAGTCGCATTCGGCTGGTACGTTGCCGTATCCCGCCTTCACCTGCACAACCCCCAGTGTCTTGAGATATTTATCGACTGCGCCATTCTGCTTTTCGGCGGAGGCCTCGTTGTCGCGCAGTTGGTCGGCAGCAGGAAAAAGAGACAGGAGAACTGGCCCCATCCATCGATCCTAGTCCCCGGCTCGAAGGATGCGGAGATCGTCCGCCGGGCCAGCTGGGACGGAGCTACTGTGCTCGGCTATAACGTCCACAAAGAGCCCTGGCTGTGGCCGGACATCGTGCGCATGAAGCACGGTGTCATCGTCGGCGAGACCGGGGCGGGCAAGTCAACATTCCTCGAAAACATCGTCGCTCAGGATGTTCGCCGGCATTTCGGGGCGCGCAGGATGCAGATGATTATCTTTGACGGCAAAGGCGAGACGGCAGGGGAGTGAAGATGCGCAGTCGCGTCATCATCGGATTCGTTGTCACGATCGTCTTGTTCGGCTTCGCGTGCCCGTAGCCTGACCAACCCGTCTACCATTCCCTTGGTCAAAGCAGTCAACTACACGTGATCCCCTCGATTCGCAGCAGGTTCGGATCATTCATCCCTTCCATCCACTTTGCGGCCAGTCCTTTCGGTTTGTTGTTTCCAAGATGCTCTGGGGCGAAGAT
>Ga0302320_10002559_pt1 | contig 42742 bp, 23 predicted proteins | sample Bog_T0_3_FD_202130 | JGI IMG/M metagenome (GOLD analysis project Ga0302320, IMG submission 202130) | Peat permafrost microbial communities from Stordalen Mire near Abisko, Sweden - Bog_T0_3 | ecosystem: Environmental > Terrestrial > Soil > Wetlands > Peat | place: Sweden: Abisko, Stordalen Mire... | reverse complement strand
AATGGATTGCAAACAACCACGGCACGCCAGCTCTCCGACAGGGTTAAGTAAGCCCGCCATCGCGAAGGCTACGCTACCCCCTCCCCAAAACCAGATGAATCAGCCGTGGGAAATAAATCAGTATGAATGTTACAAAACTTGCAATTGTATTTTTTTCAGCGCGCGGTATTCTGGAGCCAGAAATTCTAACCGCCTGACCATGAAAAAAAATGCCTTTGCTCGTCTGCGGGCGCATAAGCTCGGTTTTTCCGTCGCTCCCTGTCACCTTTAATTCCTGAAACCAACCCAAAACACAAGCTGAAATTGCCGGTTAAGAACCTGCCCTTAAACAAACAAGCATCATGAAAACTCGATTCGCTCTTCTTTTTGCCGCAATTGTCCCACTGGGCATTGGCAGCGCCTTTGGCCAAGTGACCGCCAGCCAGATTTACAACGGACTGGTTTCTTATTGGCCCATGGACCAGTTGAACAACGTCAACGGTTTTCTGGTGACCACGGACGTGGTTTCAGGAATCAATCTGATTGGAGTGGGCACGCCCACGACGGCCACCGGGGTATATGGCAACGCCATAACGCTCAACGGCACTTCGCAGTATTTGGTCTTTACCAACAGCGCGGCGGGAGGCGATGTAAACAATCTTTCCACGGGCCTGCCCTATTTTGCCGGAACTCCGTTCACGCTCGCCCTGTGGGTGAAGGCCGCGAAGCCGGGCACAACGACGCATTATTTGTTTGCCTTGGGATATACCGGCAACACGGTGCCGCTCTACTGCCTCCAAAGCGGCAGCGCGACGGCCACCGAAGCGAATCTGGACGTCATCATCCGACAGGAGAATAACTCGCCCCCGGTGAATCACGCTTCGACCACCAACGTGTTATTCGACGGCAACTGGCATCATCTGGCTTGGGTGGACAATGACGGTATAGTGAGTGTTTATGAAGACGGCTTGCTGGAAACCGGCACGAATGCGTTCAGTTATTTTCCAAACGAGCTGATTCAACCGAACGCGGTAAGCAGCACGGGGACATTTCCCTTCACCATACCGCTCAACACCACCGCCTTCGGCGCGCTGGTCAGGGGCAATGGCGTAGGCGGCTACCTGGCCTGCACCATTGACGACGCAGCCATCTGGAACCGGGCGTTGTCGCAGGCGGAGATTCAGTACGTGAAGAACAACAGCATTGCGCAGCCGGTGCCGGCTCTGCCCCCGGCCTTCGCCGTTCCGCTAGCCAGCCAAACCAATGCCATGGGCGACTATGTTGTGTTGTCGGCCAATGCCTGCGGCACGGCGCCACTGGGCTTGCAGTGGTATGAAAATGGGGCAGCCATTCCGAATGCGACGAATCAAATTCTGGATGTGTTCAATTTGACGGCCAGCGGCACCAATGTGATCTACGTGACGGCCACCAATCCGAGTGGCAGCGCGACCAACGGCCCCGTGAATTTGGTGGTATTGCCGGACCGCGCGCCCGCGTTGAACGTGGGCTGTTACGGTTACTGGCCGCTGGACACGGTCACTGTTTCGGGGACGTCGGCCGCCACGCCAGATGTTTACGATGGGAACAACTTCAATTTAACCAACATGACCGCTGCCAATGTAATTCCCGGCGTATTCACCAACGCGCTGAATTTCGCCAATGCGACCGGGGTTGCGACCAATTTCGGCTACCTGGATGGCGTGGTTCCCGCCCTGAGTTACACGAATTACACAATTTCGTTTTGGGTGAATGCGCCTGCCGGCACGCTCCAACAGTCAGGTTGCGTCTTTGGCAATACCAGCTCGGCCAATACCACGACCCTGTTTTTGATGGGCTATTCTGATGCCAACGCAGCGTCAAGCAATCTCTGCGTTTATTTGCGCAGCGATCCGTCCGGGGAGGCGCAAATCAATGCCCAATCTCAATTAAACTACGTCGTGTCCTCGAATGGCGTCTTTGATGGCACCTGGCACCATGTGACCTGGGTGGATAAAGGGGGAAGTGTCACTCTCTACGTGGACGGAGCGGTGGATCCGGTGTGCTTCTCCTACATCCGCACCAACGCCAATCCCACCCTGCGCTCCAATCAAACCTGGACGGTGACCTCGGAATGTCTGGCCAACCGTTGGGCCGCCAAGACCTCCATTGATCGGATGAATTGCGCGATAGACGATGTGGCCTACTGGGATCGGGCGTTGAGTTACACTGAAGTGCAGTGGCTTCAGACCAACCCCGTGCCGGCGCAAACGGCGCTGACGTTCCCAACCATCACGGCCCAGCCGGCCTCGATAACCAACGCTTACACAGGGGATACGGACACATTCAGCGTGCAAGTGAATGGCAGCTCGCCGCTCTACTACCAGTGGTTTTACAATAGCAACTCCATCTCGCCCGCCAGCAATCCGACAGCGACCAATCGTTCCTTGGTGCTGTCCAACGTGCAGTCAACCAATGCCGGCTATTATTCCGTGATTGTCTCCAATGTCCCCGCGCCGGGCAGCGGGTTCAGCGGGGGCGGAGTAACCAACAGCGCGGTGGCCCAATTGACGGTGCAAGGCTATTTGCCCGCGTCCACCAACGTGAACCAAACCGTGCTGAAGCTGGAGTTCAATGCGGCTGCCACAGCCGGGAACATCTATCCCGGCTTCCAGTCCATGACTCTGAGCACCCCCAGCGTGGTATTCAATGGCATGACCAAAGTTACGCTCTCCCCCCTCAATTCCGGAATCCTGACGGACCGGGATCGCAACTCCAACAGCGAACCCAATACGATGACAAACGACCCGCCCGCCTTGAACACAGCCCTGCTTTACAACAGCTTTATTTTCAACGATTCGATGGTGTTGAACTCGGGCATTGACATCTTGATTCAACATCTGGCTCCGAATACGGTTTACGGAGTCAACCTGTGGTCGTTTGATCCCGAGAGCGGCGGGGTTGCCCGTTACTCAGATTGGTCGGAGGCGATTTCAAGCACGACGATTTTAAGCCCGTATTATTTCAACGGCAGCGACCAGCCCGCGGCGGATTACGATGACACCTTTGGCGCTCTGCTGATGGCCGACCCCAACGGCCAATTAGACATTCAAGGCGTGGAAGATGCTGCCAGCGCCGGCTCGCAATTTGCCGTGTTTATCAACGCCCTAACGATCACGGCCAATCCAGTGCCCGTCATTCAAAACACCCAAATTGGACCAGATGGCAACCTTCACCTCACGGCCTTGGCGCAATACTCCGGCCAGACGTTGACAATCCAGGAAAGCCCTGACTTGATTAACTGGCAGAACGAAGCGGACGCGATCAGCATCACCGTTAATGGCCCGGCATTAACGGCGGTGTTTCCTCTAAGCGCCAGCAACCTGTTCTATCGGGTGTCGGCGGGGCCGTAGTGTCTATTCGCAAGCGAAAAGATTCCGTGTAGCTACCGCCCTCCAAGCGGTGGTGGCTGCATGGCTAGCTGATCCAGGATTGGGATTTCTTCTGCGCCGCTTTCCCGCGACCGCAGTCAACTCGCCAATCCGGGCGATCGGCAGGTGTTCCAGCTTGGACGATACTGTCGTTAAGTCTGCGCTCTGGTTAAAAGTTGACAATATGGCCCAAAACCTGTTTACTATTACAAGGCCGAAAAAGAGGAGGATGAAATCATGCCAACGAAAGAAGAAATTGTCATTGCGATAGGAGAACACATTTGGTGGAAAAATGAATTTGAGAAAGCCGTCAGCGATGGGTGGCATTTCTTCAATCCTGAATTGGCTCAACGCAGCAACCACTCTGATTTGGGGATGTGGTTGGACGATCTCTCCTTTACCGAGCAAGATTCCGAGCATTTCAGGAAGATCCAATCGCTGCACGCAGACTTCCAGGAAGCGGTGGCGGAGGTTGTACAAATGGCTTCGAGCGGCCAGATTGAATTGGCGGAAGCGAGCATTCAGACCGGATTGTATTCACACACGTCCACTGCGCTGACAATCGCTTTGAGATCATGGATGGACAGTCTGAAGGATGAACATGTGCAGGGGCTACAGACGATGCAAATAAGGCCGAAGCCAGATCAAAAGCGACCCGAAGGATGAGAATTGTTTCACGAGCTTGGCGGCTTCAACCGCGGTGGACTATTGTGTAGTCCTGGCTTTGATTGGAAACCTTTCCATTCGTTTGTTGCGCCACAACATTGTCCTTTTTGACGAGCGGCTTGCAGGAGAGTTCACCAGGTTTCGTTGGAGCGTCGAGGCATTCCCGGACAAATTGGGCGAGTTTGCCAATTGAGTAAGGCTTGGGCAGAAAGTTTCTCCCTTCCAGCAGCGAAGCATCTTTGCCTGCCATGCCGGGGCTGTAGCCGCTAGTGTAAATCACTTTCAGGCGGGGTGACTGGCCCGAAAGGCGTTCTGCCAACTCACTGCCCATGATCCCACCTGGCATCACCATATCAGTCAGTAGCAAGTCAACTGGCCGGTTGGCCTGCTCCCACACTTCGAGGGCATGGACGCCGGAATTGGCTTCCAGCACACAGTAACCTTGCACCTTGAGCACCAAAACAACCATTTCCCGCAGAGCATCTTCATCTTCCGCCACCAGGATGGTTTCGCGCCCGGTGCGCAACGTAGTGTCCATGACCGGATCCATTTTCTCGGCCAGTTGCTGGCTCGGTGGGAAAAAACACCGAAACGTGGCTCCTTGATCCAGTTTGCTCTCCACCTCCATCCAGCCATGATGTTGCCGAACAATGCCGAACACAGTGGACAAACCCAAGCCGGTGCCTTTTCCGGCGGCTTTGGTGGTAAAAAATGGTTCAAAGATCCGGTTGAGCGTATTGGTGTCCATCCCGGTGCCGTTGTCACGGAATGACAGGCAAATGAATTCACCCTCACGGCTTTCAGGATCCATTGGCGTTGGTGCGCGATGGATCGTCTCTAGCGAGGTGGTGATGGCAATTTTCCCGCCGTTGGCCATCGCATCCCGGGCGTTGACCGCCAGATTCATGGCGATTTGTTCCAACATGCTGCTGTCCGCATGCATGGCGGGAATCGGGCTTTGAGGACGAAAATCAATCTGCACGTGCTCGCCCACCAGCCGCTCGAGCATCTTGAGGGCGTTGCGCAGGGTCTCGTTGAGATCCAAATGCTTGAATTGCATCACCTGCTTGCGGCTGAACATCAGCAACTGCCGGATCAGGGTCGCGGCCCGCTCCGTTGATCGGGAGATCTGCTGTAGGGATTTTGCCTGTGAACTGCTGGCGTCTATTTCGTGCTGCATCAGTCCGGCGTGCCCTTGAATCACCGTCAGAATGTTGTTGAAATCGTGCGCCACGCCAGCAGCCAACTGGCCGATGGCCTCCATCTTTTGGGCCTGTCGCAGCTGGCGCTCCAACATGGCCCGTTCGGAAATATCCTGAGCCAGCAGGAGCACATGCGGCTGTTCTCCCAGGGCAATGGGTGAAAGCGACACCAACAACTCGCGCGAGTCCCCCGCCGGGGTGCGAATCTTCCCTTCCTTGTCCTGCACCAGCTCCTGTCGCGACAGACTTTCATACCACTGCTCGGCAATCGCCGGTTTTTCCCACAGCAGCAGCTCCGCTGCGGTGCGACCAATCAAGTCCTCGCGCTGGTAGCCCGCGACCTCGGCAAAGCGTTGGTTCACGTCCACGAAGCGTTGATCGGGAAAGCTCTGTATGGCGCTGGGCAGTGGGCTCTCGTTGAACGCCTTGGAGAAACGCTCTTCGGACAGGACCAGCTTTTCATTAGTCTGCGACAGTTCCGCAATCTGCATCCGGGTCTGGAAATTGAGCAGCCACTTCTTGGTCAGGGCGTGTGCGATTTGCTGGACTTCAATATTGTCGAATGGCTTCTTGAGAACCAGCAGGCTGTCGGGCTGGCCGACTTTGGCGCGCATCTCTTCCCACGAATAATCGGAATATGCCGTGCACACCACCACCTGAAGTTCAGGGTCCACCGCCCAAATCCGCGCAATGGTCTCAACCCCATCCCAGCCGGGCGGCATGCGCACGTCCACGAACGCCATCGCGTAAGGGAGCTTCTCCGCCAGTGACTGCTTCACCATCTCCAATGCCTCCTCGCCTTGGTAGGCCGAGTCCAATTCAAAACCGATGAGGCTGGCTGTCGGCTGCTCCTCATCAAACAGCTCCGCCTCCAACTGCTTCCCGGCGGCACTGCCCGTGTTGCTTGGGCAAAGGATGTCGCGAAAGTCAACGTGAATGCTGGGGTTGTCGTCCACTAGCAGGATGCGTTGGTTTGGTTTCAGGTCTGAGGCCTTCATATTCTTTCTTGGGTTGGCGGAGGCTTTGGCTGGCGGGCTGCGCTGCTGGTAGGCAACCACAGCGTGAATTCGGCCCCCTTGCCCGGACCGTCACTGTGCCCGGTGAGGCTGCCAGCCATTTCCTTCGCGGCGTTCGCCCCGCTGTGCAGTCCGAACCCGTGACCGTCTTTTTTGGTCGTAAAACCGTGATTGAAAATCTTGGTTAGATTCTCCGCCGGAATCCCGATGCCATTGTCGCTAACCACGACCTTTACCCGGTCGGGTGAGGCCGCTTCCACGCGGATGACCAAGCGTCTCTCATGCTCCGTCACGTGCTCCATGGCGTGCTTCGCGTTGCGGAGCAGATTGATGAGAATCTGCAAAAATTTATGCCGATCCACGCGCGCTTCCGGCACATTGGGCTCAAACTTCCGGATCAATTCGATGTGATGCCGTTCGAAAGCGGCGACATTCAAACGCAGGGCGTCCTCCACTAATTCTTTCACCGGCAGGTTTTCAAACACACCGGATACCTTGGCGTAGTTCTGTTGCATGGCCACAATCTCCTTGATGTGCTCGATGTGCTCGCCGACAAGTTTCATTTTGGCCACCAGTTCGGTCTGCTCCTTGGCCAGTTCGCCGGAGACCGTGTCGAGAAATTCGGGAATGAGCTTGCCCTTCGGGTCGGTCGTCAGGAATTCGGCGAGGCGGCCGTTTTGCTCGCGCATCATGGACGTGGCGCGGCATAATTTGGCCACCTTGGATTGCCGCAAGCGGTCAGCCACCACGGTGGCCGACACACTCACACTGTTCAGAACGTTCCCGACATTGTGCAGCACCCCGGTGGCCACGTCGGCCATGCCCGCACTCCGGGAAGTGTCAATGAGCTGGCGGTTGAGCTTGTCCAGTTGCTCCGCATCCTTCTTTTGACGGGTAATGTCCAGCATGATGCCGCGCAAGGCAACCGGGTGACCGTTTTCGACCAGCACCATGCCGCTCTCCCGGATCCAAACCGTCCGGCCGTCGGCGGCAACCATCCGGTATTCGCAAATATGACCTGTGCCGGTGGCCAAGTCATGGCGCGTTTGGATGGCTTTGACGGCGTCCTGCGGATCAAGCTTCTGGGTCCAAAAATCCGGCTGTTCCAGCCATGCCTGCGGTTTATAGCCTAGAATAGATTCACTCTGGCGGCTGATAAAAGTGAACTGGAAGGTGTCCGGAGTGCGCTCCCATACGATGCCGTCAATGGAATGAATCAATGCCTCCATTCTTTGTTGCGAGCGGCTCAGTTCAGAATCCTGATCCTGAATCCGGTCAAGCATCTCATTGAACGACTCCGTCAGGCGGCCCAGTTCGTCGCCTCGGTGCCCCAGCGTCGCGCGCACCGAATAGTCCTTTTTTTCGCCAACAATCTGCGCCGTCCTGGCCAGTTGGAGAACTGGATCAGTAATCGTTCGGCTCAAGCGGCGCGAAAGTAAAATCCCCAGAGCAGCGGACACGAGGATAACCGCCGCAATTAACTGCCCGTAAAAATAAAACAACCCCAGGAACGTTCGCTGATAATCCGACCGCAAATAGAGTGTCCCGACCCATTCACCCTTCAACTTGACGGGCTGCGTCACCAGCAATTGGCCGTTGACAAATTCGCCCGCCCGGTGAGACGCAAACTGCGACAGTGAATTGCTGTTTTCAACGTGACCGTAGGCGGCCAACACGCGGCCGTCCGGCAAGACCAAGTTGGCCGAAATGACGACCGGTTCGGCTTGGAGGGCGTTCACCACCTCGGTTGCGGCAGATTCGTCCTTGAACGACATGGCCGCCGTGCTGTTGTTGGCGATGATGAGGGCCTGGATCATGGCATCGCGCCGGAAAGTGGACCTGAAATTCAAAACCTGAAAAGTGAACAGCGCGGCAACGGCCACGAGGAGAACGGCACCGCAAATGACCAGCGTCATCCACTGCATCTTCTTTTGAATGCCGAGATCTTGGTAAGCCTTCACTGGAAATGGTAGCCAGCCTGCCCCATTTCTAGGCAGTTGCGTCCATGGATTTGCCGTTTTATGAATGTTCTCATTCTGGATTCAAAACCAATGCAATCATTATGCCAAATAATGAATTGATGAAACGTGGCTCTTGTTTTCTTGATTTCCTTGCTCGTCCCGACCCGCGTAGAACCTGTTGACGCATATCGTTGTGGGCGAACTGCGGCGGCTCACAATCTCAGAAATGGGGAAAAACTTGCCCGGCCCCGGCCGTCTCTGAACTAAAATGAAGCAGAAATTTCCGGCTAACGAATGGTTCGGGAAGCAAGGCTTAACAATTTGGAACTGACCCTTAAGCCCGCGCGTTTCGCGGCAGCTTCGTTGATCTCGAAGCGGATCTTTTTGCCTTCCTTGACGAAATTGATCATGCCCCCCGTTTCGACGAAACGGTCGGTGTCGCCGACCGTCAAAATGCTTGCCGAACCGAGCCCGGCAATCGTTTCCGGAATCTTGGTCTTCACCGAAGCGCAAATAAACAGCACTTGGCAGTTGGTGACTTCGGTCACGGAGCGCAGCGGCTTGATGGCTAAGGTCCGGTTGTTGATCGTCTTGTCGTGGATGATGGCTGCGAGGTCACCGTCGAAGGGATTATCCCCCAGAATGCCGATGGTGAGCGGCGAATTGGTATCCGCAAAAGCGGCCGGCGGCCATTCGACGAACTTCACGAAATTAAACAGGAACGCCGCCTTCAACTTGGACTCCGTTAGTTGCGTATCTTCCGCGCGAGCCATTCCCAGCGAGAGCAGCCAAACCAGCAGCAACCCAGCAAGAAATGTGGAACTGGATGCCGCGAAGTGGCGCCGAACCCTTCTTGCACTACTGGCACCGGATTTGCTTTTGGTGGCTCGCAAATTGATGTTTTAGTGGTAACACAGGCGTTTTGCGGTCGCAAGTTAAACCGCTCCGACGCGATGCAGAATGGCAAGTGGCCGGCGAGCATCCTAGATTATTGCATCAGCCAGTTAACCTATCAAAAAAAATGAATCAGCGGAGATTTCATTCGCACCTGACTCCCCTTGCGAGGGATCTGGTTCATTTTGCTTTGCCCTGGCTGGGCGTTCTTTGGATTGCGGCCGGTGTTTCTGTCGCCCGCGCAGACCCAAACCAGACCAATCCAGTCGCCGCCAACCTGGGCGAGCTTTCACTCGAGTCGCTGATGCAATTGGAGGTGCCCCAGATCTCCAGCGCCTCAAAGTTTTTGCAAAAGGCAACGGAAGCCCCGGCTTCCGTGACGGTCATTTCCGCCGAACAGATTCAGCGTTATGGATACCAAACCCTGGGGGACCTCCTGCAAAGCGTGCCGGGCTTCAACGTCTCGTATGACCGCGACTATGAATTTGTGGGCGTCCGCGGCGTGAGCCTCGGTGACTTCAACAGCCGGATTTTGCTCCTGGTGGATGGCCACCGCGTCAACAACAACCTGACTGACGGCGGGTTCGTTGACACCGCCTTCATCCTGGACCTGGATCTCGTGGACCATGTGGAAATCATTCGCGGTCCCAGCGCGGTCCTCTATGGCAATAATGCTTTTTTCGGAGTGATAAACGTGGTCACCCGCGCCGGCGCCCAACTCAACGGCTTCGAGGTTTCCGGCGGCTACGGCTCCTTCGACAGCTACAAAGCCCGGGTCAGCTATGGCAAGCTTTACAAAAACGGGCTCGAATTCCTGCTCTCAGGCACGTACTACGACAGCGCCGGAAACTCCAAGTTGTTTTTCCCCCAATTTGACATCCCGGAGCAAAACAGCGGCGAAGCCCAAAACATGGATGGCGACCGATCCGCCAATGGTTTCGGCTCACTGACCTATGGCGATTTCTCAATGGAGGCCGCCTACAACGAGCGTAAAAAAGTAAACCCCACGGCGCAATACAACCTGACTACGTTCGACGATCCGCTCCTAGCCACCACCGACGATCAGGGTTATGCCGCGTTGAAATTCGCGCATAGTTTCCAGTACGATTTCGATTTGACAGCCCGCCTTTATTGCGATTATTACCGGCATGAGATTGGCCTCCCGCAATCCCTCTACGTGGACGACCAGCTTGCCTATAGCGCGCTGTACAAGGAGCAGCAAACGGGCGAGTGGTGGGGCACCGAAGTGCAGCTCAACAAACGTTTGTGGGACAAGCACGTCTTCACGCTGGGCGCGGAGTACCGCGACGATTTCGAGCAGCAGTCACAGTTGACCGACCTGACCAATCCCAAACTGGATTCCCTGGTCAGCAAGACCCGCGAAAGTTACGGGGTGTATGGACAATGTGACGTGGCCATTCTCAACAACCTGCATCTCGATGGCGGCGTGCGTTATGATCAATATGGCGACTTCTCCCCGGCGACCGATCCGCGCGTCGCGTTGATTTATAATCCCTTTGAAAGCTCCACCTTCAAGGCGATTTATGGCACAGCTTTCCGCGCGCCCAATTTCACGGAATTAAGCGACCCTCGCTTCCAAGACATCCAGCCGGAAAAAATCACCAGCTACGAATTGGTCTATGAACAGGAATTGAGCCGCCACTGGCGATCATCGCTTTCCGGGTATTACAATGACATGAATCATCTGATTGTTTTTGACAGCGGGAACTACACCAACTTCAACGCGCAAACCAAAGGGGTTGAGCTTGCTCTGGAAGGCTCCTGGACCAACGGCATTCGCTGCCGTGCAAGCTATTCGCTACAGGCCACGACGGATGACACGATTTCCTGGCAGATGCCGGATTCTCCGGAGAATCTCCTTAAATTCAACGTTAGCGTGCCCTTGTATCACGACAGGCTCTTCGCTGGATTGGAATTTCAATACACCAGTGACCGGCAAACGCTGGACACCCTCACCGGCACGGGCGGTCAGCCCATAACGGTGCAGGGCGAGCAGGCGGGCGGATTTGCGGTGATTAATTTCACCTTGTTCAGCCACAATTTGATGAAAAATCTGGACCTCTCTGCCAGCATTTACAATTTGCTGGATCGCCATTATGTGGACCCCGCCACCATGTATCATGTTGAAGAAGTGATCCCCCAAGATGGGCGCACTTTTTGGGTCAAATTGACGTATCGTTTTTAGGCAGTGGCACGGAACCGGCTTTTATTGGATTTGTGGTTTTTTTCAGAAACAGCCCATTTTGCGATTGGCGGTTGATGAAGGCGGCTATCTGCCTGCCGTTCACCAACTTGCTGATTTTTAGCACCTGTTTTGCACAAACCCCCCCCATCATTACTGCCCAACCTTCGAGCTTGACTGTCCCATTATCTGGCAGTGCGGCATTTTCTGTGACAGCCTCCAGCGGAAGCACTTTGTCGTTTCAATGGCTCATGAACGGCGCGGCCATTTCCGGCGCTACCGGCAGCAGCTACAACATTGCCTCGGTCAAAACGACTGACGCAGGAAACTATTCGGTGAATGTCATCAACGCCTACGGTACGACACCCAGTTCCAGCGCGACCTTGACAGTGACGCTTCCCCCGACAATCGCCATCCAGCCGACAAACCAAACAGTGACCTTGGGCAGGCCCGTTTCGTTTTCAGTCGTGGCGAGTGGCACGTCGCCGCTCACCTATCAATGGTATTTGAACGGCTCGTCGTTGGGCAAAAAGAGCGGTGCACAGACTGCAATCTACTCGCTTACCAGCGCGGCCAGCGGCAACGCCGGTAATTATACGGTCGTAGTCAAAAACAGCGTCGGTTCCGTAACGAGCGCGGTGGCGACGCTGACCGTCAATGTTCCGGCGAGCATTACGACCCAGCCGTCAAGCCAGGCGGTGACCATGGGGCAGACCGCCTCGTTCTCGGTGGTGGCGAGCGGCACGGCGCCGTTCAGCTATCAATGGAATGTCAAAGGCACAAATGTCATCAACGGCCCATCCATTTTCGGTTCCACCAATGCCACGCTCACACTGAGCAATGTGCAGCCAGCACAAGCCGGCAACGTCTTTGTAGTCATCACCAACTTCGCTGGCGGCAGCACCAGTTCGGTAGTCACATTAACGGTCAATGTGCCGGCGACTATCACTAACCAACCGCAATCGCAAGCGGTGCTGGCCGGCCAGAGCGCAAAGTTTTCCGTCGGGGCCACCGGCACGGCGAATCTGCAATATCAGTGGTATTTCAACGGCACAAAGTTGGGAAGTGGCAGCGGCAATTCAACGCTTTCCTTGAGCTCGGTTGGCACGAACAACGCCGGCACCTACAGCGTGGTGGTCAACAACAATTACGGTTCGGCCACGAGCGCGGTGGCGACGCTGACGGTTTATGTACCCCCGGCGATCACCGCGCAACCGACCAACCTGGCGCTGGTGCTGGGCCAAAACGCGGCGTTCGCCGTCGTGGCGCTAGGCACACCGGCACTGGCATACCAGTGGAACAGCAACGGCACGAACCTCGCCGGTGCGACGAACGCCTCGCTGACCCTCACAGACATTCAGACGGCTGATGCCACCGGTTACTCGGTGGTGGTGACCAACAATTACGGCTCGGCGACGAGCGCGGTGGCGACGCTGACGGTTTATTTGCCGACCACCATCACGACACAGCCGCAAAACCAAGGCGTGGTCCAAGGACAAAACGTCTCCTTCTCGGTGGCGACCAGCGGGACCGGGCCATTCACGTATCAATGGTATTTAGGCACATCAGCGTTGGGCGGCCCCCAAAGCGCAACCAACAGGATCAACCATGTCGGCACGGGTTCCGCCGGGAGCTACTCCGTGGTGGTGACGGGCGCAGGCGGTTCGGTGACGAGTGCGCCGGCCGTTCTGACGGTCTATGTACCGCCGGGCATCCAAACACAACCGCAGAACCAGACGGTTCTGCAAGGCCAAAACGCCACCTTTACCGTCGTGACCAACAACAACGGCACAGCGCCGTTCAGCTATCAATGGAATGTCAACGGCACCAACACCACTGATGGCTTAAGTATTTACGGTTCCACCAATGCCACGCTCACACTGAGCAATGTACAGCCGGCTCAAGCCGGCAACCTCTTTGCGGTCATCACCAACTTCGCCGGCAGCATCACCAGTTCGGTAGCCACATTAACCGTCAATGTGCCAGCGACCATCACCAACCAGCCGCTGCCCCAAACGGTGCTGGCCGGCCAGACCGCGGCATTTTCCGTTGGCGCCATTGGCACGCCCAATTTGAGCTATCAATGGTATTTCAACTGCGCACAGTTGAACGGCGCGCAGAGTCAGAATGCAACGCTTACACTCAGCGCCGTGGACACGAACAACGCAGGCAATTACACGGTGGTGGTGTCCAATAATTACGGCTCCGCCACGAGCGCGGTGGTGACGCTGACGGTCTGGACGCCGCCGACCATCGCCATACAGCCGACGAACCAGGCCATGGTGCTGGGCCAGAACGCGAAGTTCGCCGTCGTGGCCTGGGGCACTCCGACGCTGGCCTACCAATGGAACATGAACGGCACGAACCTCGCCGGCGCGACGAACACCGCGCTGACCCTCACGAACATTCAGACGGCCACGGCCGCCAGCTACTCCGTGGTGGTGAACAACAATTTCGGCTCGGCCACGAGCGCTGTGGCGACGCTGACGGTCTATTCACCGACGACCATAACCACTGAGCCACAAAGCCAGGGCGTGCCCCAGGGGCAGAACGTTTCCTTCTCCGTAGGGGTCAGCGGCTCGGGGCCGTTCACATATCAATGGTATTTCGGCTCTTCCGTCTTGGGCGGGCCCCAAACCGCAACCAATTCGATCAGCAATGTCGGCCCCGGTTCCGCCGGCAGCTACTCCGCGGTCGTCACCGGTGCGGGAGGTTCAGTGACCAGTGCGCCAGCCATCCTGACCGTTTATGTTCCTCCCGGCATCCAGACGCAGCCGCAGAACCAGACGGTACTGCAAGGCCAGACCGCGACATTTTCCGTCATGACCAACAACAACGGCACGCCGCCGTTTTATTATCAATGGAATGTCAACAACACAAATATCGTGGACGGCCCAGACATTTTCGGCACCACTAATGCCACGCTGACGCTGAGCAATGTGCAGCCGGCACAAGCAGGCAGCGTGTTTGTGGTCATCACGAACAAGGGCGGCAGCCTCACCAGCTCGTTGGCGACGCTGACGGTCAATGTGCCCGCGACCATCACCAACCAGCCTGGGTCACAAACGGTGCTGGCCGGCCAAACCGCGACGTTTTCTGTTGGCGCCACGGGCACTCCCGATTTGAGCTATCAGTGGTATTTCAAGGGCGTAAAAATGGGCAGTGGCAGCACCAGTGCAACACTTTCCTTGAACGCGGTGGCCACGAACAACACCGGCCATTACAAAGTGGTGGTAAATAACGGCTACGGCACGGTGACGAGCTCAGTGGTGACGCTGACGGTCTGTGTCCCGCCGAGTATCGCCACGCAGCCGACGAACGAGGCGCTGGTGCTGGGCCAGAATGCGACCTTTGCAGTAGTGGCGTCAGGCACGCCGACGCTGGCCTACCAGTGGAACATGAACGGCACGAACCTAGCCGGCGCCACGAACGCTTCACTGACGCTGAACAATATCCAGACCATGGATGCCGCCAATTACTCCGTGTCAGTGACAAACTCCTGGGGTTCGACCACGAGTGAGGTGGCGACGCTGAGCATCTTGCTTCCGCCAAGCATCACCAACCAGCCCCAAAGCCAAACCCTGGCTATGGGTCAGACCGCAACCTTCCGAGCGGGGGCTGCCGGCTCCGCGCCGCTGTTTTATCAATGGTTCTTTAACGGCGCAGCCCTGCCGGGAGCCACCAATCCAGTGTGCGTATTGCTCGGCGCGCATGCCACCAACGCCGGCAGTTACGTCTTGGTGGTGACCAACCTCGCCGGCTCGTTGACCAGCACGTCGGCAATGTTGACCGTGACGAACCCGGTGATCACCTTCTCCACCGCCACCAGTTCGAGTCCCGTTCTGACCGCCAGTGGTTTCTCCTTCCAAGTCTCGGTGCCGGCGGAAGTCAGCTATATCATTTTGACCTCAACCGACTTAATCAACTGGACCCCGATGGTCACCAACGTTGCCGTGACCGGCAATGAAGTGGTTACAGACACCTCGGCCTCCAACCTTCCGGCGCGCTTTTACCAGGTGCTGGTGCAATAATCGGCTTGGGCAGCAAGAATTCCGCCAGGTTTTTCCTGAGTTTTCCTGCAAGATCGGGCCACGCTGCCGGTATGGGCTACTGAATGGCAAAAACCAACAGCGGCTTGATTTGCGGCGCGCGAGCCTGTGACCCGCAGCAGTGTCCACTCCCCAAGCAGCTGCCATTTTGTTTCAAACGCGTTCTGACTTGGGAATTGCCGCGAGTCACCAACCTGCCCTCCGAACGTAAATTAAGACACCGCCTGAAGTTTGCCTGGCTTTGACCATCGGTCGAACCAGCGTGACGTCGGGGGGTGAGCTAATTTGGGGAGCGCGGCATACAAAATTCACGTTAAGCCAAGCTTGAACCCAAACTGACGACAAGTTATGCTGTCTGTTCGTTTATGAACACAGCAGCACCAGTCAAATTGACGCACAATGAAGCCATCAAAGCGGCGATCCCGACCGTGGCGGGCACCATTGCCGCCGCGCTGGCCGATTCGAAGGCGGACCATTTTGGGCCAGACGACTATGAATTCCTCAAATTCCACGGCTGCTACCAGCAGGATGAACGCGACCTGCGCAAGACCGGCAAAAAATACATCATGATGGTGCGCAGCCGCGTGCCGGGAGGCGTGATGACCGCAAATCAATGGAAGGTGTTTGACGAGCTGGCCTCGACTTACGGCAACAACACCTTTCGCGCCACCACGCGCCAAACCATCCAATTTCATGGCATCCTCAAAAGCAATCTGCGCGCGGTCATCAAGGGCATCAATGATTCGCTGCTCTCCACGCTTGCGGCCTGCGGTGACGTGAATCGCAACGTCCTCGCGCCTCCGACGCCTGCCTACACGAAGGCGCGCGAACAGGTCTTCGCCCACTGTCAGCAGGTGGCCGAGGCCCTCGCGCCGAAAACCAGGGCGTATCACGCCATCTGGATTGATGGCCAGCAGTTGGATTTAAATGCGGACGAAAACAAGAATTTCACGGACCCGCTCTATGGCCAAGCGTATTTGCCGCGCAAATTCAAGGTGGCGTTTGTCATCCCGCCGGTGAATGACCTGGACGTGTTCGTCAACGACATTGGTTTGATTGCCAACGTTGAGCACGACCAGCTCACCGGCTACAATGTCGCCATCGGCGGCGGCATGGGCCGCAGCCATGGCAACGAAGCCACGTATCCGCGCCTTGCGGACGTCATCGGTTTCATCCCCGCGGAAAAGGTGGTGGACGTAATCAAGGCGGTGCTGACGATCCATCGCGATTTTGGCGACCGCACCGACCGCAAGCATGCGCGCTTAAAATATGTCATTGCCGAACGCGGGGTGGACTGGGCGGTGGCGGAAATTAAGCAGCGCGCGGGCCTCACGCTCGCGCCGGCCAAACCTTATCAGTTCACCAGCACCGCGGACCTGCTCGGCTGGCGGAAGGCCGTGGATGGAAGCTGGTTTTTCGGCTTGTTCGTGGAGAGCGGTCGCATTAAAGACGCCGGCGGTTTTAAATTAAAAACCGCCTTGCGCCACGTTGCCGACACGTTCCCAAAAGTGGAGTTCCGACTGACTGCCAATCAAAACGTCATCCTCGCCCACGTCGCGGAGGAGGACAAACACCCGCTCTCCATGCTGTTGTCCGCCTATGGAGTGAAGACGGAAAACCAGGCGACCGTGCTGCACGCGGCCGCGATGGCGTGTCCCGCACTGCCCACCTGCGGCCTGGCGCTGGCCGAAAGCGAGCGCATGCTGCCCGGCTTCATTGACCGCATCGAAAAGCTGCTGGTGGAAACCGGGCTGGCTGGCGAGGAAATCATCATCCGCTCGACCGGTTGCCCCAATGGCTGCGCGCGGCCGTACATGGCCGAAATTGCGTTTGTGGGCAAGGCCCCGGGACGCTACCAGGTCTGGCTCGGCGGCGATGTTTCCGGCACGCGCCTCAACCGCGTCTGGAAGGACGTAATGAAGGAGGCCGATTTGGAAACGGAGTTTCGTCCCGTATTCACGCGCTTTGCACGGGAACGGACCGCCGGCGAGCGCTTTGGCGACTGGTGCCAGAGGCTGTTCCTAAAATGACTCCCAAGCAAATTTCCGAGGCAAACGCCGAGCTGCGTGCGAAATCGCCGCTCGAAATCATCCGCTGGGCCGTCGCGCAGGCGGCCGGCCGCGAGCTGGTTTCGACCAATTTCCGGCCATACGAGGCGGTGCTGCTGCATCTCGTCAGCCAGGTGCAGCCGGGCATTCCCGTGCTGTGGGTGGACCACGGCTACAACCGCCCCGCGACCTATCGCCACGCCGGGCTGCTGACGCAAATGCTCAAGCTGAATCTCAAGCCGTTCCTGCCCAAATACACGGCGGCACACTATGACGCGGTGTTCGGCGGCCTGCCTGAACCGACCCCGCAAAACGAGGAGCTCATCAAGGCGTTCAGCACCGTCATGAAACTGGAACCGTTCCAGCGCGGCATGAAGGAACTGGCGCCAACCGTCTGGCTCACCGCGCTGCGCAAGGTGCAAAATTCCAACCGCGCCGGCTTGGACATCGTGAGCGAGGACAAGAATTTCAATTCCCTGAAAGTCAGCCCCGTGTTTTATTGGAGCGATGCCGACATGGAAAAATATCTGGAGGAACACCAACTGCCGAACGAGTGGGATTATTTCGATCCCGCCAAGGCGGATGAAAAACGCGAGTGCGGACTGCACGCGAGCTGGGGCGTGCAGGCCATGGGGTCCGGCATTTAGTCGCTGGGGCTGTATGGACGAGCCATTTGAAAACTCTGGCGCCTTGGCGCGCAATCCCGCAAACTGATCCCCGGCTTGATACGCTCATTGAATGACCGATGAACCACCCCTGAACCCAGACGCCATCCCCTGCCCCATTTCATGAGCTCCTACCATCTCGATCATTTGCAATTTCTCGAAACCGAGGCGATTCACGTCCTGCGCGAGGTCGCCGCCGAGTTTGAACGCCCTGTGCTCCTCTTCTCCGGCGGCAAAGACTCCATCTGCATCCTGCGCCTCGCGGAAAAGGCATTCCGTCCGTCGGACCTTCCCATGCCGTTCCTCAACATCGAGACGGGCCACGAGTTTCCCGAGTTGATTCGCTTCCGCGATGCCCGGGCGAAAGAACTCGGGGCCAGGCTGATCGTGCGCACGGTGGAGGAAGCCATCGCCAAAGGCCTGGCCCACCCCGCACCCGGCGAGATCAGCCGCAATAAACTCCAGACGCCCGCCCTGCTGGGCGCCATCGAGGAGTTTCAATTCGACTGCTGCATTGGCGGCGCGCGGCGCGACGAGGAAAAGGCCCGCGCCAAAGAACGCTTCTTCAGCTATCGCGATTCGTTCGGCCAGTGGGACCCTAAAAATCAGCGTCCCGAGATCTGGAATCTCTACAACGCCAGGGTGAATCCGGGCGAAAACATGCGCGTGTTCCCGCTCTCCAACTGGACGGAGATGGACGTGTGGGAATACATCAATCAGGAAAAACTGGCCGTACCCACGATTTATTTCAGCCACCGCCGCGACTGTTTCCGACGCGGCGGCCAATGGATTCCCGTGCCGCCGCCGCACACCGATGCCAGCAAGCTCGACCCGTACGCCGGAGCGCGCCCCAAGCCGCACGAGCCGGTGAAGCAACTAGTGGTCCGCGTCCGCACCATCGCCGATATGATCAGCACGGGCATGATTGAGTCGCCCGCCGACAGCGTGGAGGACATTATTGCCGAGGTCAGCGCCGCGCGCGTGACCGAACGCGGCACGCGCGCCGACGACAAGGCTGGCGAAGCGGCGATGGAAGACCGGAAGAAGGCCGGGTATTTTTGACGACCATGCCCCACACCCAGCATCCTATCGAACTCCTGCGCTTCAACACCTGCGGCAGTGTTGACGACGGCAAGTCCACGCTCATTGGCCGCCTGCTGTACGATTCCAAGTCGCTCATGGAAGACCAGGTGGCGGCGCTGGAAAAATCCGCCGACATCACCGGCGGCGGCCACATCAACTTGGCAAACCTTACCGACGGCCTGCGCGCCGAGCGCGAGCAGGGCATCACAATTGACGTGGCGTATCGGTACTTTGCCACCCCCAAACGCAAGTTCATCGTCGCCGACACCCCCGGCCACGTGCAATACACCCGCAACATGGTCACCGGCGCGAGCACGGCCAACCTGTCCGTTGTGCTGGTGGATGCGCGCCAGGGGGTGATCGAGCAAACCCGCCGCCACACTTACATCGCCGCACTGCTGGGCATTCCGCATCTCGTGATCGCCGTGAACAAAATGGATCTGGTGGACTGGAAACAGGAGCGCTTTCTGGAAATTCGTGACGAGATCGAGGATTTTCTACCCAAGCTGGACGTGTTTCGCGACGTGAAGTTCATTCCCGTAAGCGCCCTCCATGGCGACAACGTGGTGGACGACTCCCCCAAGACCCCGTGGTACGAAGGCCCGCCCCTGCTCCGGCATCTGGAAACCATGCACATCGCGAGCGACTGGAACCTCACTTCCTTCCGCTTTCCCGTGCAATGGGTAAACCGGCCCAACAGTCCCACCGACCCATTACTGCACGATTTTCGCGGGTTGAGCGGCATGATTGCCAGCGGCATCGTGCGCCAAGGCCAGCAAGTGGTCGTGCTGCCGCTGGGCATAAAAACCACCGTGAAGAACATCTGGACCTACCACGGCCTCCTGACCGAGGCGTTCTGCCCGCAATCTGTCACGCTTTGCTTGGAACACGACATTGACATCAGCCGCGGCGACATGATTGTGGGCCTCGAGAATCTGCCGGGACGCGAGACGGAATTGCAGGCGCGCGTCTGCTGGATGCACCAGCGCCCTTTGCAGGCGGGCAAAAAATATTTTCTCAAGCACACGACGCAGACTGTGCAGTGCGTCGTCACCCAGATTTTGAACAAAATCAATTTCGACACCTTGGATCCGGAACCCGCGCCCCTCACCCTGGCCATCAACGACATCGGCGGCATCAAGCTCAAAACCGCCAAACCGCTGCTATTCGACGGCTACAGCACCAACCGGCTCACCGGCTCGTTCATCCTCATCGAACCAGGCACCAACGCCACCGTGGCGGCGGGTATGTTATCGGCCCCCACCGAAGCCGTGAAACCCGAATACACCGACTTCGCGATTTAGGATTCTTAACCGGAACAAACAAGGGAAACGGAGAGATGACTCCCCGAAGCATTCGTGCTTTGAGCCCATAAAGCGGCGCCAACGGCGCGCGCCGATCGCCTCGTTCGCAATAACCAAGATACAAACTCTTCCCTATCGGAGGGAGACCAAGCCTTAATTCACCATCGAAAAGATTGACGTTTGCTGCATTTAATTGAAAGCTGTGCCGGATGAAGGCGCACGTTCGGACTTTTATGACGCCGCGTAAACGCAAGTGGCTGCTTTGGGTTTTCGGGCTGGTGATCCTTTACGCCATCGCCGGCTTCCTCATTCTACCGCCAATTGTCCGCAGCGTGGCAGTGAGGCAACTGTCCAAGCAGCTTGATCGCGAAGTCTCGATTGAACAGGTAAAAATCAATCCCTTCGTCCTCTCCACGACCGTCCGCGGCCTGCGCATCCAGGATCCAGACGGTGAATCATTCATTTCGTGGGACGAGGTCTATGTGAATTTTCAGCTCGCCTCCTTTTTCGGACACGCCTGGGTGTTCAAAGAAATCAGCACTTCGAAACCATTCATCCGCGTGCGAATGAACAAGGATCACACGTTCAATTTTTCGGACCTCATCGCCAAGTTTGCCACGAACGCGCCCGCGCACGCCCAAACCGCCCCCGCCAAACCGGTGGAATTGCACGTGGGCCGGCTGCACATTGGCGGCGCGGCGGCGGCGCTGTCGGATCTTACCCCGCGGGAGCCATTCAATCGGCTGCTCGGCCCGATTGACATCACACTGGACAATTTTCGCACCGAACCGGGCAACAAGAATCCCTACGCGTTCACGGGCACAACGGACGCCGGTGAAACCATTTCCTGGGGCGGCTATTTTTCCCTCTCCCCAGTGCGGTCGGAAGGTGAACTCAAGCTGTTCAATTTCACGCTGAACAAATACGCGCCGCTGTACCAAGACCTCGTCCGCTTCGAGGTGCGCGATGGTTCGATCGCGCTGAACCTGAAATACCGCCTCGAATTCGACGCCACCAATCGCGTGGCCGCCGTGGATGATCTGGCGTATTCCCTGCGGGATTTCAAGCTCGGTGAGCCGGGCGCCTCCAACAACCTCTTGGAAGTGCCACTGTTTTCCGTTACCGGTGCGAGCGTGGATTTGCAAAGCCATGTGGCCACGATTGACTCCGTGTGGCTGGACGGCGCGAAGGCGTGGCTGAACCGCAACACGAACGCCGCGGTGAATGTCGTGGAACTTTCCAAACCCGCGGTGTCCGCCACCAATGCGCCGGGCGGCATTTTGTTCCTGCTCCGCTCCGTGACCAATGCCGTGGCCCTGTTGCTCAACAGCACGAATGAGTGGACCGGCACGGTACGCAGCATCACGGCCACCAATTGCGCGCTGCATCTTGAGGACCACGCCAACTCGCGCCCGGCCAGACTCGATTTGAGCGACATCACGCTTCACGCAAAAAATCTTTCCAATCTGCCCGGCACCAACCTGGAGGCGGACTTTTCCCTCCGTTGGAACACCAACGCCGCCATTCATATTGCCGCCAACGTCGGCTTCCAGCCCGCCACCGCCGACCTCAAACTGGATCTTGACCGGCTCGACCTCACCACGCTCGACGCTTATCTCGCCTCCAAGCTGAACCTGTTTATTATCGGCAGCGAGGTGAATCTGCACGGCACGGTGCGCCTGCGCCCGCAGGTCAACGAACTGCCGGTCGTGTCGTTTAATGGCGATGCGAGCCTGGAAAATTTCCACACCGTGGACGGTACACTTGGCGAAGACCTGGTGAATTGGGATGCGCTGCGCTTCAATGGCATGGTCGCCAACTTGAATCCGCCGCTCATCGCAGTGCATGAAATCGTCGTGGACCATGCCTACGCCAGGATCATAATCGAAACGAACCGCACCATCAATCTGGCAAACGTTCTCAAGCCACACAGCGCCGGAACGGCCGCCACCAATGAAACCAAAACCGCTCTGACGACACCACCGGCGGCCACCAATGCCCCCATGCAGATTTCTATCGGGGCCGTTGTGATCACAAATACTGCCATCAATTTCAGCGATCGGTCGGTCGAGCCGAATGTGAACCTGGCGTTGAAATCAGTAAACGGCAGCGTGTCGGACCTTTCCACGGAGCAGTTTGCGCACGCCGTCGTCAATCTGAATGCGAAGGTGGACGGCGCGGGCCCGGTCGCCATCACCGGCACCATTAATCCACTCAATAGCGCCCAGACGAATGACCTCAAGATTTCCGTGAAGGACGTTGACCTGACGCCGGCCAGTCCGTACGCCGGCAGGTTTGCCGGTTACGGCATCGCCGAGGGCAAACTGAATCTGGATCTCCATTACGAACTGATTGGGAAGAAACTGACGGCAAAGAATGTCATCACGCTGGACCAGTTCACCTTCGGCGAAAAAGTCAACAGCCCGGAGGCCACCCATCTGCCCGTGCGGCTGGCGATTGCCATTTTGAAAGATCGCGAAGGGAAAATCGTTTTGGATGTGCCCATTGAAGGCAGCCTGGATGATCCCAAATTCCGCATTGGCAAAGTGGTCACCTATGCCATCGTGAACATACTGGAAAAAGTGGCCACCTCGCCTTTCTCACTGCTGGGCGCGGCATTTGGCGGCGGCGAGGAACTCGCCTGGCAGGATTTTGCGGCGGGCAGCGTGGCCTTGACCCCGGAAGACCAAAGGAAACTGGATACCCTGGTGAAGGCGCTGGAGGCGCGGCCGGCATTGAAGCTGGAAATCGCCGGCAGCATTGATCCGGAAGGCGACCGCGAGGGCTTGCAGCGCGCGGCGCTCGACCGGCAAATCCGCACGCGCAAATGGATGAAACTCCGCAAATCCGAACAGGCCACGAACTCCGTGGAGCAACTCATCCTATCGCCGGCCGACCGGTCGCATTACATTGAAAAATTTTGCGCCGAAGCGTTCGCGGCCAGAAAAATCACCCCCGCAATGATTGCCGCCAACACCAATCTGGCCGCCTACGCCGCCGAAGCCCGGGAGAGAGCGCCCTCGGTAAAAAAGGGCGCCGCGAGGCTCATTAACCACCGTCCACCCCCCTCAGCGCAGGCGGAATCTGCCCGCCGCCCAGTCACGAAGCTGGTCCCGCCGCCCGACCCAATGGAGGCGTTGCTGATGGCAACGTTCCCGGTCAGCGACGCGGATTTCCAAAATCTCGCCGCCAGCCGCGCCCAGTCCGTACAGACTTATCTGCTCCAAACTGGCAAGGTTCAAGCGTCCAGGATTTTCCTCACCGCTAGCGGCGCGGAACATTTGCGTCGCGATGGCAGTCGGGCGTACCTGCAACTGCGCTGACCCCGGCTCTCCTCTTCAAATCATGATGCCTCCGTAAGCAGCTTCCATGTCCCAATTTTCACGAAATTGTTTGGTTTTGTCACCAAGAAATCTTTTGATTCAGCCGAAGATTTTTAATCACTGATACACGCTAGACCAAACCCTGGCGACGCGGGCGGTTGGGAAGCATATGGCGGCAGCTTCAATATAAGTACAGAGAAAGAACTAACCGAAGCAGTGGAACTGCTTTCATCAATATCTTTTCCAGAGTCCTTGAAATAAGCATGAACTTCCAAATTAGGGCACTTCCTTGCATATTCGTATGATTACGACGATTGCATGGATTTTATGGGGTCTTGTGGCTCTTAATACGATTTACTGGCTCGTCACCTCCTTAATGCCAGGAGACTCCGGTGGACGCTGGCTGTTTCGAGTACAAGGTCTGACTTGGCTTGTCGGCCTCATATTGACAGCGACATTACCCTTCTCAAAATTTCATCTAATTTGGATTTTTCTTCTGGGAGCGATGGCTCCATACGCAATAATGCAGTGGCGGCCGACAACCGTCAGCCAAGTTGCGTCTTTTTCTTATCAAAAATTGCCCGTGAGATGAAACAGTGCGGAAGCTATTTGCTTGCCACAAAAAATCCAAATCGCGGCCGCCAACGCAATATATGGCCCGTATGGAATTTTGGAAGACCATTCGCTGCGGCGCATGGCAATAAGCGACACGCCAGCGGCAGAACCGATCAACGAACTTGCAAATAACGAAAACAGGACGCCTTGCCAGCCTGTGAAAGCACCAATTGCCGCCATAAACAGCACGTCACCAAATCCCATTGCTTCGCGCGGCAGAATCATCCGGTCAGTCACCACTTCCATTTGCGGCACGGCCTCGGGATTAAATTTGGCATCGCCAATTTTTAGCTCTACTGGCGTCAAACGCACCGAAACATCACGCCATGATCCGAATTGGATTTTGATTTCCCGGGCTAAAAACGTGATGGCGTCCGTCTCTCTGTAAAAAATCTCCCCATCTCCGAACCATAATTCCCTCCGACACAGCCACGCATCCGTCGAGGTAAAAACCAGCCAATCTCCAGCATGGACTTTCGTATTTTGTCTTTGGAAAAACGCTTCGCCAAGCGAGTTAATCAAGCCGGAGAGTGCTTGGACGAACTTCCATCGTACACCCGTAATTTCGGCCGTCTCACGCAATGACAATTGGCGTTCAAATATTGCCTTCAAATGGGGAATCGCAGAGCGATTGAACGCTTCGCAGCCAAAGGGTGATTTCAGGATCATCTGGCTCTCGGAAATGGCCACTTCAATATTTTTGTAGCAGCGATCTATTAATTCAACCTCGCTCGCCTGGAAAGCAAACCAGCCAGCACGCCGATGGAATCGCTCCAAGCTCAAGCGCTTGGGCGGAAGGACGATGGCTGATTCCGTGAAAATGACTCGTGACTCAGGGTCCAGATCCAGGGAATATTTCCCAAACAGCAGTTTCCCCAACCACCGCACGCCAAAGACAATGCACCATCCGGCCATGATGCCGATGACGCTTTGCACCATCCCCTGTCGGTGGGAATGGACTAGGTGCAAGCGCGGCAGGAAAAAGGAAATGACAAAGCCTGCCACAGCCCCACCGATGGTAATTTCATGGGGAATGATGAAATGCTCAAAATCAATGAACGTGGCCACGATAAGTCCGGCAAGGAACAGGCAGTAAACCAGCGCCAGCGCGGCCGATTGCGGCCCGAACACCAGCCAGCAATTCAAAAAGGTCAGGCCCGTGAGCAATTCCACGATGAAGTAACGCGGCGAAATCGGCGCGCCGCAATTCTTGCAGCGGCCCCGCAGCGCAAGCCAGGTCAGCAGCGGAATGTTCAGGTAAAACGGGATGGCATATTTGCAATGCGGGCAATGCGACGGCGGCGACACCACGCTCAAATCCAACGGCATCCGGTAGATGCACACATTCAAGAAGCTGCCCACGATGCAGCCAAAGACGAAAAACACCAGCGACCAGAAATGAAACGGCACCACCGCCCAATTGTGAGGATTGAAGACGTTGTCGAAAAACAGGGTCATGATTCGTGCGCGGCGCGTTTACCCTCGCTTGAGTTTGACTTGGCCATAAACATTTTCTTCGAGCGCGCGGCGCATCACTTCCAATGGCGAAGTGCGGCCCGTCCAGATTTCAAACGCCTTCGCCCCCTGATGCAGCAACATGCCCAAGCCATTCGCGGCTTGGCAGCCCGCCGCCCGGGCGGCCCGGAGCAGCGGCGTTTCCGCCGGGCGATAAATCATGTCATAAACCGCGCGGGCCTGTTTGAGCGCAAAGCGGCTTTCATCCAGCGGCAGCGCGTCGCCGGGGTTCAATCCGAGCGACGTGGCATTCAACATCAAATCCACGTCGCCTTCCGGGTAAGCCGTGGACACCTGCACGGACGGAAATTGCTTTCGGATTTCTCCGGCAATTTCTTCAGCTTTGCTGGCGGTGCGATTGACGAGAAAAAGTTCGGCTACGTGTTCCGACGCAAGTTTCAAGGCGGCCGTGCGCCCCGCCCCGCCCGCGCCAAGCATAAGCACCCTGGCGTCGCGCAATTCCAGCTCCAAATCCTCGTGCAGCGCGGCAATAATGGCATCCGCATCCGTGTTATAGCCCAGCGAGCCGCATCCGGTAAAATGGATGGTGTTCACCGCCCCCCATTTCGTTGCGGTCGCATCCAGCGTGTCCACCATGTCCACCGCGAGCAGTTTGTGCGGCACGGTGAGATTCAGGCCGGAAAATCCCATCGCCTGCGCGCCCGCAATGGCCGCGCGAAGATCTTTTGGTTCCACCTCGCAGGCAACGTAGCGCCAATCGAGGCCCAGCGCGGCGAACGCGGCGTTGTGCATGGCGGGCGACGCCGAATGTTTGATGGGCGAGCCGAACACCGCGCACAGTCGCGTCGCGGTGTTGATGGCGGGCTGAACCAATTGTGACACGCGGACTTTATACGCGGCCACCGCTTGGTTTCAAAGCGCAAATTCCGGTTTTCCCGTCGTCGTTGTGTCGGACCCTCACGGAAGCTGGACCAGTCTGTTGGTTTGATACTGCATACATGCAACGACGCCTACCGCTACCCCATGACGTCAGGCACAGCAACCGGGGCCTGCCAGAAGTCACGGCGATACGACACGGTAGAAACGCCTGGGGAAAATAGTTGTGGCGCCATCCGTGAACGTGAGCGAACCGCTCGCGGCCGTGAAATTCGTGAGGTCCAGCCACAAAATGGGATTGGCCGCCAAATTGGTGGCGGCCTGAATACGATAGCTGAAATTGGTCGCGAGCGTGAGGTTGAAAATGAATCCATTGGTGCGCCAGATGAACGGCATGGCAAATTCTGCCGACGGCGTGGCTGCGTCGGTGGCCGTCACGGCGGCACTCAACTCGCTGGTGTCGCCGGTAGCCGACGTTGCGGTCGCGGTAAAGGACTGTCCAGCGTAATTGCCGCTGCTGTTAGTGTAGGCGAACGACGCGTTGCCAGAGCCACCAGTCGTCACGCTGACCGTGCCGAGATAAAACTGGCCCTGGCTGCCGCCGCCGAGGTTTCGATAGACATCAATAAAGAAGCTGGTGCCGTTCGAGCTGCTCAATGTCCCCTGAACCACGGTGCTGGCGCCGGCGCCGAAGGCATTGGTGATGACCGGAGAAGCTTGCTGGTCGTTCGCGCCGCCGTCCAAATCAATGCCGAGACCGGAATTGCTGAAAATGGAATTGCCGCGGATGGAATTATTGGTGTTGCCCGCCACAAACAAAATCACGCCGTCCCCACCGGCGAAGGCGATGACATTGCCGGCCCCGGCATTCACGCCGCCAATAAAATCACCGCTCGCATTGTTTTGAAACTCGACATCGTAATAGTTTCCGACGCCGTTGGTGCCGGTGTCGTCCGTGCCAATGTAATTGCCCTGGACAAAATTTCCACTGGTCCCCGCGCCATCGAAGATCACGCCGCGATAAGAATTGCCGGAAACAAAGTTGGCCGTGCCGGGGGCGGTGCCGCCGAGCGTGTTGTTGGTGCCGCTGTCGGAAAACAAGACGCCATCATGATTGGGGATGGACCTCACGCCATTGGCGTCGAGGCCGACGTAATTCCCCTCGAGGCGGTTGCCGCTGGTGCCGGCGTTGGCAACGTTCACGCCGTAAGAGCTGTTTCCCGAAATGACGTTGCGCGCGGCGGCGCTGGCGCCGCCGATGAGATTGGCCGTTGCGCCGGAATAAATCGTCAGTCCCGCGAAGTCGTTCGGCACTGCCTTTTCGCCGGTCGAGTCCGTGCCAATGAAATTACCCTGAACCACATTGGCCATCGTGCCGGGATCGGTCAGGCGAAGCCCTTCGGCAAGATTTCCAGATATGACGTTGCCCGCGCCAGTGCTGGTGCCGCCGAAGGTGTTGTTGGTTGCACCGGAGGAGCAAACCATTCCCCAATAATTCGGCACCGCGGTCAAGCCATCCGCGCCGACGCCGATGTAATTTCCCTTGATCACATTACCGCTGGCGCCGGGCCCGGCGATGATGACTCCGTAGTCGTAAGGGATGCCGTTACCGGAAATGACGTTGCGCGCGCCGACGACGGTTCCGCCAATGAGGTTGGAACTCGAGCCGGTGTCAACCGTGACGCCAGCTACAGCGTTCGCCAGCGCGTTCGTGCCGGTGACGTCGGTGCCGATGAAATTTCCCTGAATCGTGTCGTTGACCACGTTGGAACCGCGCAGCAGGATGCCATTACCGAGATTCCCGGAAATGAGGTTGCCCGCCCCGGCGTTCGTACCCCCGATGGTGTTTCCAATCGCGCCGTCCGCCAGAAATACGCCGCCGAGTTCGTTGGAAACCATAAGGTGTCCGCCGGCATCCGTGCCGATATAATTGCCCAGCACGGCATTGCCGGTCGTGTTCGAGGTCATGATGACGCCGTATTGCAAATTGCCGGAAAGGACATTTCGCGCGGCCGCATTCGTCCCGCCGATGACCGTTCCGGTTGAGCCGTTGCCGACAAAGAGGCCGCTAAGCCGGTTGGCGAGCACGTGGCTGCCGCTGGCATCGGTGCCGAAATAATTACCGAGCACGACGTTACCGGTCGTATTCGTGTCGGTGATGAACATGCCGTATTGCGAATTGCCGGATAGAACGTTGCGCTGCAGCGCATTGGTGCCGCCGACCATGTTTCCGCTCGCGCCGCTGGCGATGAGAATTCCCTGATAGGCGTTGGGCGCGGCATTGGAGCCGGTGAAATCAACGCCGAACCAGCAGCCGGAAATGTTGTTATTCGTCGCGCCGGGGTAAAGCAGCGTCACGCCGTTCCAGTCGAAGCCAGTGAACGCGATGTTTTTCAACTGGTTGCTCGACGAATAAACCAACACGGTGTCTGAGGTGAAAGTCTCAGGGATGATTTGCGAGGCGTCCACGATAATGACCGGGTGGTTCGTGAAGCCCGGCTGGGTGGATCCGTCAATCACCATGCCGTTGGCGACGAGCGGCGGCAGATGGCCGGTGAGATGGAGGTTGAACACCCCGTTGCTATAGCAGGGGTCGCTCGTTGGGATGTTGAATTTGACGATCGATCCGGGATGATCGGTCACGTAATAAATCGCCGCCCGCAAGCTGTTAACGCCGACGTCCGCGGTGGAAGTGACGACGTTGGTGAGCATGGCGGCAGGCGGATAAAGAAACGCCAGCGCCGCGCGGTCGCCGGGGCTGAGACAATAATTGCCCATGCGATATTGGTAGTGGGGAAAGTTGGGCGGCTTGGGCTGCTGCGTGGCGAGCACGCCAGGATTGGTGGAGACAAAATCCCAGCCGAGGTGCATCACGGATTCGTAATCATAGTTTCCATTCGTGACGGTCGTGTCATCGGGAATGAACCAATGCAGGTTGGTCGGCTCGTCCGTGATATTATTGGTCAGGACGGCTATGTAATTGGTCGCGTCTTGCCGGATGTTTTCATGGTTGAAACCGAACGAATGCCCCATCTCGTGGCAGACCTGCGCGCGGCTCAAACTGGAGACGGTGACAAGCTGCGGGTTGTAGCCTCCGCCGGACACATAATCCAGGAAGTTGGTGTTGTAGCAGAAGAGAATCCAGTTCGGCTGGTTGGTGTGGGGGACAAATTTCACGTTCGCGGCCAGTTCCCATTCGCGCAGGGCGGCGAGGAAGGTATTGGTTTCCGCGGCGGTGAGACCGTTGGTGAAAGCATATGGCACGATGCCGTTCGTCCAAGGAACCGTGGCTGGGGAGATGCCCGCGTAAAAATTCCCGGCGAAGGCCGGCCACGGGATAAGGAAAAAAGCCAGAACCACCCGGCGCAAAACGGGAAATTTCGCCGCGCTGCTGGGCTGGAATGCTAATCGGACGGACAGCATTTTCTATTGGCATCCTCTACAACTATGATCAGCCTAAACCTACATCAGTCCCACGTACCTGTCCAATGATAGTTCGGGTCTGGATTACCGGGCGGGTTATCCCGCCGTCAACCGGATGATGTCCCGCAACGACGTCCGCGGTTTGAAATGGACGAACCGGTTCAGCTTTTCCACGCGCGGTTTGCGGCGGCGCATGTCGTCAAAGCCCGGCGCGTAGGCCTGATCGTACGGAATCCGTTCAATCCTGGATTTCGAGCCGAGCGTTTTGACCACCAGTCTAGCCAGTTCCAGGATCGTGACTTCCTCCGTGCCGCCAACATTGAAGATTTCACCGCGCGCCAGATCGCACTGCTGTAGGCGCACCAGCGCTTCCACCACGTCCTGCACCAGGCAAAAGCAGCGCGATTGCGCGCCGTCGCCGAAGACCTTGAGCGGTTCGTTCTTTTTTGCCGCCGCGATAAAGCGCGGCAGCACCATGCCGTGGCGTCCGGTCTGGCGCGGGCCGACGGTGTTGAACAGCCGCACAATGACCACCGGCAAGTCTTGCTCGCGCGCGTAGGCGAGCGCGAGAAACTCATCGGTGAGTTTAGAACAGGCGTAGCTCCAGCGAGAATGAGCTGGCGGCCCAATGAGCAGGTCGTCATCCTCGCTGAACGCGGGCTTGGCACTTTTGCCATAGACTTCCGAGGTGGACGTGAGCAGCAGCGGCGTGCCGTTTTTGGCCGCCGCGCGGAGCAGCATCTGCGTTTCGATGAAGCTGGCCTCCAGCACGTGCAACGCGGATTTGACCACCAGTTCCACGCCGACCGTCGCCGCGAGATGAAAGATAAACTCCGCCCGCGCCGCCAGTTCCGGCAGTCGCGCGCACCGGGAAATCCTGGACCGAATCACTTTTAGCCGCGGATTCTTGGCAAACGAACGCAGGTTCTCGCGACTGCCGGTCGAGAAATCATCGACGATGACCACGTTTTTGCCGTCGTTCAGCAGACGATCAACCAGATGCGAGCCGATGAAGCCGGCGCCGCCGGTGACGAGCACGAAAGAGGATGGAGGATGGAAGATGGAGGATGGCATTGGGGAAAGAAGATAGAGGATAGAGGATATGGCTACTTGAGCGCTGCCGCGACGGCTTCCGCGAGTTTCTGCCGGAAATCGCCATTTTCAATGCGTTTCGCCTCGCGCGGGTTGGATAAAAAGCCTGCTTCGATGAGCACGGAAGGCCGGCGCTGTGCGCGCAGCACGCCGATGAAACGCGCCCGGTTTACGCCGCGATCCTCCAAGCCCGTGGCGTGCAGCAGCGACCGCTGCAATTTTTCCGCCAATTCCACATTCTGGGTGTCGAAATTATTGTTCAGGAAACCCTGCAACAAAACATCCGGATACCCGCGCGTAACATCGGACGGCATGCCCACCGGCGTGAGGCAAAACGTGGCCAGGCCGACCGGCTTTTGATCCGGCGCGGCGGAATTGAAGTGCAGGCTAATGAACAAATCCGCGTGCCGGTTTTCGGCCACCGTAACGCGGTTGGAAAGCGCCAAGTCCACGTCATTGGTGCGGGTCAGAAAGACCCGCCAGCCTTCCTGTTCCAGCAGCGGCTGGATCCGCCGCGCCCAGTCGAGCGTGAAATCCTTTTCCGGGCGGTGGTCGGTCACGCTGATGGTGCCGGCATTGATGCCGCCGTGACCGGGATCAATCACGATGACCCGGTTGGTGCCGAACATGGGCTGTGCCTCGCACAGGAACGGCTCCAGGGTTTTTTGCAGATCGAGAGCGTGAACGAAAACCTCGCCGTCAATGATTTCCGGCGCGTAGCCCAGGTGCAGCGTCACCCCGTTCCACATGGCCTCGCGGCTGCCGATGGCCAGCGCCATCACCCCTTTGGCCGAACTGATGGCATAAGTGACCAGCGGCGACCTGCTGACCAGGCATGGCAGATTGAGCTTCTTCTCCACCGCCCAGCGTTTCAAGGAGGTGAAGGTATAAATCGGCGCAATGCGCGGCCGGACAGTATTGGTGGTGAGCGCAAAGGTCGCAGGGGGCGGATTGGTTCCGACCGGCGTCGGAGCGTTCGATTTGATCACCGGCGGAGTGTTTGTTTTGACGGCCGGTGGCAAATTGATTTGGATGGTCTGCGGCAAATTGGTTTGCACCAGTGGTGGAATGGCTTTGAACGACGTCCGGCTTTCCGCCTGCTGCACTTGGTTGGTGTCCGACCATTCGGTGGGGGGCGGTTCATTGGGGGTCGCGCAGCCCGCCAGCAAGACGAGCACGCCGCAAAAAATCAGTACCGCAAATTTGGACACCCCCCAATTGTGCGTTTTGAAATCCAAAATTCCAAGCACCAAGGTCAAAATCCCGACCCGACTCCCTGAAATCCGAAATGAGTTTCCCGCAGGTTAGGAGCCGAGCAAGGCGGAGCCGGCAACTCTCGGCACGGAATCTTGAATCCCCAACCCCCAAATCGTAAATCGTAAATCGTAAATCGTAAATCGTTACTATACCTTATGCGCTTGGTGCTTTTGTTTGGCCTTGGAGACGTTTATGTTGTTGCAAACGAAGCTTGAAAATCCTGGTTGCCATCACGGGAGCCACCGGCGCGATTTACGCGCAACGGCTGCTCGACAATTTGAATTCGCGCGAGCACGAAATCCATGTCGTGTTGAGCCATTACGCCCAGCAAGTCGTCGCCTTGGAACTTCCGGATGGACTGCGCCTGCCCGAGGACGCGCAAATACACCAGCTCAAAAGCATGAACGCCCCCTTCGCCAGCGGCTCGAATCCGCCCGATGCCATGGTGGTCATTCCCTGCACCATGGGGACTTTGGGCCGCATCGCGCACGGCTACAGCGAGGATGTGCTCCTGCGCGCCGCCGACGTGGTGCTGAAAGAAAAGCGAAAATTGATTCTGGTGCCTCGGGAAACCCCTTTGAGCTTGGTGCATATCCGAAACATGGAATTGTTGCTGCTCGCCGGCGCGACCATTTTGCCGGCCAATCCCAGCTTCTATTCCGGCGCCACCACGGTGGCCCAAATCGCCGACACCGTCGTCGCCCGCGTACTCGATCACCTGGGCATCCCAAATCAAATCGCGCCACGCTGGGCGGAAGAGGGGGATTGATATGAAAAGAAAGAAACATTCAACATTCAAGATTCAACATTCAACTCCCCGTGCAGTTGTGCTGGGTGAGGGCGAAGAATTGATCCGCATTTTCCATTCCAGCATTGAAACCGCCAAACGAAATACCCTGGCGGCAGAACATTTACCACAAGGTCCCGTCCGCTACTGATCCTTCGACGATGGGCGTTGAATGTTGAATGTTTCCTCTCCTTAAAAAGTGGGCTTCTTTCGTGCGTTTCTCGCACACGGTCTTTGCGCTGCCATTCGCGCTGGCAGCCATGCTCGTGGCCGCCCGCGATCATCGCGGCTGGCCGGGCTGGAGGATCTTTGGCCTCATCCTGGCGGCCATGGTCTGCGCCCGCACCTGCGCCATGGCGTTTAACCGCATCGTGGACCGTAAATTCGACGCGTTGAATCCGCGCACAAAAAACCGGCATCTACCGGCGGGAACCGTCTCCTTGGCCAGCGCCGTGTTCCTTTGCGTCCTGTCCGGCGCGGGCTTGATTGCCGCCAGTTGGCTGCTCAACCCGCTGTGCTTTCATCTTTCTCCCCTGGCGCTCGCACTGGTTTGTTTCTATTCGCTGACCAAACGGTTCACCGACTACACCCACTTTTTCCTCGGCCTTGCCCTCGCGCTGGCGCCCATCGGTGCCTGGCTGGCCGTGAAAGGCCAATTCGGATTTCCACCCTTGCCGCCGGACTTTTTCTCCTCGTCTCAAGCCGCGTTGGGTTGGCTGGACGCGGTGGACGTTGGCATGCAACCCATCATTCTCGCGCTTGCCGTCGTGCTGTGGCTCATCGGCTTTGACATCATTTACGCGCTGCAAGATTACGAGTTCGACAAAACGCATGGCCTGCGTTCCCTCGTCGTCGCGTGGGGCCCGAAGAACGCGCTGGCCGCGGCCTTCCTCGCTCACATGGTCATGTGCGGATTGTTGCTGGCGTTTGGCCTGGCCTGCCGGTTTCGCATCGCCTATCTCCTGGGCTGGTTCATCATTGTGATCTGCCTCGCGCTGGAACACTGGATCGCGCGCCGCCGCAGTCTGAACTGGATCAACCTCGCCTTTTTCCGCCTGAACGCCCTGGTAGGCATGGTTTTCCTGATCGTCGTCGCCGCCGAGGTGATCTTTCAAGGCGGTTTCAGATTGCGGTGATCGGCTTGCCGCAGTGTCTTGATTTGCTCTCGGAGCGCGGGTCTGTAATCCGCAGCAGTTTTGGAGCGAACTCGACGCGCTAGTTCATTTACCGTAACGTGTGCGGAGGCGGCTCTTCATATCCATTCCAACCAACTGTCACGCATCACGCCTCACGCCCCTTGGCCATTGGGGGTTGAAGGCTGAATGTTTTGTTGCATTCCCTATGTAACATTTTCCCGGTTTTGCTTCTGGAGCAGGTATGAATACGGTAAAAATGGGCTCACCGATGCCTGCCAAATGCCCACAATGCGGCACGCCGCTCCCCGTTGGCGCGCTGGCCGGACTCTGCCCCGCCTGCCTCCTCAAGGCTGGCGCGGCTGCGGACACCGTTTCCGAACCCCGACAGCCGGCCTTCAATCCGCCAACCGTCGCCGAACTCGCCGCCAAATTTCCGCAGCTTGAAATCCTTGAACTCATCGGCAAAGGCGGCATGGGTGCGGTCTATAAGGCGCGGCAGACCCAGCTCGACCGCCTCGTGGCCCTCAAGATTCTTCCGCCCGGCATTGGGGACGATCCCGCTTTCGCCGAGCGCTTCGCCCGCGAAGCCAAGGCGCTGGCGAAGCTCAATCATCCCGGCATCGTGACCATTTACGATTTTGGCCGCGCCGACGGGCTGTTTTATTTCTTCATGGAATTCGTGGACGGCGTGAACCTGCGCCAGTTGCTGCACGCGGGCCGCGTTTCGGCGCGCGAGGCGCTGGCCATCGTGCCGCAGATTTGTGACGCGCTCCAATTCGCGCACGACCAAGGCATCGTCCACCGCGACATCAAGCCGGAGAATATCCTGTTGGACCGCCGGGGCCGGGTGAAGGTGGCGGACTTTGGCCTGGCAAAGATTGTGGGCCACGTAGGGCAGACTTTCCAGTCTGCCGGTTCTGGCGACTTTCCAGTCGCCAGTTCCCAAGCCGGAAACACGGGACAGGATAGTCCCGTGAACCCGCAGGCTGGAAAGCCTGCGCTACAGCCCGTCCTTACTGACGCCGGCAAAGTCATGGGCACGCCGCAATACATGGCGCCGGAGCAAAAGGAGCATCCCGACACCGTAGATCATCGCGCGGACATTTATGCTCTGGGCGTGGTGTTTTACCAGATGCTCACCGGTGAGCTGCCCGGCAAAAACATCGCCCCGCCGTCGTCCAAAGTGCAGATTGACGTGCGCTTGGATGAAGTGGTTCTGCGCGCGCTGGAAAAGAAACCCGAACTGCGCTACCAGCAGGCGAGCGTGCTCAAGACGCAGGTGGAAACAATTGCGACTACTGCGCTTGGAAGCAGCCGAAGTCAGGAGGCTCAAACAAACGTCCCGCCGACGAGGTCAGGAGCCGGCTGGAAAATCATCGTTGGCATCGCCGCCGGGGTGGCAGCGGCAGTGGTTTTCCTCGCCTTTCTCGGCTTGCTCGCCGCGGTCGCGATTCCCAATTTCGTCAAAGCTAGAGAACATTCGCAGCAGGCCGCGGCCCAACAGTGGACGGATGAAGGCTGGCGGCTTTGGCAAGAGGGAAAGCTCACCGAAGCCGAAACGCAATTTCAGAAAGCCGTCCATCTCGAGCCGGAGAACGCCAATGCGTGGAACGGTCTTGGTTGGGCACAATTCAATGCCGGCAACAGCGCGGCGGCGGAAACCTCGTTTCAAAAAGCCATCGCGGTCGAAACCAACCAGCCCGGCGCTCTCAACGGCCTTGGCCAGATTTATCTTTCGCAGCGGAAATACGACGCTGCGGAAAAATTCCTGCTCCAGGCCGCGCCGCAAGCCCCGGCCGCATGGTTTGGATTGGCGCGGCTTTATTTGCTCGAAGGAAAATTTGACCGGGCCGAACCCTGGGTGCAAAAGGTCGTCAATTCAGGCCAGGGCGATGAAACCGCCAAAAAGATGCTCGACGCCTCCAAGGCAAAGAAACTGAATGATGACTTGCGGCGAATGCTTGAACCGCCGCCATCCATGCGCGTCAACCCCGCCAATGTTCCGCCAACCGCTGCCGGCAATGCCTCCGCCATTGATCCCGCCACCGGCCTTCCAGCCAGCCCCACTGCGGCGTCCCAGACCGGAATCCGGGAAGCCCTCGCGCCCGTAATCGAAGAGCGCGAGGTGAACAAACTCGTGGGCGAATTCCCAGAAACACCGGACTATTCGAGTCCGGAAGCCGCTTGCGCCGCGTGGGAGCGGGCTTGCGCGCGCATGGACACCACGGCCATCAACCAGATGAGCGCCGCGCAAAAAAAGCCGAGCCAGTACGCGGATTGGTATCTCCGGGAACAGCAACGGGACTCCGAAGGCATGGGCATTTATGCGAATGTGAAAATCATCGCCGTGCAAACCTGGCACGACGATCTCGCCAACGTGATTGCTAGTATTCCTTTCCCGCCGGACACGCCCAGAAACCCCTACAGCCTCGTGTATTTTGGCCGAGTAAACGGCCAGTGGAAATATTTGACCGACGAACGTTTTGGTGATCTGCCATCTGCCAAAGCCCGTTTCCAACAAGGCAAGGAAGACATGTGGGATTTCTTCATGCGGGCCAAAGTCGGGGAGTTCTCGGCGCATTCAGAAACCAATGGACCTTCCGCCTCCGCCGAGACCTGGTCGCCCGCCTTGGTGGCCGGAGAAAAGCTGGATTTGCAAAAAATTCTAGAGACCGCCAAGAGCCTGACGGCCGAAGGCAGCTACGAAGACGCATTGCAACGTTATCTGTGGTATTTCGATCATTCGCGATTCGATGCCGGCCAGCGGGGCGTTCGCATTTCCTTCGCACTTTCCGACTGGATCGAGCTGGGCCGCCGCTATCCGAAGGCCCGCCAGGCATTGATCGAAATCCGCGATGGCGACGCGCGCGAATTTTCCGCCGGAAAGGGTTACGCCGACTTATTCCAGGAGATTGCCGGAATAAACCAGTATCTCAAGGATGACGAAGCAACGCTGGCCTTGTTCAAGACCATTCAGCAGACGGACAAGCCATTGGCAGAACAATGCTTTGGGCAGGTGGAAGGTCTGCTTGTGCAACAGGGTGAGTACGAAGTGTGTCTCGGCTACCTCGGCGATTTCCAAGCGGCTTTTGAGAATCTGCGAACATCGTGGAAGCGCATGAAGCAGTGGGAAGATCACACGTCCGAAATGCGGCGGCAACAATCCCAGAGGCTACAGGCACTCGCCAATACCAATGCCGCGTTCTCCGCAGTTCCCTTTTTGCCCCCGGAACCTCCCAAATTCGCGGATAACAACTTCATCGGCCAGGTGCGGCAACTGATTGAAATCCTCGTCGCCACCGGTCACCAAACCGATGCGGAAAAAATCCACGATCAGGCAGTGACGGAGCTGGACGATGCGCGGCTCAAATCCGCCGTGAGCGACGCGGAACAAAAAATTCAGGGGCAGAAGTCTTTGTCTGCCCCGGAGCAGGACGCAAATCTGCTTTTAGCTGAACAACCACCCGTCGTCGTCGAGACCTATCCCGTGTCAGGCGCGCATGAGATGCCGCCGGGCGAAACCGAAATCCGCGTGCGTTTTAGCAAGCCCATGACCGACGGCTCATGGAGTTGGTCCACGGCTTGGGAAAATTCCACCCCGAAATCGGTGGGGAAGCCGCATTACGAGGACGACCACAAGACCTGTGTGATGGAAGCGAAACTGGAGCCGGGCAAAACTTACGCGTGGTGGCTGAATAGCGACAAGTTCGGAGGATTCCAAGACAGCACCGGAAAGCCGGCCGTACCGTATCTGCTGATTTTTCAAACCAAATCGTCTCCGGCTTCACCTCGGCAAGGCGGGCTTGAAAACACGAACCAGCCCAAAGTCATTTCCGTATCGCCCGCCGACGGTGCAACCAATGTGGATTTAACACAGGAGCTGCGCGTGCGTTTTAATCAGCCCATGAATCCGAACAGCTTGGAACTGCAATGGCAGGGCGGCGGTTTTGTGTCGGACGGCCAGTTTCGCTATGAGTCGAATCACAACGAGTTTGTCATTCCCGTCCGGCTGTTGCCGGGCCAGACGAACGACGTGAGCATGAACTTCTTCGGTGGTTTCAAGAATGTGTCCGGTACGGCGGCTGGGAAATTTCACTGGAAATTCATAACCAAACCTGGGGAGACCAAGGCCGGCGCCCCCAAACCCAAGGTGCTCGAGGTTTCTCCTGCGGCGACCAGAACCGTGCCGCTGCTCACTATGCTAAAGGTCAGGTTTGATGAGCCCATGCGACCACTCGAACAGGGTTTCCCGTACATGGAAAAAAGCCCATTCAGCGATACACCAACCGTCATCAGGAATATTTCCTACGATGCTCAAACTCGGCGATTCACCATCCCTTTGTTGTTGCCGCCGGACAATCCCGTGAAAGTCACTTTGAACGGCTTTTGCAGTGCCGACGGCGTGGCGGCCGATCCGGTGGTGTTCCGCCGCGATGTGGGCACCAACAGCTATTCCGCAGAACAAACCAAGGCCATCATGAAAGCCGCTGCTGATCCACGTCTTAAAGAACTGCTGACCGCCATTAAATATGCCCGTCAACGTTTCACCTCCGGAGTGGAGAAGGTCCAGAATGAATTCCTGACCGGCGCTGAATCTTGGGATCGTATTAGCGTCAATCATGCTGTCTTCAAATGGCAGGGAACCAATCAGGCCTATGGCGACATCACGGACATGATGAATTCGAAGGCCTTCATTCTGGGCAACGACGGATTGACCTGCTGGCTATTTGCGGATGGTGAAGATGGACAGAGCCTGCAGACCTGCCCGAATGCCCTGATGGCACACATCAACACGAGCATCGCCGATCCCTTTGCACTGGCCACGCGTTCCGTGGCCACGGTCCTTGCTGAGGACAAGCTGGTTTACGTTGACCAGGCTCAATTGGCGGGACGCACCTGCCACCGTCTGCAAAGCTGGACCGTCCATCAGGCGCAGGGCAAATACGATCGCACCTCCGCCGAGTGTTCGGAATGGTGGATCGACGCCGCAACCGATTTGCCCGCTCAACTGGTCGAATATGCCACCTACGGCTGCCAGATATTCACCTTCGGCTATGATAAACTGAACCAGCCGCTTTCCGACGACGCATTCCAGCCGCCACTCGTGACCAAACCCAGTCCCAAAGCTGACGAATACAAGCTGTACAAACAAGCAACTCCGACTCCCGACGAAAAGCGGTTCATTACGATCCGGGATGGTTGCGACGGTCGTATGAGCGGCAGGCTAGGCCGGCGCGACTCGGCTGGAACCACAAGTTCAGGCTTGAACTGATGGACAATGGATTGACAGCAGCAGTACAACCTAAAACAAATCAAAACATGAAAACAAAAACACTCGTCACAACCCTCATCCTCGGTGCGGCCTGTCAGTTCGCACCGCAACTCAGCCCCGCGCAGGATATCGACAACTTCGCGCCGGTGGTCATCAAAACCGTGCCGGAGGCTGGCAGCAAGGACACGCCGCCCGGCGAATTTGAGGTCAAAATCACCTTCAGCAAGGAAATGGCTGACCAGTCGTGGAGTTGGTCCACGGCGTGGGAAAATTCAGGTCCGGATTTCGTCGGCAAACCTCATTATGATGCCGACCATAAAACTTGTGTCGTGAAGGTAAAACTGGAGCCGGGTAAAACCTACGGCTGGTGGATCAATAGCCAGAAGTTTCACGGCTTCCAAGACCCGCAACATCATCCAGCCATTCCATATTTGTTTACATTCAAGGTCAAAAACCAATAACCATATAAACCAGATGAATATGGCAACCAGGCTATTCATCGCTGTCGCCGCTGGCGCAGTCTTGTTCCAAGCCGGAACAGCTTCCAGCGCGCCAGGCAGAATTGATCCAGCCACCGGCATGCCGGTGGTTGCGCCCGTTGCAGGTCAGCCACCCCGCATAGATCCGACGACGGGCCTGCCTATGCCTGCCAACCGAGCTCCAGCATTGACCGTGGATGCCAATATTGGTGGAAGCTCGAATTATGCAATGACCTGGTCGCCCACATTTCCCCCGGGCGAACAACCGGATTTGCAGAAGGTCCTGACCGCGGCCAAGAGCCTGACCGAAGAGGGCAGTTACGAGGAGGCATTGCAACGTTATCTCTGGTATTTCGATCATTCCCGCGACGATGACACACAGCGGGGCGTGCGGCTTTCCTTCGCGCTGCTTGACTGGGTGAAACTGGCCGGGCATTACCCCAAAGCTAAACAAGCGCTGATCGCAATTCGTGATGCCGAAGCCAGGCAATTCTCCGATGGCGGCGGCTATGCGGAATTGTTTCACGAAATCTCCGCGATCAATACTTATCTCAATGATCGTAAAGCGACAGCGATGTTATTGGGAACTGTCGAACAAAAAGACCCAGCCTTGGCCGGACAATGCTACTTCTGGGCACGGGAGGCATTGATTCAAAATGGCGAATACGAAAAATGCCTTCACTACCTCGGCGACCCGGAGGCAGCGTTTCAACAAATCTGCACCTCGCGGGAACAAAGACAGACCCTCGAAAGCCGGCAAGCAGAACGTCAGCAACAATTGACGAAACGCCTGCAGTCCTTGGCGCAAACCAACCGTCCGTTCGCGCGAGTTCCGCCTCTCATTGCACCCCCGCCGTTTGCGGATGAAAATTTTGTCCGCGAAACGTGCCAGTTGATCGAAATCCTGGTCGGCGCCGATCGCAAAGCCGAGGCGGAGGCAATCCAGTCGCGAGCGCTCGCTGTTTTGGAGGATCCGCGGCTGAAATTAGCCGTGGGCGACGCCACGGAGCAATTTTTAAAACATTCACAAAACAACAAGTGAAGAATATGCAGCTCGTTTCTAAGATCATCCTTTTCGTCGCGGCTTGCTCAACAACATTGTGGTTCAGCTTGTCCGTCAAGGCTCAGCGCCTTGATCCAGCCACGGGTTTGCGGGCGCCCACAAAAGAGGCAGAGGTGAATTCTGCCACGGGACTGCCCACTGCTTCCCCCGGTACAATCCACCTCGACCCAAAAACGGGATTGCCGATGGGATTAACGCTAAATGACCTCGGCCAGCATACCTTTCCCGCAGTTGCCTTCTCGCAGTCGTTGACGCTATTGCCGCAGGTGGAGGAATTAATCGAAAAGTACAGATACGAAGATGCTTTACAGTTATTGTTGGACAACCACCAACAGTTTAAGCTGAACGATCCACTGGCGGAGACGTTATTGCCTGAATGGATTGAATTAAACCGGCGGTGTCCCAGAGCCAAAGAGGCCTTGATCGGAATCCGTGACCAATATCAGAACGAGTTTTACGCTGGCCGGGGCTATCAGCTGCTATTTGGAGAACTCTCCGCCATCAACAGTAGATTGCAACAGGACGACTCGACTTATGCGCTGTTTCAGTTCATTCGCAAGCAAGACAGAAAGTTGGCCGAACAATGTTTCAGCATTTTCGCGCCCCAGTTGATCAAACGAGGGGAGTTTGATTTGTGCCTGAGCTATGTTGGCGATGCGAAAGAGAACTTTGATTCCATCCGGGGAAGTTATGATTGGGCCCTCGTTCACCAGCACCATGCCGACTTGCTGAAACGGCAAAGCGACCAACAATTGGCCCAAGTAAACCAGCAACTGGGCCTCACGAACCATGGACAGCCGCTTTCCCGCCAGAATTATTACCTGCCGCCTCCCGTCCCGGTTGATCGCGTGCCCGGCGCAAGAAAGTTTACGGAAGACAGCTTCGTAAATGGGACCCGGCAGTTGATCGAAATTCTGGTCGGGGCAGGACGAAAATCCGAAGCGGAGGACATACAAAGCAAGGCGGTGGCGATTTTGGATGATCCGCGGCTAAAATCCGCTGTCGGCGATGCCACGCAGCAAGTGCAAAAACTCTCGCCCCACAACCCATGAAGACCAGGAAAGCCATTTCTAAATTCATCCTCTTCGTTGCGACTTGCTCGATTGCCGCCTGCTCAAGTTTGTCCAGCCGCGCCCAAACCATTGATCAGACCACCGGTTTACCGTCGGCGTCAGCAAGACCGGCAACGGTGAATCATAGTTTAACCGCTATGCCCTCCGGTCCGATCAACCATGACGCGAAAACGGGACTGCCGATGTTTTATACCCCGGGGGCCACCATGCAGTCGGGCAGAACAATGAACTTGGTGGAAGCATTGATGACAAAGTCCCAATACGAGGAAGCGCTGCAGTTGCTGCTGGATAATCACCAACAACTTAAGCTGGACGAACCGCTGCATATGTTGGTGCTTGACTGGATTGAATTGGGGGCGGCGCAATTTTTTTTCTGTAAAATGTTTGAGCATT